>ERZ779875.1658-NODE-1658-length-13963-cov-3.074849_pt1 | contig 13963 bp, 10 predicted proteins | sample MGYA00511246_ERZ779875 | MGnify/ENA primary metagenome ERZ779875 (study PRJEB29588, sample SAMEA2155093) | human gut metagenome | biome: human gut; feature: human-associated habitat; material: faeces | place: Denmark | collected 2008/2010 ... | reverse complement strand
ATATCATAAAAAGGAATGGAAAATAATAAATTTTTTCTAAAAAAATCTCACCTTCCAGATGGGAGGTGAGACTTTAATTCAATTACATACGATCCGGTGCTGAGAACCCAAGAAGGTCGATGCTTGTTTCAAGTATATCTTTTGTAAGACCGAGAAGTTTCAGGAAGGATTCTTTCTGTGCCTGGTTTTCTTCGCTGAGAATCTTAGTCTCATGGTAAAAACTGTTGAATGCATTGGATACTTCATAAATATATGCACAGATCTTATGCGGTGCTTTCTCCTCGAATGCGTTCTCCACAACGCCGTTGAAACGGGATACGGAAAGCATCAGAGCTTTCTCGCTGTCGCTCTTCGGTGCCAGAAGTGCGCCTTTCTTCAGTTCATTTCCCTCTTCTTTATATTTTCCGAGGATGGATTTTGTACGAACGATCGTGTACAGGATGTACGGACCGGTGTTTCCCTCGAAGGAAGTAAATCTCTCAACATCGAATACATAATCTTTCGATGCCTGGTTGGACAGGTCACCGTATTTAATAGCAGACAGTCCGACAATCTGTGCCGTTCCTCTTGCATCCGTATCTTTTACGCTGCGGTTCTCCACGATCTTCTGATACATCTCATCGTTGATCTCGCCGATCAGACGCTCCAGACGCATAACGCCGCCCTCACGGGTCTTGAACGGTTTTCCGTCTTTTCCGTTCATGGTACCAAAGCCGATAAAGGAAAGAACGGTATCATCATTCACCAGTTTTGCTTTTCTTGCACAGCGGAAACACTGTACGAAGTGAAGCTCCTGACGTTTGTCTGCCAGATAGCAGATCTCGTCCGGCTTGTACAGTTTCATACGCTGGATGATGGTTGCCAGGTCTGTCGTATCATACAGAGCTGCCCCATCGGATTTTAAGATCATGCACGGCGGGATCTCTTTTGTGTCTGTCTCTTCTTTGACATCAACAACGAGTGCGCCCTGGTCATAATGTGCATAACCATTGTCTTTCAGGTAATCTACCATGTCCGGAATGTACTCCTGTGCATCGGACTCACCCATCCACAGATCGAAATGAACGTCGAGGTTTCCATAGTTCTTTTTCAGATCGGCAACAGAAACGTTCATAATGTGTTTCCAGATCGCACGATATCCTCTTCTGCCCTGCTGCAGCTCTCTCGTTGCCTCGAGTGCACGTTTCTTATAGTCCTCGTCCTCTTTCGATTTGCCGCTTGCGCAAGGATAAATCTCCTCGAGCTCGCTGATCGTAAACGGTGCTTCCTCCGGGTACTCTCCCGTAAAGGACTCATCAAAATAAACAAGCTCCGGATGGCGCTCCTGCAGCTCGGTGATGATCAGTCCCATCTGCAGACCCCAGTCTCCAAGATGAACGTCACCGATCATGTTGTGGCCCATGAAGCGTCCCATACGCTTAATGCTTTCCCCGATGATCGCGGAACGGAGATGGCCGACGTGAAGCGGTTTTGCCACGTTTGCTCCGCCGTAATCTACGATGATGGTTTTCGGATTTTTTGCTTTCTCTACAGAAAGATCTTCGTCGTTCTGCATTTTGGAAAGATAATCTGCCAGAAATTCCGGGTTGATTTTCAGGTTGATGAATCCCGGTTTTACGGCTTCAATTTCACCGATCACGCTGTGATCGGTCACTTTTTCTACAACTGCTTCAGCCAGCTGGATCGGTGCTTTGTGGTATGCTTTTGCAGCTGCCATTGCGCCGTTGCACTGGTATTCGCACAGATCCGGGCGGTTGGAAACGGAAACCCTTGCATAGGACGGGTCCATCTCCGCAGCGGTAAAGGCTTTTACCAGCTCTTCCTGGATAAGATCGATCAGTTTTTTCATAATGTTTCCCTCATTTTCTTCTTTACTGCAGAATCATCTGTTCTGCGTTTTGTTTCCGCGCGCTGCGCCGGGCTTCTTCCTCTTCTTTGATGCCGCTTTTCTGATAACAGTACTGGATGATATCTCTTCTTCGGATGATGCCGATGAAGATTCCCTCGTCATCCACAACTGGAACGAAATTCTGCCGCATGGACATCTCGATCAGGTCCTCGATGTTGCTGTTGATGTTGACGGACTCATAATTCCACCGTTTTGGAACCTGCCAGAGCGGGATATCCTCTGCTTCATGGTAATTCAGCAGATACCGTTCTTTTATGATGCGGAGCAGATCTCCTTCCGTCAGTGTTCCCACGTAGCAGCCCTTTTTGTTCAGTACCGGAACCGCCGTGTATTTATGATATTCGATCTTCTCGATGGCCTGCCGAAGTGAGCAGTCGTCATACAGATAAGCCGTTTCACTTTTCGGTGTGATAAAAAACAAAATATTCATTCGCGTATACTCCTTTTCGTTGGTCATACTCTTGTTTGATTATACCATAAACGAATGTGAAATGTCTTTGAATCTTTCTTATATTTTCATAAACATACCGAATCCGAAACTCGAATGCCTCTTTGCTGCGCCGCAAATTGCGCTTATTTTCCAGTATAACCGACTTTCCGCAAAAAGTAAAGATCTTAAGTTTCATCCGCACACGCCGCACAAAAAATCCGCACGGATCCAGCACCTACGCTGTACCCGCACGGATTTTTCAACTCTTTTTTGTTCTATTCTCTTCGCAGCGCATCGATCGGATTCAGGTTCGCTGCTTTTACCGACGGCAGCAGTCCGAATACGATACCGATCACCATGGAGAAGACCACGGAGAAAATGATTGCCGGAATACTGATCGCCACAGGCGTCTGCGATACCCTCGAAATCACCTGTGCCATGATAATGCCGCCCAGCACGCCGAGCAGTCCGCCGATGCTGGTGAGCACCGCCGCCTCGGTCAGGAACTGGAACAGAATTCTGCGTTTTCTTGCTCCGATCGCCTTTTTCAGGCCGATCTCGCTTGTACGTTCCGTTACAGATACCAGCATAATATTCATAACACCGATACCGCCGACCAGAAGCGAAATGCTCGCGATCCAGATCAGCTGCTGGTTCGTGCTCTGGCCTAACTCCTGCAGACTCTTTGCTTTCTCCAGCAGATCCTCTGCCTGATAGGAAAGAGAATCAGTTGTATTGGTCACGGATTCGTTCATGATATCCGCTGTTGTCTTTCCCACCGTGCTCATATCCTCGGTCGTTTTTGCCATCACAACGGCATTTTCCGGTTCATCATACTGGAATACGATCGGCCAGCAGACATCCGGCATCAGCACCAGCGGATAAGATTCCTGATTGTACGTATAGTAGTCATCTCTGGAATTGATGACCGGCTGGAACGAATCGGCTTTTTTGATCACGCCGATCACCGTGAACGGCTCTCCCATGATCTCGATCGTTTTGCCGACCGGCGACTCATCCGGGAAGAGTGTCAGCACTGCGGTATCGTCGAGGAGGACAACTTTGTGGGTCTTCGAGAAATCGCTCTCCACAAAGCCGCGTCCCTGATAAATCTGATATCCGCACGTCGACAGATAATTTTCATCCACGCCAAGCGCCTTCGCACTGTCCAGTGTTGTGTTTCCTTTTGCGATGCCGCTCACATACGTTCTTTCGGTGTAAAACGATGCATTTTCCACCTGATCCTGCTCGCGGATCCGCTTTTTCTGATCACCGGACAGTTTCGACACGCCGCTTGGCAGTCCGTTGTCCATCCAGTAATCACCGTCGCCCTGCTTTAAGCTGACGGTCACGTTGTTGTTTCCGGCTCCGATCAGGTTCTGTTTGATCTGCTCATTCGTTCCCTTGATCGTGGAGACAATTGAGATGATCGACGCAATTCCGATGATAATACCCAGCATCGTCAGGAAGGAACGCATTTTGTGTGACCAGATTCCCTGAAAGGAAAGTCTTACATTTTCTAACATAATGCGCCTCCTTAACTGTTGTAATAATCCGATGAACTGGATTCCTTCGTGTCTGCGCCTTCCACCACGGTTTTGCCGTACGGAAATGCAATGTAATCCTCTTCGGAAAGACCGCTCTTCACTTCGTAATAACTGCCCCACAGAAGTTTTCCGGTTACCACATTCTGTTTCTTTAATTTATCATTTTCATCCCGGATATAAACGAATTTCTGTCCGTTTTCCTCGCGGATGAATTCTTTGCTGACGTACAGGCCGTTGCCGTTTTCTACATCGTTTCCGACAGTGATTGCAATCTCGATCCAGTCACCGTTTTCAAAACCTTCTCCGCCTTCCGGGATAACGGCTGTGAACGGATAGAAGGAGGCTGGTGTCTCGCTGTACGACATGTAGCTTGTTGTCGGGTACGGAGAAATCTCGGTTACGGTTGCCGCTGCAAAAGCACCCGAAGACCAAGAAGTCACGTTGAGTTCATCGCCGACTTTTACCTGATCGAGATACGTCTCGCTTAAGTAGCCGCGCACGTACAGACCTTCGTTTCCACTGACCTGGATAAAGGCGCTTCCGTCGTTGGACGGGTTTTCTGCATTTCCAACCTTCTTTACCACACCGCTGATCGTCGCTTTTACGGTCTGGGAATCCAGGGATTTCTGCGTATTTTTGACTTTGAGTTCCTCTTCCTTCTGATCCAGCTTCAGATTACGGATCTGGCTTTCTTTTTCGCTGATGGCTTTTTTCAATTCATCTTTTGTGTAGGTCATCTGGGTATCATCACCGGAAGAAGTATTGTTATTTGCGCTGCTTCCTGTGGATGATGTAAAGAGGGACTGTACCGATGCTTTTTCACCGTAGAATACGGTTTTTGCTGTCGTCTGCACTGCTTCCGGCGCATCTTCGCTCTGCGGTTCCGCTTCCGGTTCTGCCGGGGCTTCGGTCGGCGTCGGCGTTTCCGTCGGAACTGGGGTCTCGCTCGGCACCGGAGTTTCTGTTGGAACCGGCTCTGTGGTCGGAATCGGTGTTGTACTTGGTTCCGGGCTGACGGTCGGCTCTGGAGTTACACTCGGTCCCGGCGTAACGCTCGGGGTCGGAGTTACACTTGGTGTCGGGGTAATCGTTCCTTCTTTTACCGCCACATTTGCAGTGCTGACTGCCATGGAAGTACCCTTGTCATTTTTCGCTGTCACTTCTACTATATAGATTCCGGCATCCTCTTTTGTGATGTTTTCTTTTGTGTAAGTATCCTTAAAATCTCCGTCGATTGTCTTTCCGTTGTGTTTCCAGACGTATGTGTAAGTGCCATCCGTTTCGGTGTTTTCCGTGGAATCGTCTGCCTCACCGCTTCCATTTCCGGCTTCACCCGGCTGTGTCACATCGTCCTCGGACGGACTCTCGGTTCTATCATCCGTTTTATCGTCGGCTTTCTCATCCGGCTTCTCTTCGGTATCTTTCTTCTCATTGATTCCGATTTTCAGCTTCAGCTCGCCGCCCTCTGCCACCTCTGTGTTGGCAAGCGGCGTGGTGATTTTTATTTCCGGTGCATCCGCCGATTCGGATTCTTTCAGACTCAGGACTGCTTCATACGAAGTCTCGTATGCTTTCGCAATCTTCGTTCCATCCTGCTCCCACACGGTTTCCAGCGCCTCTGCGGCTTTGTTTTCCTCATGAATCTCCAGGCGAAACCAGTATCCTTCGCTGTCCTCTTCTTTTTTCGTTCCCTTTTCATCCGCGTATCCTGCCATCTGATTCAGGAATCCGCCTGTCAGGACTGTCCCCGGTGCGCAGAGATAGGTGTATGGGTCTTCCTGCGTTCCTTCTCCTTTGTATGGTTTGGAACCAAATACAAGCTTATTCGTACTGCTGTACAGAACAGCATCCTCGTACGTCGGCTCCGGTTCCGGGGTCGGAATCGGTTCGTCCGGGAAATCCGGATCGATGGGTTCATCTGGAAAATCCGGGAAATCCGGCTCCACCGGATCCAGCGGCGTATCCGCTACCGGTTTTGTCTTTTTCAGCTTTTCCAGTTCTTTTTCACTCTGCTGGATTTTCAGCTTTGTCTGTGCAAGCTGTAACTGCTGCGTTTCCAGATCCAGCTCGATCATGCTGGTATCGTATGTCATCAGCGTGTCTCCGGCATTTACCACATCGCCCTCTTTGACGAGAACCTGGGAAATGGTCTGGCTGTCGGAAAGATAGATGTTCTGGGAAGCCGTCGAGGTGATCTGGCCTTCCATGTTCATGCTGTCTCCCCAGTAACCACTCGTAAAGTCACTGACCGGATACACTTTTACGGTCGTCTTCTGCGCCTGGCGGATGCCGTAATAACCGCCGACACTGACACCGCCCACGGCAACTGCGGTCACAACTGCAATCACGACTTTCTTTGCGGCTTTTCCTTTTTTCATGTTTCGGCCACCTCCTTCGATTTCATCATTCCGTCGCGGATCTCCACGGTGCGCTGTGCCATCGATGCGATCTCCGCGTCATGTGTAATCATCAAGATGCTGACGCCCTCGTCGTTCAGGCTCTGGAACAGCTCCATGACCTGCTCGCCGGAATGGGAGTCGAGCGCTCCGGTCGGCTCATCAGCCAGCAGAATTTTCGGATGGTTGACAATCGCTCTTGCAATCGCCACACGCTGTTTCTGTCCGCCGGAGAGCTGGGTCGGTTTGAAACTCATACGGTCGCCGAGCCCCACCCGCTCGAGGGCAATCGCTGCCCGCTCTCTTCTCTCTTTTTTCGGCACGCCCGCGTACGTCAACGGCAGGCATACATTTTCCATTGCGCTCTGTCTTGCAAGGAGTTGGAAGTTCTGGAATACAAAGCCGATTTTCTGCAGGCGGATGTCCGACATCTGATTGTCACTGCATTTGCTGATATCCTGTCCGTCGAGGATCAGCCGTCCGCTCGTCGCCTGGTCGAGACAGCCGACAATATTCATCAGTGTTGTTTTTCCGGAACCGGAAGGACCCATGATCGCAACGTACTCGCCTTCTTCCATGGAGAAGTTGATGTTTTTCAGAACCGGAACCGGGATTTTGCCCTGCATATATTCTTTACAGATATTCTCTAATTCCAGAATCACGGCTGCACCTCCCCGTCATCTGCTGATCCGGCTTCCTGTGTTTCTGCCGGTTCTGCCTCACCATTGTCGGCGCCGCCGATCACGTTCGTTGTATCTTCCTCACCGCTGTACTCTGCGCCGTCCATGGTATTGTCGACCATGCCGTTTTCATCCTGCGTCATACCATCGTCGACCATTCCATCGTCGTTGTCAAGCATACCGTCATCCACCATTCCGTCATCCTCGCCGCCGGCCGGATTGCTCTGTCCCAGCGAACCATCGGTACTAACAACGGTCTTCATGCCCTCTTCCAGTCCATCCTCCGGGAAGGTGATGGCATCCTCCTCTTTGAGACCATCAGTGATCTGATATTCCATCATATTTTCATCGTGTGTTCCCAGCGTTACGCTTCGTTTTTCCAGTTTGCCGTTTCCATCATCGGCCCAGACGTAAGGGTTGCTGTCGACATCGTTGATAAAGTAATCGGACAGCCAGATTCCTGTTTTGACTTCCTGCTGGCCGATATCCGGCTCTACGTAAACGTGCTGGCCGAGCATCAGGCCGTTCGTTCCGTCGAGCTGCACATAAAACGGATAGTTGCTTGACTGCGTCATACTGTCTCCTGAACTGCTGTAAACGTTATTGCTTCCTGTCCGTGCATTTTCCCGATCAATCTTTGTCACGGTTCCAGTCCAGGTCTGATTCTCATCTACACGAGAATGCACGATCACCTGGCTTCCTTCGGTAATCGAACCGTCGCTCATATTCTGTTCATTGATCTGGCCTTTTACACGGAAATCTCCCGTTGCAAGAACGGTCAGGAAGGAATTGTCGGAGTTGTCACCGGAGTAAGCGCCGGCGCTGCTGTCATCGTTGTTGATTGATTTTACAACACCTGCGATTTCGCTGATCACGGTCGCATTGGTGATGTTATTGTTTAATTTATCAATCTCCGCCTGTTTTGATTTTCCTTCATATTCTTTTTTCTTTAAATCCAGCTCCGCTTCCTGAATTTCCAGTGTGATGCTTGCCTGCTGGTCTTTTGATGCCTGCTTTTTGTCTTTGTAAAGCTGGTTGATATTGGTATTCATACTTGAAAGTTCATTGTTTATGCGTTCCAGATCCAGCTGCGCCTGCTCGAGGTCACTCTGGAATTTCTCGGTATCGTAGGAGAACAGCGGTGTTCCGACCTGAACCTCCTGACCGACTTCCACATAAACTTCCTTTACCTTTTTCTCGCTGTTTTTCTCTACTTTCCAGGTATTTTCCGACTCCACAACACCGGCATAGCGGTTTTCCATTCCATTTCCGATTCCCAGATTGGTCAGGGCTTTTACAGTATTGACATAGACGACGTTATCGTCCTCTTTTGTACCGTTTCCAAGGAAATCCCATGTCACTCCCCCTCCGGCTGCCGCAAGCACTGCGACTGCACACACAATCGCGATTACTTTTTTCTTCATATGCTTCCTCCCACTTTTCTATTTTACAAATTAATTTTCTGCTTTCCCAAGTTAGTTCTATCGTATCACATTTTGTTTTTTGTTTTCTTACTTTTTCCTTACTCTTTTTTTAGCAAATACTGGCTTTTTCTGAAAATAGATTTTTGTTTTTGTCATTAAAAACCTGCCTCCGTGTTTATGACGGAAAGCAGGTTTTCTTTCGAATCTGTTAGATTTTATTTTTTATGCTACAAGTTTCATCTCCCGCAGAATGCGGTATACGAGATAACAGATCAGCGCTGCACAGACCAGTTTGAACAGAAGCGGAACGACGGCGAACACGATTTTAAATCCAAGCCAGATCACGCCGATCGGGAGAAGAATAGTGGCGCATGCGCCGAGGACTTTTCCTCCAAATTTCAGCAGCAGTCCGACGATCCCAAATAAAATTCCAATTCCGCAGAGCAGACCAAAACAGGTTGCCAGCATGACTAATGTAACTAACATCGTGATCCCTCCTTGTCTTTTTCTCTATGTGTTCCACTTGCTGTGGATGTTTCCGTATCTTTCTTACAAACCATATTGTAGCACTTTTTTCCAGCAAAACAACGGGGAAGACGTGGAAGAATTTCTTAAGTTTTTCTTTACACCGATCGAGTGAAACCTAAAAAAGGACAGACAACGCTGCACTTCTGCAAAATTGTCTGTCCTGTAAATCACAAAATTTTCTTTACTCTTCTGTTGTCTCTTCCTCAGCCTGCGGCTCAACCTCAAGACCAAGCTCTTCCAGCTGTACTGCGTCAACCGGTGACGGAGCCTCGGTCATCAGACAGGAAGCATCTTTTACCTTCGGGAATGCGATGACGTCGCGGATGCTGTCCTCTTTTGCCATCAGCATCACAAGACGGTCCAGTCCGTAAGCCAGTCCGGCGTGAGGCGGAACTCCGTATTTGAAAGCATCCAGAAGGAAACCAAATCGCTCATATGCCTGTTCCTTTGTGAAACCAAGCATCTCAAACATTTTCTCCTGCACATCGTTCTGGTGAATACGAACGCTTCCTCCTCCGATCTCAGTGCCGTTCAGGACGATATCGTAAGCTTTTGCACGAACTGCGCCCGGATCGGTGTCCAGAAGCGGCAGATCCTCGTCCATCGGCATGGTGAACGGGTGATGCATTGCGGTGAAACGGTTCTCCTCATCGGACCACTCCAGAAGCGGGAACTCGGTAATCCATACGAAACGGTACTCGTTCTTGTCGAGCAGTCCCATCTGCTCTGCCAGTTCCAGACGAAGTGCGCCAAGAACGTTCCAAACAATCTTGTTGCGGTCTGCTGCGAAGAGAAGAAGGTCTCCAGCCTGTCCGTCCATGGCTTTGATGAGGGCTTCCATCTGCTCCTCTGTCATAAATTTGGAGAAGGAAGATTTCCAGCTTCCATCCTCATGGATTGCAATGTATGCAAGACCTTTTGCACCGTAACCTTTCGCAAACTCAACGAGCTTGTCGATTTTCTTTCTCGGCATTGCGCCCTGTCCCTTTGCGTTAATACCGCGGACAGAACCGCCGTTTTCAAGTGCGCCCTTAAATACAACGAACTCGGTATCTTTTACGGTCTCGGAAACATCAACCAGCTCCATACCGAAACGCAGGTCCGGTTTGTCGGAACCGAAACGGTTCATAGCCTCTTTCCAGGTCATTCTCTGGATCGGGAGCTGTACCTCAACGCCGAGCACCTCTTTGAACAGGTGTGCCAGCAGTCTCTCATTGACATCGATAACATCATCTACATCAACGAAAGCAAGCTCCATATCGATCTGGGTGAACTCCGGCTGACGGTCGGCACGCAGGTCCTCGTCACGGAAACATTTTACGATCTGGATATAACGGTCATAGCCGGAGCACATCAGAAGCTGTTTGAACAGCTGCGGAGACTGCGGCAGTGCGTAGAAGCTGCCTGGATGAACACGGCTCGGTACCAGATAGTCTCTGGCGCCTTCCGGTGTGGATTTCGTCAGCATCGGGGTTTCGATCTCAAGGAAACCTTCTTTTGACATGAACTCACGGGTGAGCATTGCCACTTTGCTTCTCATGATCAGGTTTCTCTGGATGTCCGGGCGGCGCAGATCCAGGTAACGGTATTTCAGACGGAGCTCTTCTCTCGTCTTGGAATCCTCCTCGATCGGGAACGGCGGGGTTTCTGCCTCGGAAAGAATGCGTAAGGACTCAGCCTTTACTTCGAGCTCTCCTGTTGCCAGATTTTCATTGACAGCACCGGAGCGGGCCATAACTTCACCTTCTACGGCGATGACGAACTCGCTGCGCAGTTTTGCTGCTTTCTCAAAACCTTCCTCACTGATCGGGCCGTTCTCAAAGATAATCTGCATAATACCGCTTCTGTCACGCAGATCGACGAAAATAATTCCGCCTTTATTACGGCTCTTCTGTACCCAGCCCATCAGGGTTACTTTTTTTCCGATATCTGCTTTTGTGACTTCCGCACAGCGGCAGGTTCTCTTCAGGCCTTTCATGGATTCAGCCATTTTCTTGTTCCTCCTATTTGGAACTGCGGACACAAAGAATCTGCATCCGCAGCACATCGTTTTTTCATGCGATTACTATTATTGGATATTCCTTACATTTTGTCAACAAAAAATTCTTCGATCTCAGTGTAGCCCTCGCTGGCAAGCTGCTCTTTCTGGAATTTCTTGTTCTTCTTCATCACGGCGATGTTGATGGCCGTGCCTTCACTTCTCTCTTTTGTCGCCTGCTGAATGATCTTCTGCATTCCCTCTGCCGGCATGTTTTTCTCGATCAGGTACGCTTTTTTCTTCTGCGCGCCCGGGATCTGGTAATCTCTCTCAAGCAGAAGCATAACGATACGCTCAAATCCGATGGAGAATCCGCATGCGCAGGTCTGGTTTCCGGTGAATTTTCCGATCATTTCATCGTAGCGTCCGCCGCCTCCGACAGATCCGCCGTACTCATCCATAGCGATCTCGAAGATCGGTCCGGTGTAGTAGGACATTCCGCGCACCAGAGTCGGATCGAAAGCGATCTTGAATTCTGCGGTCTTCACGGCATTGACACTGTCGATGATGGTCTTCAGGCCGTCTGCGTACTCTTTGTCAAGGAATCCCTCGAGTTTCTCACGGCAGTACTCTACGCCTGCGGTATCCGGGGTGATCTCCTCGAACATTTTCAGGTATTTCTCTACGGACTCTTTTGCAAAGCCGGCTTCCTCGAGCTCTTTGGCAACGCCCTCAAAACCGATTTTATCCATCTTATCGAGGATAATAAATACGGTGTCATAGGACTCCTCCGGGAATCCGCTGTAGGCTGCCATTGCTTTTAAGATACGGCGGTCATTGATACGGATCGTAAAGTTCTTGAAGTCCAGTTTTCCAAGCAGTGTGGTGGTAGCAAGGATCAGCTCAATCTCTGCGAGGTTGGTCGGCTCGCCGAGGATATCGATATCGCACTGCATGAACTGGCGGTATCTTCCTCTCTGCGGACGGTCTGCACGCCATACATTTCCCATCTGAAGTGCTTTGAACGGGGACGGAAGCTCGTTTGCGTTGTTGGAATAGTAACGGCAGAGCGGAACGGTCAGGTCATAACGCAGGCCGCTGTCTACGAGATCGTTTTCTTTCTCAGCGGTCTCGAGTTTCAGCTTCTCTCCTCTTTTTAAGATCTTGAAAATCAGTTTCTCATTCTCGCCGCCCTGTTTGCTGTTCAGGTTTTCGATGTGCTCCACGCATGGGGTCTCCATGGAGGTAAAGCCGAAGGTTCCGTAAGTTTCCTTGATCAGACGGATCACGTAGTCACGGATTGCCATTTCTTTCGGTAAAATATCTTTCATTCCGGTAACCGGTTTCTTCTTTAATGCCATTTTCTGTTTTCTCCTTTATGATTTCCCGGATCAATTCATCAACATCAGAAAGCTCGATCGCTTTCCGGCTGCCGCTGTGGATCACTCTCTGAAATGCCAGGAACATTTTCAGATCGAAATTTTTGACTTCTTCTGCCATAAGCTCCATCGCCTGTTCCTGCGTAAACGCGCTCCGGTACGGGCGGTCGGAGGTCAGTGCGCAGTACACATCGCAGATACGCAAAATACGCGCCCCAAACGGAATCTTTTCTCCTGCCAGATTCGCAGGATATCCTGTTCCGTCATAATTTTCATGGTGATACAGAATACTCTCCAGCACAAAATCGGAGTAGCCGCGTCCCTGCAGGAGTTCATAGCCCAGTGTGGAATGGGTCCGCACAAAGCGCATCTCCTCGACAACGAGCGTATCCTGTTCTTCTACGTAATTCTCCAGTACAATCTTTCCGATATCGTGGAGAACGCCCGCTTTTGCAAGCTCATAGCAGATTTCTTTCTCATACCCCAGTTCCCGCGCAAGATCGTAAGCTAAATTGCTCACTTCCATGCCATGGATGAGCTGCTCGGTCAGGGTATAGCGCAGCATGTGAAGCTGCTGACTGGAATTTTCTTTCATTTTGGCAGATACTTCTCCATTCCGATACGCTTTCTCTCGATCATTTCATCGATACGCTCCACGTAGTTTTTCAGATCCTTCACGTTCTCCACCCGCTCAATGCGCTCTCCGTGTTCAAACACGAATTTCGTGGACGCTCCGGCTCCCGCGGCCAGAATGGACTGTTTTTCCTCCATAATGAGGATGTTGTAGATGCCTGCTTTTCCTTCACGGGAGTAGCCGACATTCTCAAAGTTACCCGCCATATTTTTCTGGCGGTACATGTAATACGGTCCCATCTCCATGCGGTGTGCGCTGTCCATCGTCATTTTCATGATCTCGGCAGAGTTTTCAAACGAGATCTCCTGATATTTGTCTTTGAACAGGTTGAGTCTCGTTGCACGCTTTAACGCAAGGGAATGGACGGTCAGGGAATCCGGATTCAGCGCTTCCACTTTTTCCAACGTATGCGCCACTTTTTCCTTGTCCTCGCCCGGCAGACCGACGATCAGATCCATGTTGATGTTGTCAAATCCAAGGGAACGCGCCATGCGGAACTTCTCTTCAATCTCCTCCACCGTATGATGGCGTCCGATCAGATCCAGTGTCTCCTGGTTCATCGTCTGCGGGTTAATCGAAATACGAGTCACCGGGAATTTGCGGATGGCCTTTAAGACCTCCTCATGGATCGTATCCGGCCGTCCTGCCTCCACGGTAAACTCCTGCACCTGATCCATCGGGAAGAGCTCTGTCACCTTCGAAAGCAGACGTTCCATCTGTGCTGCATTCAGCGTCGTCGGCGTTCCGCCTCCGATGTAGATCGTATCAAGTGTATAGTCTTTCATACGCTCGCTGATGAAGGTCAGCTCTTTGATCAGCGCATCCAGATACGGATCTACCATATTGGGCTAGCGGCTTAACACATGGGAACCGAAGGAACAGTACAGACAGATGCTCGGACAGAATGGAATGCCGATGTACAGGCTGTAGCCGTGCTCGTAGTCGATCGTCTTTAAAATATCCTTTTCCCGGTTGGCAATCGTGATTGCAAGTGCCGTCTTTTCCGGGCTGGTGTAGTAGGTCTCGCGCATGTATTTCGCAATCTCTACATTTGTTTT
>ERZ779875.1655-NODE-1655-length-13975-cov-6.715086_pt1 | contig 13975 bp, 10 predicted proteins | sample MGYA00511246_ERZ779875 | MGnify/ENA primary metagenome ERZ779875 (study PRJEB29588, sample SAMEA2155093) | human gut metagenome | biome: human gut; feature: human-associated habitat; material: faeces | place: Denmark | collected 2008/2010 ... | reverse complement strand
GGTATTTGAAAACTTGTATACCCGTATATCTATCAACGGCGCTGTATTTGTATTCCGGGAAATGCTGCAATATATAATCGCGGTTGACTATCGGGGCATAAGGATCGAATGAGTTATCTAAAGCCCAACCCCAATCTTTGCTTTCATACCAATCGGGATATTTTGAGAGCCCTTGTTCGTGCCAACCGACAGAATATCCTGCAATGTATGTAAACTTTATGTCTTTGCCAAAGCATCTGTCGGAATGAACGCCGTGAACGACAACCGGCTTACAACACCATTGTTTTTTATATTCTCGAACGGCTACCGTAACTTTGACGAGTTCGCCGTCATTTTTCGTAAAGTAAGCATAAAAGCGAGTTCTTCCGAACGGCGCGGTTTTCAATTTATCGTCGTAAAGTTTAATCTTTTTCTGTATGTATTTCGGAACAGGTTTTATCTTTTCGATTTTCATTTTATCTCACCTCAACTTTGTTTCCGAACAGGGCGAAGACTTCTTTCGGTATTGTTTGATTTACAGACGGTTCGGGTTCGTCAATGTCTTGCGGTTCGTATATATCCCCGTCAAACTCATGCATTTCTTCTTCGGATAATATTTCGCCTGTATCTTCATCTATAAGTCGATTAACGACAGGTTTTATACGCTCAATGAATTGTTTTTCGCCGTCGTTTTCGATGATATATAAGTCGTGATTTTTGACTATCTTTGCGAAGTAATTTTCAGCTGCGTGATACGGAAAACCTATCATCGGAACACGTTCTTTCAAACCAACGTCACGGCTTGTAATAGTGAGTTCCATTTCGTTCCCGAGCATTACGGCATTATCGCCTAAGACTTCATAGAAATCGCCTAAGCGATAGGCAACGATTGATGTAGGGTGTTCTGCCTGATATGTGATATATTTTTGATATATAGGATTACCTTTTGATTGTTCGATAGGGCGGATATCCGTTTTAGATTGTTCTTCTTCGGCAATCTGCCGCATAGCGTCGAGTTTTTCTTCTTCGGTAAATTCTTCGTCGTTTGTATCTGTTTCTGTAGTTAAAGTGTCCGTTTTTGTATCTTTAACATCAATATCGTCGATTTTATCAAAGATAGAAAACTGTAAGTTCTGTGGTTTCGGCGGTTGCGGTTTTACCGTCGCAGGCTTTGTCGTAGCGACCTTTTTCGGCGTGGGTTTATATTCTTCGCCGTCTATGGTATAAAGCGTGCCTTCGATTGAATCTTCTTCAAAAAAGTGGATAGCCCAACCATAGACAGTAGCGTCGTCAATGCAAGCGGAATTAGCGCCTTTTTCGGCAAGATTTCTCGCCTCGTCGCAAGCGTATTTCATAAAGCCCGAAAGCGTCTTTTTGTTGAGCAAAGGATTACCGTCTTTCTCAAACGGCGTGCCGTTATTTATCTTGTCTGCAAGAGTTTCGCTCGTGTTGTTTTGCAAGTAATTGAGTATCAATTCTTCTTGCTTGTTTTGCGGTGTAAGATTTAACTTAATCATCGTTTTCACACTCCTTTTCGAGTATTTTCAAAATGTCTTTTTCTTCGTATCCGACCGAGCAAAGCCAGATAATCGTTGCAAGCGTTTCAAGGCTCGCACCTTGTTTGTTTTTCTCAAATAATTTTTCGTATTGAGTGCAATCGCCGTTTGTAAACCATTGATATTTGTTACAAAGGCGATATAACTTTTCTGTTGAAATTTTCATTTTTATGCTCCTTTGATTTTTTAATAAAAGAGAGATTGTCTTAAAATGGACAACCTCTCCAAAGTTTTTTATATTCGAGATATGTTTTTATCCTCGCCACAGATCTATATCATCATTCCATCTGTGACCGCGGGATTTTACTCTTTCTTCAAAATCGTCGAAACAACGCACTTCAAGAAAGGCACAAAATACTTCATATTTGTAATCGTCATCCAGAACGCCTGAAGCGTTCAGAGTATTGAATAATTCCTCCGGATTGACGTAATCCCAATTGATTGAACCGTCTTCGATACCTTCAACGTCTTGTATAAACAGTTCTTCGTCGATACCGTCAAGTTCAAAGCCTTCTTTTTTGAGTTCTTCGACTATTTCGTCCCATTCTTCATAGTCCGAAAGATCAAGCCATTTCGAGCCTAAGGCTCTTTCGTTACATTCGTTGTATGAACCCCAAGATCCGATAACAATACTAATATTTCCTGCCATTTTAGTTTTCCTCCGTAAATTCGTCTATATAAATTTTTGTGTATGAACAACCGTATTCAAAGTAACGTCGATTACCATCGAATAACAGGTCAAAGGTTTTAACGCTTATTCTTCCGGTATTGCTTACGGCAACCGTTACTTCGCGTTTCTCGTCGTCGATTTCGATTAAATCGAACGTTATGAAATTTTCACCGTTAAAATAATCAAAATCGGGCATTTTAATTTTCCTCCACGATTTTGTACCAAATCGAGTATTCGACTTCAATATCTCTTCCGTCGTATTCGTAATACATTGTTACGTAACCTTTGAACTCATTTTCTTTTCCGATTATCGGGTGGCAATGCTGTTCAACTTCATCAAAGGCTCGCGTATAACGTTTGCCTGTTTTTGAAACGCACTTACATAGCAACGTTCCTTCGTCATTGATGAATCCTAAACCAGATAATTTTTCGTCAGGATTTCTGACTTTTTTGATTGAGTAAACTACTTTTTTCATTTTGGATTACCTCTATTTTTTATTTTTTGCCTTCTGGCAGGGGCAAAGGAGCATAAGTCGAAACGCAGCCATAATGAGAATTCCGTTGCAATGGAGAAAATCAACAGCCAAAGGATTTGAGCGAAAAATACTATCGTAAAATAAAAAGAGCCAAACTCTTTATCGAGTCTGACTCTATTATTCAATATTAAAGTTTTAAGTAGTATTTTTCCGTGCAGTTGATTTTCTCGCTGACTTATGCTACAACAGCCACGACAGAAGGCAATAAAAAATAAATGCGAATTTAGTTTATGTGATGGTAATTGTATGCGGTGTTCTAACAGGGTTAAACAAAGGTGCGTTCTATGGTTGTAGAAGCCTTACGAGCATAACAATACTTGATAGTATTACAAGTATAGGGGGTTTTGCGTTTAGTGGCTGTAGAGGACTTACGAGTGTGAATATAGGTAACGGTGTGACAAATATAGGAAAATATGCGTTTAGAGGTTGTTCCGGCCTTACGAGTGTAACGATAGGCAACGGTGTGACAAGTATAGTGGATTCTGAGTTTGAGGGTTGTAGCGGGCTTACGAGTATAACAATACCCGATAAAGTGGTAAATATAGGATATTCTGCGTTTAAAGGTTGTAGCAGCCTTACAAGCATAACAATACCCGATAGCGTGACAAGTATAAAGGGGAGTGCTTTCAGTGGGTGCGGCAGACTTGCGAACATTGAGTATAAAGGGACGATAGAACAGTGGAATGCTGTTTCTAAAGGGGTAAATTGGGATTACAACACGGGCTATATTATCATCCATTGTATCGATGGAGATATATTAAAATCGTAGTATCTATCATAATTTACAGAGGGAGTCGCTTTTCTGCGGCTCTTTTTTTATATTTGATAGGACTTACTTTTATAATGCGGGTTGCCCGAATATAACGCAAAATTTGGCGAATACGCTTTTAAAAAATAAAAACCTCGATTCAAAAACACTTAATTTTTAACTTTGAAACAGTATAATAGAAGAGAAAAGTGGCAAAGTTGCCAAAAATCTCTTTTAGAAAGGGGCTAAACAATGGAAATCAAACGTGAATTATATTTGAGGTGACTAATAGAAAAAGAGCAGAACGGGCTTAGGGGTTGTGATTTATTAAAAAACTCTTTTTTGCATAAAATATCATTGTATGAAAAGAAAAACAATCGTTCTCGCCGCCGTTTTATTCGTCGTTATTGCGGCGATTACCGCGTTCGCGGCGGCGTTTCCGCTGAAATATAAAAACGAGGTCGAAAGGTTTTCGGAAAAGTATTCGGTTAAAAAAAGTCTCGTATACGCCGTTATAAAAGCCGAGAGCAATTTCCGCCCCGAACGAATTTCCGATAAAGGGGCGATAGGACTAATGCAGATTATGCCCGATACCGCCGAATATATCGGTAAGGAGTTTTACGGCGGCAGAAAATTCGATTTGTTTAAACCGAGCGATAATATCGAGGCGGGGTGTTTTTATCTCGCTTACCTTACCGAAAGATTTTCCGATTTAACCGCTACGCTTGCGGCGTACAACGCGGGCGAGGGCAACGTGAGACTATGGCTTAAAAGAAATAACGCAGAAACGCTCGATATAGACAGTATTCCGTTTGAAGAGACGAGAAAATACGTTAAAAAAGTAAAGTTCTTTTTGAAGGTATATCGGACTATGGTCTGACGACGTGTTTTTGACTAATACTTTTTATCGGCTAGCCTAAAAACACGGAATTTTGGCAAGGTTCGTATTATTCTTGTACGATATACTGTCGTCGGCGTTGACAAAAACGACGTATAAGAGTATAATCTCGGGTATGAAAGGAATTATTCTCACAAACGCGTATTCGAATAACGAACAGGCGAAATATCAGCCCGCAAGACTGAAAGAAGAACTCGGAAAACTCGGCGTAAAAGTCGAAATAAGGAGACTTAACTCGTTCGATTGCAAAATCGAGAACGGCAAAAATCTGACGGAGATAAGCGGATACGATTTTTGCGTTTTTTACGATAAAGACGACCACGCCCTTCTGCAAATCGAAAAAAGCGGAGTAAGATGTTTTAACCGTTTTCGGGCAATGGTCGATTGCGACGACAAAATGATGACTTATATACGTTTGTCGGACGAGGGAATACTTATGCCTAAAACTTTTTCCGCGCCGCTTTGCTATACGAAAAATGCGTGTAACGGGGAAGAGGTATACGGGAGACTCGAAAGGGAACTCGGATTTCCTATGATAGTCAAGGAGTGTTACGGTTCGCTCGGTAAAGGGGTCTATTTAGTCGAAAATCTTGCTAAGTTACAGGAAATTGACGAAAAACTTATGTATATTCCGCATATTTATCAGGAGTTTGTTGCGAGTAGTTACGGTAAAGACCTCAGGGTAATAGTAGTTGGCGGGAAGTATCTCGGAGCGATGAAAAGAGTGTCGGGTGGCGGCGATTTCAGGTCAAACATAGCCTCGGGCGGAAGAGGGGAGAAGTACGACGCGGACGAAAAGACGATTAAAACCGCGGAAAAGATTGCGAGAATACTCGATTTAGACTATTGCGGAATAGATTTCCTGTTTTCCGAGCAGGGAATGATCGTCTGCGAGGTGAACTCGAACGCATTTTTCAAGGAGTTCGAGGCGGTGACGGGGCTAAACGTTGCGAAGGAATACGCGAAGCATATAATTAGTTGTGTTGAATGATTTTTTAATGACCGACGGTTGATCTGTTTTTATCGACCGGCGATTGACCTGTTTTTATTGACCGACGATTGACCTGTTTTTATCGACCGGCATAGTTGACAGACGGACTATAAAATTGCGGTGTGAAGAATAAAAAGGGTACAAACGGAAATTAAATGAAAAAAATTTCGTAAGAAAGGCGAAAACTGTTGACCGAAGCGAAAAAATATGGTAATATAGACAGGCAAAAACAGAGAGGCTTAGTTATTCCGAAAGAAGGATAGCGAAGCGAAATCTTACAAATTTGGAGAAGTACCCAAGAGGCCGAAGGGGCTCCCCTGCTAAGGGAGTAGTATGGCTTAAACCGTAGCGAGGGTTCAAATCCCTCCTTCTCCGCCAAGAGGGAATAATACGAACTATGAAGGAAATTCACGGTTCGTATTATTTTTTACGCAATAAATTTTGTGTTGTTCGTTGACTTCCGCGTATCTCGACGATTGCCGATATCTCGGCTTAACGTTCTCTTTTTTTATGCCGTCCCTGTAAATGTATTAGTTTTTATTTTTGGAATTTTAGGCGAAGTTAAATCAAAACTCATATCCAAAAGCATCTTAATTTTATCATCGGAAACGCTTCCGTCGAGCGCGACGGTAATCCAATTTGTTTTACTCATATGGTAAGCGGGGAAAAATCCTTTTTCGCCGAGAAGCGAATCCAAAAGCAAAGGGGCGCATTTGAAGTTAACAACGTCTAGTATTTCATCTTCTTGTAATCCCAACTTGTTTTTCGGTACGTCCATAATGAGAGCGAACCATTTTTTATTACCGTTATGTCTGAATACCGTATGATTAGGATGTTGTATCCACGGATATTCAGGTTCTGCGCTGTAATTTTCTTGTATATACGACTTTAATTCCGTTTTGTTCATACCGATATACCCTCGTTGTTTTGATAGAAATATTATACCGTTTTTTACGTCAAAAATCAACGACTTGACAGGCTGTAAAACTGAAACTATACTCAAACTCGCAAATGAATATATGAGCATAATTGCACATAATTTGCGAACTTCGTAAACAAAGAACGTCAGGAAAACGCTTTGCCGATTTCTCCCGAAAATGCCTTTTTTTGAAAATTTTCGATAAAGTTTGCGAAAAGTATTGAAATGTTATCGGGTTTTTGCTATAATAGAACATATAGATAAACGAAAAACGGCTAATCGGAACCGAAAGAAGCGGAACAGAAATATAATTTAAAGCGGAATGTAATATATTTCGGTCTGAACGAAAATACAATTAAAAACAATACCCACGACGGGAGGATCCGCCTATGAAAGTTTTAAAACTAAACGCAAAGAGAAATGTTTTTTTCTTGCGTTTTTTTATTTTTTCCGATAACTAAAAAACGCAATCACTTGTGGCTGACCCACTGAAACAAACAGGAGAAATTTATGAAAATACGGATAAAAAAATCGGTTCTTATCGTTCTCGCGGCCGTTTTCGCCGCATTGGCTGTCGCCGGGGCGATAGTCGGCATAGTGTTCGCCGTACGCGGGAAAAACAATAAAGTAACCGTAAAATTCGAGACGAACGGCGGAAAGGCGATTGCTCCCATTACCCTTAAAAAGGGCGAAGAACTCATTCTTCCGATTGCGGAAAAAGAGGACAGAGTTTTTTCGGACTGGTATTACGACGGGGCTTTTTCGAGCGTTTGTCCGAAAAAGATAACCGTAAACAAGGACGAAACTCTTTACGCCCGTTATAGCGCGATTCTCACTTTCGTGACGGGCGGTACGGAAATATCCCCGAAAGCGTACTACGAGGGCGAAGAAATAGGAACTCTTCCCGTGTCGTATAAAGACGGTTTTTCGTTCGGCGGGTGGTATTACGACAACGAATACGGTAAAATAGTCGGTAAAAAAGACCTTATAGAGCGGGCGTTGACGGTTTACGCGAGATTTTCGGAGAAGTCCGAAACAATCAGAAAACTCACGAGCGTAAAAAACGTTTCCGCGTCGCCATCCGTCGAAATAAAAACCGACGGCGTGATTTTACATAACGATAACGTATCCGACTATTTGTCGTTCGTTTCGTCGAGCGACGAGAAAGTATCGCTTATCTGTAAACCCTCCGAAAACGGAACGTTCATCGTCGAGCCAAACAAAACGCTCGACGAAGGTATGACCTATTCTTTAAGGGCATTGTCCTCTTCGTTGAAAGTCGTCGCCGTAGACGGTAACGATACCGAAAACGCGGACGAAGTGACGATTACCACTCATAAAGAGGAAAAAGAAGTTATCGAAAAAAAGCCCACGGTTCACCTTACTTCTTCGGAACTTGCGAAGTGGGAAGAAAACGTTTACGTTTATATGGACGCGGGGCTTGAAAAGGACGTAAACAGAATAGTCGCGAAAACGGATAAGGTAATTAACGTAGGCTCGGTGGTAACCGTCGGCGAAAGCGAAAAAGAGAAGGACGACGATTATATCTGTAAGGTAATTTCCGTCAAAAAGGAAAAGATGCAGTACGTCGTCGGAACGGAAGTTAATGAAGGCGAATTTACCGTAATGGAAGTCGTTACGCCGAACGTGGACGATATTTACGATGAAATAGACGTGTACGGGGAGCGGCAGGCTCAACTCGAGGGAGTGATAGAAATTTCTCCCGAAACTGTCGCGGAAAACGTGGAAAAGAACGAGGGCGTCATACTTCTCAAAAACGCGGTCAGAAACGCCGTTAAGGAATCCCCGACGATTGCGAACTACGCGAACTCTCTTCCCGAAACCGAAAAAGCGGAACTCATGGCGGCTATCGGCGGTTTCAATTTCCAAAAGCCGAAAGTACGATTAAACATAAGCGGAACGACCCTCGAATTCGAGATAGAACTCGGCGGCGAAATTCAGATAAAGAATTTCAAAGCGAGCGTTACCGTCACCATAAAAAACAAAACTCAGGTCGATTACAGATACACGATTTGTAAGTCGGGGCTTATAACTTTGAACCCTCTTTTGTGGTTCTATACCGACGTCAAAGTAGACCTTTCCAACGACTTTTCCGTTTCGCTCGCCGCGACTGCGGAATTTACCGACTCGGACGACGCCGTTCACGGAATTATCGACATTACCGACGAAGTGGAATACGTTATGGACATTTCGAAAGACGGGCAGAATAAATTTGCCGAGGCTATTACGGGCAGTCCGCTTTGGGAGGATGAAGGAGACCTCGAATACGCCGATATTTTCAGCATACCTTTGGGTCAGATTCCGTTGCCCGTACCCGTCGTGTCTCTGATGCTCGAGTTTAACGTCGTGGGTTCTATGGGCGCGAAAGCGGGGCTTTACGTCGAATTTTCGCACCACTATGTGGAAACGACTTCGCTTACCAACGGACAAACGGCGGCGGGCGATAAAGGAAAGCCCGTGATGTATAACGAATTTAAGTTCACGAGAGCGACCACCGCGAACGAAATAGACCTTGCGATTACCCTTAAAGGTCAGGTCGGTTTCCGTTGCGGACTCGAGGCGAAGTTGTCGCTTTCGGTACTGAAACTCAACAGCGTTGCGGCGGTTTACGTTTCCTTCCGTTTCGGACCGTATATCGAACTGAGCGGACTCGTCAGTTTCCGCTATTCCTACGACGCGTTGAACAAAACTTCGGAAACTCATTTATACGGCGGAATGTACTTGGAGGTCGGACTATTCGTAAATGCGAAATTAGGCGCAAAATTCCTTGTGTATGACGTAAATACGGATATTTTCGATAAGAAAATTCCTTTATACGGCGTAGGCGACAGACTTATTCCTCTCGGCTTCGTCGAAAAATCGAATACGCCCGAAGAGCCGTTCGTTATTGCCTCGCGCAGCGGCGGAGTGAGAATGAGCAGCGTGGAAATGCGATACCTCGATATAGTCACGGGCGAACAGGTTATAGACAACGCTTCGAGAAACAGGTACGGGGCGTATCTCGACTACGAGTTCGAGTTTTACGACGCCCCCGATTATCAGACTAAAGACTATCGGGATCACGTTACTATAAGCGGGCGGGCGACTTTAATAAGCAGAAAATTCCCATATAAATCGTTGAAATTCGCGGTAAAAGCAAAACTTCTTCCTAAACAAGGGGTTTACGCGAGCGGTATAGAAAGAATTTTCTACGTCGAATACCGCAATAAGGACGGCAGAGACTATGCGACGCAGTACAGCGAGTTCAGAAACGAATATTACGCGGGCGGCGGCTCGAACTATTCGGAAACGCTCGCAAGACTTGCGTTTACCGAGGGAGAACAGGTAGTTCCTCCCGATTTCACGGCTGAAACCTTGCCCGTCCGACCGGGGTATTACCTCGATATGAACGATCTTTGGGAAAAATATTATCCGTTTCTTGAAGATAAGGTAGACGAGGATTTCGACGGCAAATTCCCTGTCGTAACCTATGAAAACGCGACGGTGATATATAAAGGTTATCTCATCGTAAACACTTGTTATTATCGTCTGAAATGGAAACGCCGTTCGTTCACGGCTACTTTCTCTTCTCCCGTGTATCTTACCGCGGACGTCGTGACAAAGAACGAGACGATAAAGACCGCCGAAATGCTGTACGTTCCGTCGCTCCGTTACTTTATCGTACTTACGGACGGCATAGATATTCCCGATATTAAGGGCAAGAAATACGAGTATTTTTCGAGTACGAGCGGACTTCGCTTTACTAGCGACTACTACACGGTAAATCCGGACGACGACGCGTTCGTTGGGTTCGATATTAAAGCAGGGCTTTATCCCGCGATAAGGGTGGACGAACAGTCGGAATTATATCTGAACGACTTCGACGGCATAAAGAACGGCGTAGAGTTCGTAGCGACTTATTCCGACAAAAACGTATATACTGAAACCTACGTTTTGGAGACGGAAACGGTAAAACGGACAAAAGTCGAATACAAACCGTTCGACTACGACGGAGAAATCAGACCGCTTCCGCCCGAAGAGTTTAAAATAGGCGGAGAATTTACGGAAAACGGCAATACTTACGTTATAAAAGGCTATCGCGACATAAACCCCGAGGACGAGGCGAATTGCCGCTATTACGATACGGCTTCTATGCCGAACGTTGACAAAAACAGAATTTACTACCTGCTTTACGAGCGTAAGGGGCTTAAAGACGAACCCGTGTACTACGTCAATATCGTCGCGAACGGACGGAAAATCGGCGATTACGGCGTAATACGGGGCGAAGAGATAAAGATTGGCACGCTGAAAGCCAATTTCGACTATAAAAGGGTGGTGAGCAGTCTTGCGGGTTATCCCTTGTCGCAAATAGACGAAGCGGTAAAAGACTGTTCGGTCGTCTGGGACGACGCGAACGTTCCGACCCGAATGCCCGACGGCGATATTACGATAAACCTTACGGTAACGTATACGCTGAGTGAACTTACCGCCGAGTTCGTCGTAAGCGACCCCCTTCAAAGTTTTGCGGGCGGCGTGACGACCGAAACCCTCCCGAACGGCGACAGGGTATATACGGCGAAAGGCAAAACATGGACATACGGTTCGACCGACGATACGGCGTTTTATTCCCTTCCGAAACTGAACGATTACATAGGAGACGAGGGCAGAAAATACTACGCTTTCTACGGTTGGAAAAACTCGCTCGGGGAGGAACTTCCTTACGGTATTCGTACCGCGTTCGTGAAAAACGAGAGGTATGAGCCGATATTTACGAAAAAAACGGTGCTACCGACCATTGCGTTTATCAGCGTGAGCGATTACGGTTACGAGTATTATTACAGAATAGTCGAGGGTGATTATTTCGGCAAAACGCTCGCGGAGGTAATAAGTCTTAAAAATATAGCAAGCCCCGTCCGCGGCGACGTCAACGGCGTTTTCGAGTACGAGTTTACGGGTTGGGGCGTGGACGAGAACGCATATAAAATCGGAAGCGAGAAAGACGCCGACGGCAACGTGAAAACGTATATCGTGTTCAAGGCGGAATTTTCAGAGAAAGGCAAGCCGCATACGGCGACTTTCGACGCGATGGACGGGGAGTTCGACGGCGGCGGGAAAACGCTTGAAAAAGTCGGCGTTTACGGAGACGATATTTCTTCCGTTACGCCTCTGAACTATTCAAACGAAAAGGGCGATTTCGTTTTCGTTTGCTGGACGACCGTTCCCTATTCGATAGAAAACAAAGTCGATAAAGAGGACTTGAAAATCGGCAATGCGGATATAACCTATTACGCTTACTATTCGCTTAACCCCGCGACGATAACCCTGACTTTCAGGGGCAAAGTCGAGACGGAGGCGGCGGACGGTACGGGGAACGTTTATTTCGGCGGCGATAAATCGAAAACCGAACTTAAAGTAAGCGATTTATACGGCAGAGGTTATTATCTCACGGCGAGCGAATTTGCGGTGGACAGCAAGTCCAAAACTTTCGTTCCCGATTACCTTAAATGGACGGTTGACGGCGAGGAACTAAGATCCGCGTTCTATAACGACGGATATATGGCTTATATACCTTTCGACAATAATGCGACGGTAGAAATCGTATTTAAAAAGGCGACGGCTAAAATCGTCAATATCGCGTTCGTTTCGGACGGCGAATGCTTTGAACCCGACGGAACGAAGACGGGCGTGATATGCAAAGGCTATATGAGTGGTTTCAGGCACGTTGCGAATTATTACGAGGCTTACGGCTCGACAATGGTTGCGCCAAACGTCGATTATTACAGCGAAAACTACTATCGCTTCGATTGTTGGAAAGCGAGAATGGCGGACGGAACGGTTATTTCCGTAAAAGCAGGCGAGACGATAACCTTTACCGAAGACATCGTTTTTTACGGCGTTTACGTTCACGATACGAATGAAAAAGTCAAACTTACTTTCCGTGCCGACCCCTCTTACGGTAGCGTCGAAAGCGACGGCGACCTTACGGGGTTAAAGATTTTCGACGACGGAAGCGTTGAAATAACCGACTTCGGTACGGCGGGCGAAAATATTACGTTCGATAAAATTCCGTCGTGCAAAGGAATGAGATTCGTCGGTTGGAAGGCGAAGGGCAGCGATACGATAATTACGCAAAGCGAACTTAAAGAGACGGTCTACTCGGTTAAAACGACATATTACGCGGTTTACGAGTCGGCGGCGGAAACGTTCAGAATTACTCTCAACGCGGCTAACGGAAAATTCGGAGACGGCAAAACGGAAAAGACGATAGAGGAAATTCCGTTCGGGAGGCTCGCTTGCGAACTCGAAAAGCCGACCCCGAACGCGCAGGGGATAGTTTTCAGCCACTACGAAAACGAGGACGGTTATCCCGTCACGGTAATAGAAAAAGCCGAAACGCTTATCGCGAAATACGCGAAGCCCGTTTCGACGTTTGAAGAGTTGCAAAACATCAACCTCTCTCCCGAACAGAATTACGTTTTACAAAACGATATTACGCGCGGCGGCAATGTTTGGGACGAAACAAATCTCGTAAACTGGACGGCGATAGGTGCAAACAACCCGAGAGGTTTTTCGGGAACTTTCAACGGGAACGGCTATAAAATTTCCGTTTCGGCAAAGAGCGGGGCGAAGCAAAATTTCGGACTGTTCTCAAAGATCAGCGGTACGGTTTACAATCTGTCTGTCGTAGGTTATTTCCCGATAAGCGGTTCGATCGACGCGACCTCTCTCGGCGGGTTTGCAAGCGAAGTTGCGGAAAGCGGAAGAATAATAGACTGCCAGAGTTTCATAAGGTTCGAGGTCTATGTAAAAGCGACTGAAAAATTATCCGTTTCGGGGGCGATAGGGGTCAATAACGGACTTATAGACGGACTTATGACCTCTGCGAGCGGCGAAATCAATATCGACGGCAACAAAGAATTTACCGTAGGAGCGACGGTCGGAACGAACAACGGGACGATGAGAAACGTCAATCAGAGCGGCAGAGGCGGTTCGGTATATGTTACGCTCGCGAGAAGCCTTAACTGCAATATCGGCTCGTTCGTGGGCTACAATTCGGGCAAAATCGAAAATTGCTTCTCCGAAAGAGAAATAACGATAAATCTTTCGCAAGGCGACAACGTATACCTCGAAAAATCCGTTTCGCTTGGCGGTTTTGCAGGTAAAAACGACGGGACTATCGTAAATTCGACCACGCTATGCGGAAGTCTCGTATATAACGTGAGCAATCTTATGTTGCTGGGCGAAAAAGGACTGTATTTGTCCTACGTTTCGTACTTGGAAACGCCGCGTTATATCGTTTACGCCGTGGGTAAAGACAATCAAGGAATAACTTACACCACAAAATACGTCATATATCTTGGTGAAAACGCCAAAAAGACCGGCTCGACGGAATATGAAGAATATACGCTTTCCGAGTTCAGAACGAAGCATCCTGCCGCTGCTCAAAAGATCGAAGGACTCGGTCAATCCATATATTTCGACAGTTTTGTTCCCGTAAATAACGGTAAGGCTATAAACTGTAATGTGATAGAAAGCATAGGAACGGGCAACGGCGTAGAACTCGTATCGAGTTGTAATTTCGACGAATTGAAATGGAATTATCTCTCGAGGTTGCACAACACAGTCTACGGTTAATCGAAATGGGGCTATAAGTCGTTTAATCGCTAATTTCAACGAT
>ERZ779875.1652-NODE-1652-length-14003-cov-2.562948_pt1 | contig 14003 bp, 12 predicted proteins | sample MGYA00511246_ERZ779875 | MGnify/ENA primary metagenome ERZ779875 (study PRJEB29588, sample SAMEA2155093) | human gut metagenome | biome: human gut; feature: human-associated habitat; material: faeces | place: Denmark | collected 2008/2010 ... | reverse complement strand
AAGCATCTCACGGCCGACGTGGCCCTGAGCGATTTCGCGCAGAGCGACGACGCCCGGCTTATCCTTGGCTTCAACGTGCGGCGTGTGACCCTGGCTGATGAGCCGGGCGCGGTACGCTGCGCAGAGCACCAGTTCAAACCGGTTGGGGATCTTCTTGAGGCAGTCTTCAACAGTAATGCGTGCCATAGAAAGTGTGGAGTCCAGTAAGTTGAAAAAGAGGCGGAATCTTATACAGGAACGCCCAACGCGACAAATTGCTCGCGGTGGCGGACGGCCTGATGACGGTACGTCAGACGCGAAGCGGTGACGATGGACACGAGCTGAGAGAGCGCCGTATCGAAATTGTCGTTGATTATAACGAACTCAAACTCAGGAGCATGAGCAATTTCAGCGCCGGCGCCCATCAGTCGGCGCGTAATCGTCGCTTCGCTGTCGGTACCGCGTTTGTGAAGGCGGGAATTAAGGGCTTCGATGGAGGGCGGGAGGATGAAGACGCCCACGGTGTCTGCGAATTTTTCGCGTACCTGGCGCGCGCCCTGCCAGTCGATTTCAAGAAGAACGTCTTTGCCCGCAGCCATCTGCTGCTCGATCCAGATGCGGCTCGTGCCGTAGTAGTTGCCGTGCACGAGGGCGGATTCTAAGAATTCGCCCTTGGCCTTACGTTCTTCAAATTCCGTCACGGACAGAAAGTGATATTCGCGGCCGTTGACTTCACCGGGGCGAGGATCACGGGTCGTATGGGAAATGGAGAGAAGAAGGTCTGGTTCCTTCGCCAAAAGCGCGTTTACGAGCGTGCTTTTGCCGGCCCCCGAAGGTGCCGTCACCATGAAGAGTCGCCCGGAATGACGGGCGGGAGTGGCTTTTTCAGACATGGCGGTGCAGTTCAAATAGATAAGACGGGCAATTTTAGAACACCCGTAAAAATAAGAATGCATTTGAATACAAAAATGCCGGCGACGCAAGCGCCCACCGGCTAGATGTCCTGTCAACTTTATGCGTAACTGAAGTCAGAGGCTCTGCAGGAACTTTCACTGAGAATTTTACTTTAGCAAAGGAAATTTTTTCAAGTTTTTCATTGGAATTTTGTTTCGAAAAAGATGACGACAGGTGAAAAAAGCGCCCGCATACCCGATACAATGGCGGCTGCTTAATTTTTCGTCTTTTTCCTGAGGAAAAGACACTACCCATCGTTAGGGGAGAAACCTCCTATGCAGTACCACTTCCCGGTTGTCATCATTGATGAGGACTACCACTCGGAAAACGTCGCCGGTCTCGGAATCCGAGATCTCGCGAAGGCGATTGAAGCACAAGGCGTCGAAGTTCGTGCCGTGACGACCTTTTCTGATTTGTCGGGGCTTGCGAAGCAGGCGAGCCGTACGTCGGGCTTTTTGGTGAGTCTCGATGACGACGATTTTTCCGAAACCGGTGAAGAGAACGAAGCGATTCACGATCTGCGGGAATTCGTGCGTGAGGTGCGCCGTTCCAATCCCGACGTGCCGATTTTCCTTTATGGGGAAACGAAGACGGCGACGTCAATCCCGAATGACGTCCTCCGGGAACTGCACGGCTTCATTCATATGTTCGAAGACACCCCCGAATTCGTGGCGCGCTACATCGTACGAGAAGCCCGCGAATATCTGGCAAGTCTTCCGCCGCCTTTTTTTAAGGCATTGACGCACTACGCAGCCGATTCCTCTTATTCCTGGCACTGCCCGGGGCACTCGGGCGGCGTGGCGTTCTTAAAGAGTCCTGTGGGGCAGATGTTTCACCAGTTCTTCGGCGAAAACATGCTCCGAGCCGACGTCTGCAATGCCGTGGAAGAGCTGGGGCAGCTGTTGGATCACACGGGGCCTGTGGCGAAGTCCGAACAGAATGCCGCACGTATCTTCGGCTGCGACAACTTGTTCTTCGTGACGAACGGCACGTCCACGTCCAACAAGATCGTCTGGAACTACACGGTGGCGCCGGGCGACATCGTGATCGTCGACCGCAACTGTCATAAGTCGATCCTGCATGCCATTACGCTGACGGGGGCCGTGCCGGTGTTTCTGATGCCTACCCGCAACCACTACGGCATCATCGGACCGATCCCAAAAGAAGAATTCGAGTGGAAGACGATTCAGAAGAAAATCGCCGCCAATCCCCTCATCAAGGACAAGACGAAGAAACCGCGCATTCTGACGATTACGCAGTCCACGTACGACGGCATCGTCTACAACGACGAAGTGATCAAGGCGAAATTGGACGGCAAGGTGGACATTCTTCATTTTGATGAGGCGTGGCTGCCGCATGCGGCTTTCCATCCGTTCTATGAGAACATGCACGCCATTGATAAGAAGAAGCCGCGTACGAAGACGAGTCTCGTGTTTGCAACGCATTCGACGCATAAGCTTCTGGCTGGTATCTCACAGGCGAGCCAAATCTGCATTCAGAATTCGGAAACGGAAAAATTGGATCGTGCGGGGTTCAACGAATCCTTCATGATGCATACGTCGACTTCTCCGCAGTACGCGATTATTGCGAGCTGCGACGTCGCCGCCGCCATGATGGAAGGGCGCGCCGGGACGGCACTTGTGGAGGAATCCATTCAGGAAGCCGTGGATTTCCGCCGCGCCATGCGCGAAGTGGGGCAGAGCTATCACGACTGGTGGTTCACCGTGTGGGGCCCGGATAAACTCCCGCAGTCCGGTATGGGGACGCAGGCGGATTGGACGCTGAAGGCGAACGACGAATGGCATGGATTCGGTCCGGTGGCCGAGGGCTTTAACATGCTTGACCCCATCAAGGGGACGGTGGTGACGCCGGGGCTTTCGGTGACGGGGGACTTTGCGGAAACGGGAATCCCGGCGGCCGTCGTGACGAAATACCTCTCCGAACACGGGATCATCGTCGAAAAGACGGGGCTTTATTCTTTCTTCATCATGTTCACGATCGGCATCACGAAGGGGCGCTGGAACACGATGGTGACGGAGCTGCAGCAGTTTAAGGACGCGTACGATGCCAACAGCGAACTGTGGCGCGTGATGCCGAAATTCATTGCCGCTTTCCCGCAGTACGAAAACATGGGGTTGAAGGACTTGTGCCAGAGCATCCATACGGTTTATCGCCGTTACGATGTAGCAAGGCTCACCACCCAGATGTACGTATCCGAAATGGTGCCCGCCATGCGGCCGACGGATGCGTACGCGAAATTCGTACACGGCGAAGTCGATCGGGTGGCGATCGACGATTTGGAAAACCGTATTTCCGCGGTGCTGTTGACGCCGTATCCGCCGGGAATTCCGCTTTTGGTGCCCGGGGAACGCGTGAACGCGAAGATCATGGACTACTTGCGGTTTGCCCGCGACTTTACGCGTCAGTTCCCGGGGTTTGAAAGCGACGTGCACGGGCTTGTGAAGGTGAAGCAACCCGACGGCACCGTGAAATATATGCTCGACTGTGTTCGTGAGTAACGACTTTAGTAACAAGAAGAGAAAAAGAAAATGGCTTTGGAAATGGTTCTTTTTACCCCGGTTCCGGTGGTGACGGTGAGTGTGAAAAACGCTCCGAAGTTTATGGCGCGTCTTTTCGCAAGCGACGTCTCCAAACTCGCTTCGGGCGAAGTCGAACGCTCCGTGATGCTGAACGCATCAGGCGGCATCATCGGTCCCGCCTACGTGATGCGCACCGACGTGAATGCCTACGAAATTGTGTTGGCCGGTGAAGGCGCCGATGTGCGTCAGGCGTGGATTCATCAGGTGAGCGCTGCTTTTGATGCGGAACTCACGGTGACGACTCAGACGGGGTTTTACTACGCCGGGCAGATGCCCGTGAAGGAACTCGCCGTGGCGCCGATGGCGGCGAAGGTTTCCGAAGGCATCACGTTCCTGAACCTTCGTTGGATTTCGCTCGTGACGGGACCGGAAGCCAACATCACAGCGCTTTTTGACAACCTCATTCAGGCGGGCGCCAAAAAGGGCGAACAGTCCGGATTTGATGCCCTGCGCATTCTCGCCCGTGAACCTGCCGAGGGGCTTGAATACGACGAATCGACGAACGCGATGGAAGCGGGTTTTGAAGACGTACCGGACTTTACGGATCCTGAACGCATCTTCATCGGCCGCGCACTCACGGAAGCGCGTTTTAAGGAAGGCAACTCCCCGCGGCTGCACCTGGTGGCGTTTGAAACGGCCTTTGATCCGTCACTGCTGATCGACGTACCGACGATTATCGTCGGGGATATGGCCTGCCAGCTGACGAGCATTGCCCGCATCCCCGAGATGCCGTTGACGGCGGGGTTGGTGAGTTTGCCCGCTATAGTGAAAATCGGGGAAAACGTGCCCTGCGACGTGAAGACGGATCCGCGTTCGTTCTGCAGCAAGGCACTCGTGGTAGATCCTCAGCTCTGATATTGACGGTTTCATGAATTCAAGGCGGCTTGAGAACGGCTCAGCCGCCTTTTTTAAGGGATGACTATGCCCATCAGTATTTTTGAAATGTTCCGTGTCGGCATCGGGCCGAGCTCCAGCCACACCGTGGGCCCCATGCGGGCGGCGGCTCTTTTTCTGCATGAATTGGAAAAGACGGGTACTGCAGGGAAAGCGGCGAGGCTCACAATCGATTTGATGGGAAGCCTCGGTGCCACCGGCAAGGGCCACGCTACCGACAGTGCAACCGTGCTCGGATTGATGGGAAAGTCGCCGGAAACCGTGGACACGGCGGCCGTACCGCAGATGATCAGCGCCGTGCAGCAAGAAAAGCAACTCACGCTCGGCAACGGGAAGACGCTCGCGTTTGATTGGGGCAAGGACATTACGTTCAGTCCCGATAAGGTGGCTGCATTCCATACGAACGGCATGCAGTTGGCGGTCTATGACGACGCCGGCAACAAATTGCTGGAACGCCGTTATTACTCGGTGGGGGGCGGCTTTGTCGTCGCTGCGGATCCGGAGGACTTTGAAAAGCCCGCCAAGAGCGCAGAAGCCGCGGTGGAAAAACGCGGAACGACGGCTGTACCCTTTAATTATGCGAACGCTTCCGAATTGGTGGCAATGGCTCATGCCACCGGTAAGACAATTGCGGAAGTGGTGCGTGACAACGAACGTACCCGTCGCACGGATGAAGAAATTGATGAAGCGCTCGATCACGTCTGGGACGTGATGCGGGAAGGGATAGGACGGGGGCTTGCGACGGAAGGCGTTCTTCCCGGGCCTCTGCGCGTCAAGCGTCGTGCTCCGGTACTCGTAAAGAGGCTTAAGACGAATCCGGCGGGGTACGGTCCCTTGGCTGCCTTGGATTGGGTAAACGCCTGGGGTTTTGCTACCGGGGAAGAAAATGCCGCGGGCGGGCGCATCGTGACGTGCCCCACGAACGGGGCTGCGGGGGCGGTGCCTGCCGTACTGCAGTATTACGTGAAGTACTCCGCCAACGCGAGCCCCGAAGGCATTCGGACGTTTTTGCTGACGGCGGGGGCCGTCGGGATGCTCTACAAGGAAAACGCGTCGATTTCCGGGGCCGAAGTCGGTTGTCAGGGGGAAGTGGGCGTAGCGACCTCCATGGCGGCGGCGGGACTTGCCGCGGCGCTGGGAGCGACGGTGGATCAGGTGGAAAATGCCGCGGAAATCGGTATGGAACACCAGTTGGGCCTTACCTGCGATCCGGTGGCGGGCCAGGTGCAGATTCCCTGTATCGAACGCAATGCCGTAGGGGCGGTGAAAGCCATTAATGCGGTGCATATTGCGTTGGCTGGCGACGGCCGACACGTAGTGAGCCTGGATAAAGTCATGCGTACGATGTTTGAAACCGGGCGCGACATGAAGGCGAAATATAAGGAAACGAGCCGCGGTGGTCTGGCGGTGTGCATCGTGGAATGCTGATTTTGACGGGGGTATGCCGAGAAGCGTTGCGAGGCTCGGTATACTCCCCGCATTCGTTTTTCTCTCATAGGATTTTTGAAAAAATGGCAGAACTGAAGATCGTGGACACGGCGGTCGGTGACGGCGCCGAGGTGAAGGCGGGCGACAAAGTCCGCGTGCACTATACGGGGCGTCTCACGGATGGTACGGTGTTTGATTCGAGCGTGCCCCGTCAGCAGCCGTTCGAATTCACGGTGGGCGCCGGCATGGTGATCCGCGGTTGGGACGAGGGGCTCCTCGGCATGAAGGTGGGCGGCAAGCGTACGCTCACGATTCCGCCCGAAATGGGGTACGGCGAAGCCGGCATCGGCCCCATTCCGGGAAACGCAACGTTGGTGTTTGACATCGAACTTCTCGACATCGTCGAAGTGCCGCCCGAAGGCGAACTCGAAATCGAAGAAGTAGTGGAAGGCAGCGGCAAAGAGGCCGCCTTCGGCAACACGGTGCGCGTGCACTACATCGGGCGTCTTACGGACGGGACGGTGTTTGACGAAAGCCATACCCGCGGCGAACCCATTGAATTCCCGTTGGGCGCCGGCATGGTGATCGCCGGTTGGGAAGAGGGAATCAAGGGTATGAAGGTGGGCGGCAAGCGTAAGCTCACGATTCCCTACAACCTCGCCTACGGTGAACAGGGCTATCCCGGAGCCATTCCGCCGTACGCCACCCTGATTTTCGATGTGGAACTCGTTGACGTGAAGTAACTCTTCACTGATGACAAAGAGGGCGCCTGCGGGCGCCCTCTTTGCGTTAAACGGCCGTTAATTCCAGCGGCCGCAGCAGATTTCCGGTTTCAAAGACGGGAAGCCCCATGATGCCGGTGTAACTTCCCTCGATGCAGGCAATGAAAAGACCGGCTAAGCCCTGAATGCCGTAGCCGCCCGCTTTGTCATAGGGTTCGTCAGTGGCGATGTAGCGTTCAATCTGCGCTTCAGAGAGCGACGTAAACGTTACCCGACTCACGCTTACCGCAGAAGCGAGATTTTCCGCGTCCGTCCCTACCCAGACGGCGGTGCGGACTTCATGCGTACGGCCGGAGAGGTGCTGCATGAAACGGTGTGCTTCTTCGCGATCCGCCGGTTTCCCGAGAACGATGCCGTCGGAAATAACGACGGTATCGGCTGCGAGAACCGGAGCAGGTTCTCGGCCCTCAGCACGAATTTTGGCAATCGCCGCGAGCGCTTTTTCCCGGGCGGTACGGATGACGTAATTCTCCGCCGATTCGCCCGGAAGCTGCTCTTCATCCCCTTCGACGAAGGTGAGAACGTCCGCCATACCGACGGGCATCACTTCAAAATCCGTGACGCCGATCGTGGTGAGTAGCTCCCGACGGCGCGGGCTTTTGCTCGCAAGATACAGTCTCGGCATGAATCAAACCCGGTGATAGGGGTGGTTGTTCAGAATCGACCACGCGCGGTAGATTTGCTCGACGAGCATGACGCGGGCAAAGGCGTGCGGCAGCGTCATCGAGGATAGGCGCAGCATCATGCGGCAGCCTTTCTTTAATTCGGGATCGAGCCCGTCGGCGCCGCCGATCAAAAACGTTACGCCGCAACCTTCGTTTTTCCATCCGTCGACTTTTTTCGCAAAGTCCATGGTGGTGAAGTCGCGGCCGTGCTCGTCCATCGCGACGACGATGTCTCCGGCAGGAATGGCCTTGCGGATACGCTCGGCTTCTAGCTGCATGAGTTTGGCAGCGGGTTGTCCCGCGCGGGGTTCGGCTTTGACTTCCTTTACGACAACCGTGAAGTCCTTTGGAAAACGTCCGAGATAATCTTTGACGGCTTCATCGGCCCAACCGGGTTGACGAAGACCGACGGCGACAACGGTAATGTGCATGATTTATTCCGCGGATTTGGCGTTGACGGCCTTCGCAAGCTCCATCGCGTGCGGGCCCCAAAGTTCGGCGAGGTTGTAGTAGTCGCGGACGACGGGTTGCATGCAGTGCACGACGACGGAACCGCAGTCAACGAGCACCCATTCGCCGGAGTCGAGACCTTCGAGTCCCGAAACCTTGCCGCCGTTTTCCTTCACGGCGCGGGCGGCGGAAAGACCGAGAGCGCGGGTTTGGCGGTTGCTGGTGCCGGAAGCGACGATGACGCGCTCAAAGGCGCTCGTCTTGTCGGTGGTGTCGTAGACGCGGATGTCCTGAGCCTTGACGTCTTCCAGGGCGTTGACGATAAGGGAAACAAGTTCTTCAGTAGTCATTCTTTCTTTTTCAATAGATGTTGCGGCGGGCAATTAAAGCCGCCGTCGGCGCAGGCAGCCAGGCCGAGAGCCGTCGTAGGGCTTCACGTCGGCCTGCTTCTGCAAAAAGCGTGCGGATTTTAGTCGAACTTGCCGCGTGTTCGGGCATCGAAAAGAAGGTGATTTTTCCGTGCGGGACTTCGTTGACGATTTCGGGCGCGGTAAGGCGCTCCTCTGCCCAGACTTTAACGGCCTCGGTCGGCGCACCTTTTGCAGTGCTGCGGCTGCAGACGGCAATCGACACGTAGTCCGTGAGACGAGTCCAGTCTTTCCAGGTGTGAAAGTTCACCCACTGATCCTGACCGATGAGGAGAATGAGGGGGAGTGACGTCCCGACGGCGTTTCTGAGATCTCGGACGGTGTCGATCGTGTAGGTCGCGCCCTCTCTTAAAACGTCCGTGAGGTTGATGCCGAATTCCGGGTGGTCGCTCACTGCGGCTTCGAGCATGGCGAGCCGCAGATTAAGAGGGGTCAGCACGTCTTTTTGCCACGGTGCCGGAGCCGGGACAAAATCGACGCGCAGGAGCTTGAGCTGCCGGATCGCTTCGCGCGCGAGCGCAAGGTGCCCTGTGTGCACGGGGTCAAAGGTGCCGCCCAAAAGGCCGATACCACGAGGAAAAAAGGGAGCAGTCATTCTTAGAAAGGAAGAAAAAAGCACGCGGCCCGACAAGGGGCCGCGTGCTTTGGGGAATCGGCGTCCGAAGGGTTACTTCAGAGCACGATAGCCGATGTCGCGGCGCATCTGGGCGCCGTCAAAGTGTACCTGATCAGCGGCTTCGTACGCAGCGTCACGGGCTTCGCGGATGGTTTTGCCGAGCCCAACGACGCAGAGGACGCGACCGCCTGCGGTGACGAGTTCGCCCTTGTCGTTCGTTTTGGTACCGGCATGGAAAACGTGATGCAGGGCGTCATTTTGGGGAAGCGCCGTAATCACGTCGCCCTTGCGGGGGCTTTCGGGGTAACCGTGGGAAGCGACGACGACGCCCAAAGCGGCACGATCGTCCCAATCGAGCGTCACGGTGTCAAGGTGACCGTCCGCCGCAGCTTTGAGCACTTTGGCAAAGTCACCGGTAATGCGGCTCATGATGGGCTGCGTTTCCGGATCGCCCATGCGGCAGTTGAATTCCAGGGTCTTTGCCTTGCCGTCCTTACCGATCATGAGGCCCGCGTAGAGGAACCCGGTATAGGGAAGGCCGTCCTTTGCCATCCCTTTCACGGTGGGTTCAATGATGTCGCGCATCACCTGGGCATGAATTTCCGGCGTGACGACGGGGGCCGGGCTGTAGGCGCCCATGCCGCCTGTGTTGGGGCCCATGTCGTGATCCAAAAGGCGCTTATGGTCCTGGCTCGTCGCGAGCGGCAGAATGTGTTCGCCGTCCACCATGACGATGAAACTCGCTTCTTCGCCGTCGAGATAGTCTTCGATCACGACGCGGGCACCGGCGGCACCGAATTTGTGACCTTCGAGCATGTCGTCCACGGCGCGGTGCGCGGTTTCAAGATCCATCGCGACGACGACGCCCTTGCCGGCGGCAAGGCCGTCAGCCTTGATGACGATCGGCGCGCCTTTTTTGTCAAGATAGACGTGAGCCTTCTCGGGATCCGAGAACGTTTCGTAGTCCGCCGTCGGAATGCCGTGGCGCTTCATGAAGGCCTTGGCGAAATCCTTGGAGCTTTCCAGCTGTGCAGCTTCCTTCGTGGGGCCGAAGACGGAAAGACCTTCGCGGCGGAAGACGTTCACAAGCCCCTTCGCAAGCGGGGCTTCGGGGCCGACGACCGTGAGTTCGACGCCGTTTGTTTTCGCAAACTGCGCGAGTTCTTCAATATCGGTGACGGGGAGGTTTTCAATGCCGGGTTCCGCGGCCGTGCCGGGGTTGCCGGGAGCAATCCAGACTTTGTCGACGCTTTCGGACAAAGAGAGACGCCAGGCGAGAGCATGTTCGCGGCCGCCGCCGCCCACAACGAGAACTTTCATTCGATCAACTCCGATGGAGGAAAAAGGGAAAGAAAAAATTCGTTAATAAAAAAACGGCGCACGTTACCCATAAACGTGCGCCGCCTCTGCTGAGCTATAGAGCCGAGAGCTTATTCTTCGTCATCAAAGACGGCGCTCGTGTAAACGTTGGACACGTCGTCCAAGTCTTCGAGCGCATCAATGAGGCGATGCATCTTCTGAGCGTCTTCGCCCTTCAATTCCACTTCGTTCAAGGCCTTCATCGTCACGTCGGACGCGGCGGGCGTCAAACCCGCAGCTTCAAAGGCCTTCTGCACGGCGTCAAACGCCTGCGGGTCGCAGACCACTTCAATCGAACCGTCGTCCTGCGTCACTACGTCGTCGGCACCGGCTTCGAGCGCGGTCTCCATCACCTTGTCTTCGTCCGTACCCGGTTCGAAGAAGAATTCACCGCAGTGCTTGAACTGGAAGGAAACGGAGCCTTCGGCACCCATGTTGCCGCCGTGCTTGGAGAGGATGTGGCGCACGTCGGCGACCGTACGGGTACGGTTGTCGGTGGTGCAGTCGATGATGAGGGAAGCGCCGCCGATGCCGTAGCCTTCGTAACGGACTTCTTCGTAGCTCACGCCTTCCAACTGGCCCGTGCCCTTCAAAATGGCGTTGTTGATCGTGTCCTTCGGGACGTTGCCTTCGCGGGCCTTCAGAATCGCCAGACGGAGGCGGGAGTTCATGTCAGGGTCTCCGCCGCCGCCCACGCGGGCAGCAACGATGATTTCACGGACCAGTTTGGTCCAGAGATTGGAACGCTTGGCGTCCTGACGGCCCTTACGGTGCTGAATATTGGCCCATTTGGAATGACCGGACATGAGTATGACCCTTTACTGATTGGTTTTGTTACGTCGGGCGGCGGTTTTTGAGGGGGACCTGAGGGACATTTTCAAGATGAAAACGACCGTCAGTAAATACCGGCGCCCCAAATTAAAGACTCGCAATTTTAGCGCGGTACGGCGCTGTTGAAAAGCGCCGTACCGGGAGGAATCGTCAGAGTTTCACAAGCCAACGCCCTTTTTTGGTCCCGGATCGGGTCAGGCGTCCCTCTTTTTTGAGTTTGGCGAGCCGATAGCGCACTTGGTCTTTTGAGAGATTGAATTCGCGGGCCATTTCGTCGAGCGTTGCCGTCGGGGCGTTTTTCAAATAAGACAGCAGGCCGTCAGTGTCATTTCTGGGGTTATGGCGCTTGGTTTCAACGGTTACCGAGGCGTTGATCGGTTTTTGCAGAATTTGAGAAATTTGTGCCGCAGAGGGCCAGGAGACATCATTGGGCCGCATCAAGACGGTTCGAACGGCAAAACCGGCATCCGTGATGATGGGAGCAGGAAGGCCCCATTGCTTCATCAGACGGAAAGCGCGGGGAATTCCGCTGGCCCATTTTTCCATCAGATGGGTATAGGCCAAGGCGTTGGCTAAAGCGGGATTGCGGTAGGTGGTGAAGCCTGAGATGGCTTGTTCAACCGTCATGCCGTCAGGGAGCCCCCCGGGGGAAGTGATTTCGAGGCGATCTCGAAAAAGCGCGACGGTAATGCTGTCTTGGGCCGCAATGTAACTTCGATGACAAATGGCGTTCATGACCAATTCACGAACGGCATTGGCCGGAAGTTCCGGAATGTCGTACCGCTCACCGTTGTTAATGATGGTGCGGACTTCCAGTTTGCTCGTCAACCAATCGACGGTTTGATGATACTGCTCAATCAGTGGGCCGGAAAAGACCTTTGTGTCGCGGATGTCGGTGCGATCTTCTCCGAGAAAAAGCCCGCACCGAACGGCACTTCCGGGAACCGCTCGGCAAGTGCCTTCCAACAGTTCAAATCCGTAATGAGGCAGTACGTCTCCGTTATTGCTGGAAATGAGTTTCCAGTCTTGCAAAATGGCCGGCGTCGGGGCTTTGGGCGGGGGGAGCGTCAGAGTTTCGGCGTTTTGTCGGGCTTCGGCGTAAAGCGCTCGACACAAGGCTTTAAGCCGCGTCGGTGTAACGGCCGGTGCCCCTGAAACGACCGTAGTATCAAAAGTACGACGACTGCCGCTGAAACGCAGTTCCGTCAGTCGGTAGATGTCGGCAAGACGCGTCGTAGCGCCGGTGCGGATGAATGTCCCTTGATCAGGGCCCAGTTCTTTGAGGTAGTAAGGAGTGAACGCGCCGGGAAATACGTCAAGGACGACGACGGGTTTTTCGTCGAGAATTTCAACGCGGATTTTGTAAGCCACTTGAGGCGTACAGTTGTCCGCAATCGAATTGGTGACGGCGTCAGTCAAGCGGCTGAGATCTGTTTCCGGCGGCAGGCCTGAAACCGTGCGAGATGCATCATCCACACCGATGATGATTTTTCCGCCCTTGCCGTTGGCAAAGGCCACGACGGTTCGGAGGAGTCGTTTTTTTTCGCCGGAAGAATTGAATTCTCGTTTGTATTCGAGTTGTTCGGATTCCGGCGGCAGAAGGAAAACGGTCATCATTATTGTGGGAATTAATTGTGGGAATTCTTATAACAGTTTACCACAATAATGAAATGAAACGTAAATCTTGTGCAATGATATATTTTTGATCGTCGGTTTTGTGGAAATTGTGGTGATTGTGGGAATTATGGGGATTTGCCATGATCATGCTTGCAATAATTCTATTGCGTTGAAAATTAAGATAATAGTAGAGTATTTATAGCTTTTCTTTGGATTGGAATTGTGGGGATTATGGGTAACGGAATCTGAGAATCTCAGACTTTGGCATCTGGGATGTCGGCCATCGGCTTGTAACCCGTGTTACGAAAACAAATTGAGCGAATGGCTTTCTTTGTAGGTTTCAGTTTCAATTAAGAATCGTCGGAAGCGGATCGGATTCCCTGTCAGTTCCGCGAGTCCGACAGTTAGAAAAATACCATAAGGAATAGCACCATGCAGAGAAGAGCATTCACTCTCGGTGCGGCCGCCCTCGCGGTCGCAGGCACTTTGTCCCTCTCCATGAACGTCGCGATGGCTAAAGACATCGCCATGACGGCGGACGTCGTCGTGATCGGTGCCGGTACGGCCGGTACGGCCGCGGCTTTGGCAGCGGCGGAAACGGGTGCGAAGGTCATCACCCTTGAAAAGAAGGCGACCGTCGGCGGCACCGGCAATTTCTCCGAAGGCATCATGGCGGTCGAAAATTCTTTGCAGCGCGATTGGAACTACAACCTCACGAAGGATCAGGCCTTCAAGATGATCATGGACTACGGCCACTGGCGCGGGGACGCGCGCATGGTGCGTGCTTTCCTTGAAAAGACGGCGTCTACCATCGACTGGATGAAGAGCTATGGGGTGAAGTTCGAAAAACTCTATTCGAACTATCCGGGCGGCCTTTATACGTGGCACATTTACGAAGGTCGCGGCGCCGGCTGGATCAACCTCTTCCAGAAGAAGTACGCGGAAATGGGGCAGAAGCTCCTTCTTGAAACCCCCGCGAAGAGCCTCATTCAGAAGGACGGCAAGATCGTGGGCGTCGTGGCTGAAAACGACGACGGCGACAAGATCACCATCAAGGCGGGCGCCGTCATCATTGCGACGGGCGGTTTCGGTGCTAATCCCGAAATGATGAAGAAGTATATGCGCTTCCCCGGCGTGGACGGTCTCGCGCAGGCTGGCAAAACGGGCGACGGCATCAACATGGCTGTGGCTGTCGGCGCGGCGACCGAGGGCGAGGGCTGGACGCAGATGATGCCTCTGGGCTGGGTTGACAACGGCAACCTCTCCGGCGGCGCAGGCGAGAACGTCATCTTTATCAATGCGGCGACCGGCAAGCGTTATGTGGACGAATCCGCTGAGCGCGATGTGCTGTCCGAAGGCGGCTTCGAGAACGGCATGAGCAAGGAAACCGCCGAGAAGCT
>ERZ779875.1649-NODE-1649-length-14033-cov-4.898769_pt1 | contig 14033 bp, 8 predicted proteins | sample MGYA00511246_ERZ779875 | MGnify/ENA primary metagenome ERZ779875 (study PRJEB29588, sample SAMEA2155093) | human gut metagenome | biome: human gut; feature: human-associated habitat; material: faeces | place: Denmark | collected 2008/2010 ... | reverse complement strand
TCGATAACTCATCCGTGCCATATCTAATCTATAAGCTTCTCTCATCAGTTGAATGAACGAATCTTTGAGAATCCGAACCCTTTCTATGCGGTTTTCACTTTCATTTAAGAAACGTTTGAAATCCGGATAAAGAAGTGTGCTAAGAAACTTATCAGAGTATGACTCTTGGATTGAAGTCAACAAATTCACATGCTTTTCAAACGAAATTTCAAAACAATCCTTAAAATTTTCATTCTCAAATTCTGCAAAAATTTGAATTGAAAAAATCGTCCATTTTTCATTTTTCACCGCAAAACGTTTTATTGAGTCCATCGAATCAATAATAATAGCGACCTCTGCTTTTCTATTTCTTCTTAATACCATAAATATTGTGTTCCGAACAATTTCTATTGATCGATTACCCTTTTCAAAATCCGGCATTACAACTGTTGCAGATTTAAGAAAATTCACAAAATCCTTTATGTACTCTTCACCCATATCTTTTTCAATACAATAGCCTAGAAGAAAAAGATATCCATCCGACATATCATAATTTGATAAGTATCCAAAATATTTGGCATTGCTTTTCATTGAAGTTAAAGTACATTTCAAATATTCTTGCGAGTTTTTTGATTCTACACTTATTCTAACAATTTCCATAAGTGCATGGTAATATCGATCCTGTAACTCTCCATTTTCGCTTTTGCACAAAAAATACAATTCGTCCATCAACATATTGGTATATTTTTTGTACTGATCCATCATTCCCAGTTTTATGCACATTGTAAGCTGAGACACCACGTTTCGAACTGCAGTGGTCTGTGTTTTTCGATCTGCTGTCATTTCAGTATCTCTCGCAAGAGATATAGAATGTTCAAATGTATTATCCATTGCCTCGGAAATTTGTTTTGATTTGCTATCACCATTAATAATCGACGTTTGACTTTCCTTCATTGACTCAAGGAAAACCTTATTGCTTTCCTCACAAATGATTTGGCACACATACAGTTCATTTCTAGCAATACACTCATTATACGTTTTTTCAAGAATCCTTAATTTAGCTTTTAGTGCGTTAGAATCCTCCAGCAAACTCTCTGTATTTAAAATGTCTTTAACATATGTACGGGTACACTCCGTCAAAGATGTTTTATAGTGTAGCGAATATGCAAAATAAAAGAGCCAAATAAATATACCCACTCCACAAACAGATAATACAGCATCAGAGAATCGCCCCATTTTCACTACCATTTCAACAACGCAGAAAAAAAGATATAAGGCAATCGCTGTACCAAAATTGGCATATCGAGGTTTTATCTGATTCAAAACCAATTCTGACGGAAATCTATTTATGTAAACTTGAATATAAACCAGCAGTGCTGATATAAATATTCCTACAAAAGAGATAACTGACGAAAACATCAAAGAAACAACGTCCGTGTCTCCATCAAATGCAGAAAGAAGTCTATTTACTTTAGCAACAAATTTGGGCGTAGCCAATGGCATCCCCCATGTAATCAAAGCCACAATTACACCAAGTACCAAAGCGCTTTTCGCACATGCAAGCCATCGTGTTACTATTTTTAAACCCTTTAATACTTTCTGCTTCATCGCCAATTTCACCTCTTGTTTATTATTTATCACTTAATCTTCGCCAGCACGTCCTTAAAGAGCTCATAGTTATGCTTCACACCATCGTCCAGATCAATCTTAATCATTTGATCCGCCAGCGCGTGAACTTTTTCCTCATACTGGTGCAACTCATTGTCCTGTGCCTGCACTTTGTTCAGTTGCTTAGTCAGCTTGACACGCTCGCTGGTGCTGGTGGCAGCGGCCACTTGTTTTTCCAAACCTTCGATGGCAGTACGGTAGCGCGCCTGTTGCTCGTGGACATAATCGGTACGGATGCGCGCAATGGTGTCCGGCTGGTAGCGGTGCAGGTAAATCAGGCACTTGAAGCCATTTTTCTTACCGCTGTCAAACAGCCAGTAGATGGGGCGCTTCTGGTAAATCTTGCAGTGGTCGGCGTAGAAATCGTTCAGGAAGTAGTTGCGGATGACCTCTTTCGGCTGCCCCTTGCCGCCCAGTGCGTTTGCAATAAAGCGCAGATTATCCTCCAGCGAGCCATCACCGTATACCACCCGCACAAACTCCACAAAACGACCCATCATGTCATCTTCAAAGTATTCGTCGTCACAGATGGGAATAATACCGTCTGCATCCGGCTTATAGGTATTGTATTTGCCATCATCCCATGTACCGCCTGCGTAGGCAAGGCCATCATAGGTAGGAGAGTAGCGGCCAAACATACAGCCCACAGCGTAGGAGATAAAGGAGCGCACATCCCGGCCAAGGTCCGCTTTGCGCACGGTCACATCCTTATCTTCTACTTCCGGGGTCAGTTCATCCTGCAAGCCGTAAATATCAATAAAAATGCGGTTCAGTTCTTCCTCGTTGGCTTTCAGCTTCTCAAAGCGTTCTTCACATTCGCCAGCCCAGATGTCATAGCACTCAGCAAGGTAAATGTTTCCAATATCCATCATGTTGGGGTACTTGGTAATGGCCTTGATAAAGGGGTGGCGGGTAAAGTCCCAAGAGGTTTCAAAGGAATCCCAGTCATTTCGACTTAACGCTATGCTTTGCTTAACGGTCTCTGACACCATGCAATTATAAGAATCATTAAACACATACGGTATTTTTCTTACATAGCCGCAGTTAAAGTCAAGTGTTGGTGAAACCAGTTGTAAATACATTTTAGAAACTTTACTGTTCAAAAGACCACAATCATAATACAATTTTTGTTCATCATCAAATAGTCCTTGGCCTTTATCTGCACAAATAGCACCTTGAGGAAACCATCGAATGGAAAATGTATTGCTTAGGGCTGACCATGTTAGCCCCTCCTTAAAGTAAGTTCTTGAGTTTTCACAACAAAATCTGGTGTTTTAAGATACGGATATTTTCTAAGGACATCGGCTTTGATTTCCACACCATTGTTTTCGTAATTCACGACTAAATCATTATTTCCATACCATTTGCAAAATCCACCGCCTTTATTGAACGGAAACCATCGCTTTGATGATTCTTGTGCAGATTCAAGACTTAAACCGAAACCAATTCGAGTAAAACTAGGTTCAAACCACTCTCTAACGTATTTTTCATTATCAGTAGTTGTCAGCCCCTGACATAGCAGTGCACAATCGCCAATCTGCGCTCCTTCAAACCACTGTAATGCTTGATTGCTTGCCCAATATGCTATTGATCCTCCCGGAATCTTTGCGAAGTTATCCTGATGTGTGGTGTAGCGATTTTCTCCAGCAAGGAACATATCCTCTTTGCCCTGCTGAGTGGTAGGTTCAATCAGGCGGCAATACACACCTTTATAATTATCAATATGCGTCCGCACACGCACAAACGAAGTCGTCTGCACCACTTCGCCGCCGATTTCCTCAAATGCGCGTGCGCCCAGATGTGCCATGCTGACGGTTTCAGTCAGCATCATCTTCTCCCGCAGCTTTTCAAAGCTGGACAGGAACATCCATGCGTGCTGGGTGATCATTGCCTGATAGCCATTCTGTTTTGCCATACGGGAGCACACTTCAATAAAAACGGCAAACAAATCGCTCTTGCTGTCGGGATAATTCTTCTTCACATACTCCGCCAGCTTTGCGCCCATGCCGGAACTGCCCATATAGGGCGGATTGGTGACGACCACATCGTATTTCTGCGCCAAGGTCTGTGCCACCCGCACCAATGGGAGTAATTTTTTGCGAATACTCTCTCGATGGAACGAGGACACGTCTGCCACCTCGTCAAACCGGGCATAGAGGGCATCCCAGTCCTGCGGGGTGATGGTGAGGATGGAGCCATACTCCTTGGCATCATACAGCTGGGTGAGGATAGTGTGCATAGCATCTTTCAGTTCCAGCTTGCCGTTGCAGAAATACTCCACATCCGGCTTTTCGATGCGGTTGCTTTCCTCAATGGCATACACATGAGGCTGGGTGGTGTGGCTGAAAAAGCGGCGGTCGTACCGGCGGGCCTTCATCATCACCGCAAAATAGGCCAGCTGGGCGGCGCGGTCGTCAATATCCAGACCATAGAGGTTGTTCTGCAAAATGCTGGTCACGGCATCGCGGGACGTGTAGCCGTAGTTCTCGTAGATCTGCATCAGTACATCGAACAGATACGCCAGAATATGGCCGCTGCCGCAGCAAGGGTCGATGACCTTGATCTGTTCCGGGGTCAGGTCGGCATACTGTTTGCTGATCTCGGACAGTTGGGCCTGTACCTGCGGCTCCTGCTGGGCTTCCTCCAGATAATAGTGCCACTTGGTATCCTCCGGGTCACGGTTCCCGGCAGTATAAGCTGCTTGCTCCTCCGGTGTGGGTAGCAGCTGTGCTTTTGCGTCCGGGTGACCCTCCACCCACAGGCGTCCAAGGCTGTTTTCCACCATGTACCGCACGATCCAGTCCGGAGTAAACAGCTGAGTCGCCGCCGGGATATTCTCCTTGGTGATCTTGACATTTTTCTTGAGGGCGGCAAACACGTCGTCCTTTTTCTCACTGTTGTAGTACTGATACAGCCAGCCAATGATCTGGACGGCATCCTGCCAGTTGTCCTCCGGGATCTGGGAGATCATCTGCTCAATGACGCTGCCCTCCCGGAGCAGGTTGTCCGGCAGAAGCAGCTCCGTGTAGTCCGCAATGGTCTGGAACATTCCGGGCAGAATGCTGTTCAGCGCGTTGCATTGCACGATGAGCAGGTATTTGTACAGTTCTTCGGTCTGCTCGGTCTCTTTCAGGGCGTAGACCTTGTCTTTATCCAGTTTATCCAATTCCAGATGCAGGGCTTCGGCCAGAATCTGGGGCTTGAACGCATTGTTTTCATCCGTAAACACGCGCACATGGCTGGGCAGATAGCCGTTGACCTCCATGAACCGCAGTGCCGAAAAGCGGTTGAACCATGTATACGCCACCTCTTCCATGACCTGCTGGTAGCCTTTTTCGTTGATCTGTGCGATCAGTGCCCTGCGCTGCTGCATCTCTTCTGCAGACAACACTTTGCCGTTGACGCTATCAGCACCGGCGTCCACCATTTCCGTTTCCGTAATGCCGTACTGCTGGGCTTTCTGCGCCACGCGGGAGATCAGTTCTTTCCGCGCCCAGACCGCATATTTCTTGATGGCGTTTTTATCCATACTCACACAATCCCTTTCAGTTCTTTTCTGTCTTCTGCGGTTAGTCGATTTTCAAATGTGAGGAAATTATAATACGCTAAAAAAAGCTGAATACAGTCCATTCTGCGAACTTTTCGGTGAAGCATTCCATGGTCAACAAAGTTTCGATTCATAACGGCAGGCTGCTCCTTGAAATCATTTCCGTTAGCATAAAGCACTGCCAATGCACAAAAAAGATTTTCTCTCGTCAAATTGCTGAAAAACCAAGCTTTAATATCATCTTCATGAACTTCATTATACTTGTTATTGATTCTATTGACAGCAGCAGCCCCACTATATCGAGCAGGCTTTCTTTTAGTCTTTTTCGCTGATTCCAGATTCTCTTTTTCGGTTTTGGGACCGCCCTGCAACCGAATAAGTCTTCCATCGATTAGGGAATACAACATCATCGCACATGACTTGTAGCAACGATTATCGAAGTCCTTAATCGCCTCCTCAAAATCGCTTCTTTTGATCTTTTCAACGGAATCAAACGCTTTCCAGAATTCTTCCATTTGCTTTTTTGTTCTGAAGCAACTTAGGGCCTTTTCGTTTGCTTCCTTGCTTGAAGTTGGTGCAGTGTTGAAATATTTGAAATTAGCATGCGGAATAACAGTCCATCCATAAGCACCCCACTGGCGGTATGCCTCAATCCGTTTCTTCTTCGCTTCTTCAGAAAGACCCGGAATAGCGATGACATTCCAGTCAATTTTGGCGTTTATGATTTGCCCTAAATTGGCCTGAATTTCCTTCAGATTCCGTATGAATGTAGGAGATTCCCCCATTATGGTTGCGGCTATTGAGGCAACAGATTTGCTTATAGATAATGATTTCGGATTGACTATCGGCTGAACTAACCTCAAGAAATTGGAAGTTCCAGCAACGTTACCGATTGTTTTGGCCAGTTCGAAGACTTCTTTGTGATTTGTCGTAGCAATTCCAATGCTCTGTATAAGATCGTGGTATGGATTCATCCTCTCGGAGAGCCCTAACATCTGAATTTGTTCGAGAGCCTTTTTTATAGAGCTAAAATTATTTTTCTCGATTTCATCCATATAGCAATCCTCTGTTCTTACCTATCATCATCCTGCGCTCCAAATACACCATCTAACATTTCGTCGAACTCCCTGTCTGTGGCAAATGTTTCCACATCAAACTTTTCTAACTCATCATAAGAAACTGTTCTATCTTTCGAATAAACAAACTTTGCCGCCACCTTACAAAGATAAAATTCAGCAATAGTCAATAAAACAGATGACACAATCACCAAAGCAACATTCATAAATTGCGGATACTTACACTCCGGGCTGAACGCTGCGATTCCGTATCCAATCACAAGATCGAAAAAAGCAACAATATTCAGATAGATTGCGTGTGCACTTCTTTGCAGTTTTTCACAGGGGAGAACACAGTTGTTATCATTATCCCGTTTAACTGTATTGGATCCAGGAAAGCAACTTCGTATAACAGCTTCTCGACTTCCGTTAATATTATTCAAGAGTAAAACCAATGCTCCTGCAACTTGAAGGGCCAGCATTGCAATAAAAGCCATTTGTCAAATCCCCATTTAGTTCAACTTGATCTCGTCGCAGCCGTCCAGTAGATTCTTAAGCTGGCAGCGAATCTTCTCCACATAAGCATCGATATCCGCATCATCCCGCAGGGTCTTGGCAGGGAAGAGAATCTGGCGGCTGTAAGATTTCACCTTTTTCTGCCTTGGTGCCGGAGTAACAACATCCTTCTTTTCTGCGGCCGGCTTTGGTGCTGGTGGCATCAGTGCAATCTCAATGCTGCTAACAGCATCATCCTTGTACTTGCTCAGCGGGATAATCATACCGTCCAGCAATGCAATGCTCTTACATTCGTTGATCTTCGTCTTGTACCCGTCAAAGTAGGTGTCAGATTTGCGGATAATGTCCATCGCCTTGGGATCGCCGTCGGCTGCAGTGTGGGTCGCTTCCATGCACTGACGCACTGTTTCCAGAATCTCAGAGCGTTTGTCATCCAGCATCTGGTCATGGGCTGTACGCACCGTTTGCATCAACCCATTCAGCTCCGGAATGCGCTTGTAGTTGAACTTCTGCCCAAAAGATGGCACTGTGATGATAAGCCGAATCTTGTTCAGGGCCTCGTATGCCGCCGCATCCTGCGCAATGCGGTCCAGATCCGCCTGCATCTCGTGTTCCAGCCGTGCAGCATCATCAAAGGTGCCGACCTGACTCTTGAAGAAGTTCTCTACATTGCCCATGGCATCCTTCTGATCAAAGAGGTCGTCCTCTTTCTTGAGCAGATAGTCGATCAGCGCGATGTTGTCCTTCTTCTGGTTCAACGCTTCCTGCGTTGCAGTAATAGCGTTGCGCACCATTGTTTGATCCGGATACTTGTGGGCATCATCGTACTTCTCGTTCAGTTTGTTATAATGCTGCAGCTGGTTTCCGAACTCATCGGCAATAAATTTAACCAAACCGTCTTCGTCCGCAGGAACATCCATGACATCGAAGTAATCCCGCAGAAGGTCCCGCACAGCCTTCATTTTGGTTGCCGATACCACCACGCGCTTGCTAATGGATGTTTTACCCACCTCACTCTTTTTGCGGAGCATGTCAGGTAATTTGGCGTTGTCCGGCTGGATGGTAGTGCCTGCATATTTGATGGTTACCTTCTGATTCACGATCAAACGCGCCACCACATAAGCAATGTCGATTTCCTTCCAGCCATAGGGTATACTGCTGAACTTGCTCTGTACATCCGCCATCGAGGTAGGCAAATGCTTCATTGCCTGCATTTCAAGATATTCTTCCACCGCCGCCTCTGCATCGCGGTTCGGATCTGCCTCCGGCAGAATATAGTCCGCACCGGACAGCACTGCCAGAATGTCAGCATCGGTATCTGCGTTTTTCCCAATCAGGTCCAACTTGCTGTAAATATGCGAGACCAGATACTCCATCGTCTGGTCAATTTTGGCTTTAGCATTGCCGCTCTTAATGTCCAGATGTTCACCATCGGCGTAAAATTTTGCGTTTTCAATAGCCTCTACCAGAGCTTTGCTGGCTTCAGCTTCATACTTGGTTGCTTCTTCCTGTTGGTCGCGGATAATATCCTGAGCACTCTTAGGCATCTGGCTGACATTCCGCTGTTTGACATATTTGCGGATCTTCATGGATGCTTCCAGTGATTCATAATACGGCGTATCGCCCAAAACTACAATCGCCTCGCTGCCTTTGGAGCTGTTCATCAGGCGAAATTCCGTTTTTTCCGTTGCATCAGAAGCTGCCGTCAAAAAGCGCAGGCGCATGCCGCCTGTGGAGATGCCGTACATAGTGTTATCCACCATCTGATCAAACGGGAAGTCACACTTGCCGTAACGGAACTTTTTTGCATCATAAATTATGCCAAAAATAATCTTTGCAATATCCCCAACAATAGCGCCCGTATCCACCTGTGTACGGTTGATTTCTTTCTGGATGTCCTGCTCTTCATCCGTCAGGAAGTTGTAGGTATCACCAGTACGTCCGATGTAATTCTGCCCAATCAGTCGATCCAAACTGCCGCGCAGCTTTTCGCGCATCGCGACCTTTTCCAGACGGATGTCGTCTGCCATCAAAATCACAAGGTTGTCCAGATTGGCCGGCATGTCCTCGTTGACATATCGAATGAGATAGAGAAGCTTCAGAACATCCACATCCATCGGCTCCAGACCATCGTGATTTTCTACGGCTTTGCTACAGCAATCAATCACATTGCGAATGGAACCATCCAGGAAAGAATGTACAGTATCATAGAAGCGGAACAGCGGCACCAACGCAAACTCGTTCTGCTTTTCCACTTTTTGTGCTGCTTCCTGAAATCCGCTCAGCATGGAACGCTCGCCGCCGGAGAAGTGTTTACCTGCATTGCCGTGTTTGCGGATCTCCACAAAAATTTTCTGCATGATGAGAAACTGGTATGGAACGAACGGAAAGTCCTCTGCAAATTGTGCCGGACCAGAGAAGCCCTTGATGTCCGGCATTGCATTTGTAAAGCTGAACAAGTTGCGCATCCCGGAGCTTTCTTTCTCATAGACCGCATCCAGCGTTCTTTCTGCTTCCGGAGTCTTTTTCAGAATACGCTTCTGAATTACTTCGTCTACGGAAGAAGAAGAAAGGCTCAGACGAGTTTTGAAACGAGCCTGAATTCGAGAAAATTCATCTGCTCGTACTTTGATAATCTCATCAATAGCTTCCTGTCCGGTGCAGACCACCCAGACTTTTCCTCTGCATTCGCTGCCGATTTTTTCCACCAAAGACTGCAGATTCAGCAGCATATCCGTGTCCGTGCCAACATACTGCCCCGCCTCGTCCACCATGAACAGAAGGCGGAAGTTTGCAGGTTTTGTGCTGACGTATGCATTGATGTCTTCTACAAGCTGTGAAACAGAGAGTTCCGTTGCACTCTTATCGTTAAACCAGTTGTTTGCATCCTCTTCACTGATATCCAATGCTTCCGCCAGTGCAGGCTTAATGAATTTTCCATTAAATGCAAATGCTTTCCGCACTTCAGTCCAAGGTTTGCCCTTCTTTTCTTCAATCAGACGGCAAAATTCATCCATTTTGCCCTGCTGCGTAATGTACTGCTCCAGCATAGCAACTTTGAGATTGCTGCCAAAGAATCCCAGATGATTATAGAACACCTTAGCAAAAACACGTAAAACGGCTGTTTTATCCTTATTGATAGAGCCTTCATAATCGATATTAAACAGAATCGTCTCAGTTTCACCTTTGGTTGCACGATCCACCTGCATAAAGGTACCAGGGTCATCCTCAAATTTCTTGCGGAAGCGCTCCACCGTACGAATGCCATTAACCTCTTTGTTTTCCAACAAGTATGACAACATTTTCAAGAAGTGAGATTTACCGCTGCCAAAAAAGCCGGAGATCCAGACTCCTGTATCTGCCGTTGGTTCGTCAAATGCTTCTGCATAGGTATTGAAAAAGTCTGCAAAATGCCGCTTCAGCTCTCGTGTAATAACGTACTCGTTCAGTTCCTGTTCCAGGACCTTGTTCTCGTCCTCGTCAACCTTGACAACACCGTTAATTTTACGGTTGATGTCTTCTACAAACATATTCTGTATAACCAAAGCTCTGTTTCCCCCTTCACACAACGTTAAATGCACGATAGTAATTGTTCGGTTTCAGACAGTTGAACAGCCGCAGCTGCTGGTCGTTAAATGTTCCCGGGTAAAACACAAGCACTGGCCTCTCTGCAAACAATGATGCCTCCAGTAACGTATGAATTCGCATAAATGGAAACGCTTCTCCAACGCCAGTCAAAACCAGTACTTCTCCCGGCTGGAACGGCTCGCTCTGAATTTTCTGTACAATTTCATCGACTCCAATTGTCGATTGAAGCTGTTCCAACAGATAATCATGGCCGTCCTCTTCTTCCATATCGGGGATTGCATCTAAAATATCCATGCCTTCACAAATCCCTAGGAAGATTTGATATAAATTACAGATCCGCAACTGACAGCCCAGTGTCATATCTGTAGATAGCTGTTCAATGAAATGTCGAACCGCCATTTCATCTCTCGGTTCATAGCAGAAGATACGAATATTCACTTCATTGCTAAGACCTTTTCCTTCTAGGAAATCTTGGCTCTGAATCATCTGCCGAACGTTATCAAGGCGTTTTTGTATGTCACCCATTAAATTTTCCTCACTCAAAACGGTTAAATGCGGGCAATACCGCCTGATCCCCATTTGTAAGAATCACATTTTCCAATTCCGGATAAAGCCAAACCGGGTTCAAATGGCCTGCTTTTATACTATCCAGATAATCATTTTCTCTTAAAATTCGATTTAGAACCGATTTCAGCTTTTTGACTGTAGATTCGCTCCAATCTGCGATAGCATCATTTTGCTCTTGTAATCTTATGAAGAAACTTGTCATGTCAAGTTTTCCATAGCTGAAATCTTGGTTTCGATATTTTTCTCCAATAACTGTTACCATAAAATCCCAGACAAGTCTATTATCCTTCATAATCGCGTAAAGACAAATTTGTTTTGCCTCTTCCACGGAATGCTCTGCAATATTCCGAAGCAGTTGTTCACTATTCAAAAGATTTAGCCGCCGATAACACGCCCGAACCATACCAGCTGTCATGCGTTCAGTTGGATACTGGAAGAGATTATTGGCGGCAATTATTTGTATCATTGATGCAAGATCCTCTCCTTGCACCATTTGCTTCGCTACAATTCGCATTTCGTGGAATAAAAACTGTTCTCTTGTCAGAGAAGCCTTATATCCACTTTCTTGTGCTCTGTTTGTATTCTGCATTGCTTATGCAACTCCCATTTATAACTTTTGATACGCCCAATAGCGACCATCTCTCACTCTCTCTAGTTTACCTTCTTTTACAAAAGAAACTAGAATTCGATTTGCCGTTGCTGAAGAGACTTCCAGCAACTGTTGCACATCACTGTTATGAATAATCTTCTCTTTTTTCAAGTATTTTTCAAGAATATTCCATCGATTTTCTTTTCCACTTGTAGGCATCATGCTCTTTTGGAAGTTTTCTGGGATTACACTCAAAAGTGCTTCTTCAATCACACTTAGCATAAATTCAATAAATGCAGTTCCTTCACCTTGGGCATTGGATGTATTGATAGCCTCATAATACTCCTGCTGATGATCATGAACAATAGACTCCACCGGAAGCCATGCAAACAGCGGATTCCATCTGGAGAGCAGTAGCGTATGCCAAAGCCTTCCGATTCTTCCATTTCCATCTGCAAACGGATGGATTACTTCAAATTCATAGTGAAACACGCAACTTTTGATCAGCATCGGAAGCGGGCTGTCCTCTGTCCATTTGAGCAGTTCTTCCACCAGAGGAGGCACATACTGCGGTAGTGTTCCAAAATGAAGTACATTTCCATGACTGTCAACCACACCTACTGGCTTTGAGCGAAACACACCATCTTCTTGAACCAGCCCTCGCATCATCACATGATGAGCCAACAGTAAGTCTTCCACTGAGTATGGATTCAATTCATTCAAATGGTCGTAAATTTCATACGCATTCTTCACCTCCGCAATGTCTTTTGGCGGTGCAAGGACACGTTTTCCTGATAGTACAGCCGTTACCTGCTCTAAGGATAGTGTATTTTGTTCAATTGCAAGAGAGGAATAAATTGTTTTAATCCGATTCTGCCTACGCAGAACAGGGTCAGATGAAAGATGTTGTGTTGAGCTCACTTTTCCAACAAGTTCACAAATCTCCATTACATCTGTGAGAATTTTTTCTGTAATTGTAAATGGCGGTTTTTTATTCTGCATCTGTTTTTCCTCCCCTCCATTCTAATTAATTATATCATTTCATCGCTCATTCATCAATCACACTTTGCACAAGTGATTGATGAATTTTTCAGCGATTATGCCACTTTTCCAAATTTCTTTTAGCTACCTTCATGCCGGCCTGGCATCTTTATCTCTAGCTTTCTCAAATTTCCATTTTTCACCCAGATATAATAATCATGATCCAAAGCCTCTGAGTCGAAAGACTCAGGGGCTTTTTTATGTCTGGAGGTGAGCATTTTGTTATTCCGCACCATCACTATCATTATTACCATCGTATTTTAAAGCGCAGCTGCGCAGAAAGGAGAAAGCATTATGAACTTTTGGTCCGAAATCGTCAAAGAGGTTGGCACCGTCCTGGTGGAAGTCCTCGTCCGCATCGCTGAAGAAATGGAAAACAACGATTGAGCAAAATACACTGAAAAGGAGATTTTACTATGCCCGCAAATGTTGAAACGATGTTCTCTGTCCGTGAGACCCCTTGGCACGGCCTTGGCCGTATCATTATGGATGCCCCCGCAAGCCGTGAAGCCTTGGAGCTGGCTGGTCTGGATTGGCAGGTGGAAAGCCGTAATATCTATTCCGGCACGGGTGCTCTGATCCCCGGCTATCGCGCAAATGTCCGCAGCACCGATGATGCTGTTCTGGGCGTGGTATCTGACCGCTACCGCATTGTGCAGAACGAAGAAGCGTTCCAGTTCACCGATGACCTGCTGGGTGAGGGCGTTACTTATGAAACTGCTGGTTCTTTGCAGGGCGGCAAGAAGGTCTGGATGCTGGCGAAGCTGCCGGAGAAGTACATCATCGCCGGAGATGAAGTAACCCCATATCTTGTGTTCTTCAACAGTCACGATGGCAGTTCTGGTGTGAAAGTAGCCATGACCCCGGTTCGTGTAGTCTGCCAGAACACTTTGAATCTGGCACTGGGTACTGCAAAGCGCATTTGGACTGCACGCCACACCGAAAATGTTCTGCTCCGGGTGCAGGATGCCCGTGAAACCTTGCAGCTTGCCAACAGCTATATGGGGGAACTGGGCAAGGGTATCCATGAGCTGACCACCATCAAGCTGTCTGACCGCAAGGTACAGGAGTTCATCAACGAGTTCTTCCCTGTCACCGAAGACCTGACCGATGGCCAGAGGAAGAACAACCTGCGCTTCCGGATCGCCAAAACGGGCATTATATTCCAGAACCTTCGGACCATCCGGTGTAAGCATAAGACCAAAGAAAATGATTCCCTTAAATGGGCGTCCTTCTGCAGCCATTGCGTCCACTGTCGGCTGATATACATATTTCCTGCAGAATTCATCTACCTCTTCTGTGTAGAACGGACTCGGGGAGAAAGTTCCCATTCCGCCCGTATTCAATCCCTGATCACCGTCCTGAGCGCGTTTATGATCCTGTGCGGATGTCATTGTACGGATAGTTTTTCCATCTACAAATGATAACACAGAGACTTCACGTCCTGTCATAAATTCTTCGATGACCATGGTATTTCCGGCAT
>ERZ779875.1624-NODE-1624-length-14192-cov-3.664993_pt1 | contig 14192 bp, 14 predicted proteins | sample MGYA00511246_ERZ779875 | MGnify/ENA primary metagenome ERZ779875 (study PRJEB29588, sample SAMEA2155093) | human gut metagenome | biome: human gut; feature: human-associated habitat; material: faeces | place: Denmark | collected 2008/2010 ... | reverse complement strand
AAACGCTGGCTTTTGCAAGACGGGCATTCAAATACTTGCGGATCTTGCTGTCTTCAAACACGAAGGCAGGATATTCCTTGGCGCTGAACCAGCGGGAAAGCCAGTTCTTGTTGTAGCCGAGGCGGATACCAAACGGATGTACTTTCTGACCCATAGCCTATTCCTGCCCTTCAGCGAGTATAACGGTAATATGACTGGTGCGCTTATGAATCTTGGTAGCACGGCCCTGGGAACGGGGCATGAACCTCTTCCAGGTCGGGCCGGAGGTAACCAGAATTTCCTTAACGAACATGGCGTCGACGTTAACGGCCATCTGGGTGGCGTTGGCAGCGGCGCTCTTCAGGACGTTGAGGATGGCTCCCGCGGGCTTGTTGGGCGTGAAGCGGAGGATGTTCATCGCTTCTTCAATGCCCTTGCCGCGGACATTCCGCGCAATCAGAGCGGTCTTGCGGGGGGACACGCGCTGGAATTTAGCAATAGCTTTGGCTTCCATTACTTATCCCCCTACTTAGCAGCCGGCTTGGCGGCAGCGGCCGCTTTCTTCTCAGCAGAATGACCGTGGAAGGTACGGGTCGGAGAAAACTCACCGAGCTTGTGGCCAACCATATTTTCAGTAACAAACACGGGGACGAACTTCTTGCCGTTGTGCACGGCGAAGGTCAGGCCCACCATTTCGGGCAGCACCATGGAACGGCGCGACCATGTCTTAACGACACGGCGATCACCGCTAGCCTGGGCGGCCTCAACTTTAGCCATAAGATGACCGTCTACAAACGGTCCCTTCTTAAGAGATCTAGGCATGTCTCACTCCTACTTGTGGCTGCGACGCTTGACAATGAGACGTCCCGAAGGCTTGTTCGGATCGCGGGTCTTGAAGCCCTTGGCCGGCATGCCCCACGGAGAGACGGGATGACGGCCGCCGGAGCTTCTGCCTTCACCACCGCCGAGGGGATGGTCAATGGGGTTCTGAGCGACACCACGGACTTTCGGACGGCGGTTGAGCCAGCGGTTGCGGCCGGCCTTGCCGAGATGAACGTTCTCATGGCTGATGTTGCCTACCTGACCGATAGTGGCGATGCAGGTGGCGAGGACCTTGCGCACTTCGCCGGAAGGCAGACGCAGGAGGACGTACTTGTTTTCCTTGCCGACGAGCTGAGCGTAGGTGCCGGCGGCGCGGCACATCTGTCCGCCCTTGCCGGGATACATCTCAACGTTGTGCACAACGGTGCCGACCGGAATGCGGCCGAGAGGCAGAGCGTTGCCAGGCTTGATGTCAGCCTTTTCGCCGGAGAGGACCTTATCACCCTGCTTCAGACCGGCGGGAGCGATGATGTAACGCTTTTCACCGTCAACATAGGTCAGAAGGGCGATACGGGAAGTACGGTTGGGATCGTATTCGATATGGGAAACAGTGGCTTCGATGCCCTGCTTCTCACGCTTGAAATCAATGATGCGGTAGAGACGCTTATGTCCGCCGCCGCGGCGGCGCATGGTCTCATGGCCCACGTTGTTGCGGCCGGCCTTTCTGGTCAGACCACAGACAAGGGACCTTTCAGGCGTCGTCCTGGTGATTTCCGCAAAATCGGAAACCGTCTGGGCACGACGACCAGCAGAAGTCGGTTTAAGCTTGCGAACAGCCATGACTTACGCTCCCTCGAAGTATTCGATCTTGTCATTTGCGCCCAGGGTTACATACGCTTTCTTGTAACCGGGCTTGGTGCCGACGGTCTTACCCTGACGCACGCGGTCACGGGGAGCAACGCTGACAATGTTCACGTTGAGCACGGTCACATTGAAGGCGGCTTCGACGGCTTTCTTCACTTCGAGCTTGTTGGCCTTGGGGTTAACAAGAAATGCAACCTTATTGGCACCTTCAGCAAGCTCGGTCATCTTTTCAGTGATACGGGGCTTAAGAAGCACCTGAGTAAGTTCCATCTTATTTCCCCTTTGCAACAAAGCGGGCCTCCACCGGGGCGATGGCGTCCTGGAGGAGAACAAGCTGCTTGTTCTTCAGAATTTCGTACACGCTGAGACGGTCGGGCGTCGTCAGGGTGACATTGGGAAGGTTGCGGGAGCTGCGGTCAAGATTCTCCGTCATTTCAGGAGCAACCACGAGGGCCTGAGTGAGGCCCAGGGTCTTGGCAACCTTGGCAAAATTCTTGGTCTTCCCATCGGGAAGATTGATGCCCTTCACGACCAGAAGGTTGTTGCCGGCCACACGGCTGGAAAGAGCCATGCGCATGGCCAGAGAACGGACCTTGCTGTTGACCTTGAAGGAGTAATCGCGGGGAAGGGGTCCGAAGATAATCGCACCGCCACGCCAGATGGGGGAGCGGTTCGAACCGGCACGGGCACGACCGGTGCCCTTCTGCTTCCAGGGCTTCACGCCGCCGCCGGACACGAAGGCACGGGTCTTGGCCTTGTGGGTACCGGCACGCTGAGCGGCTCTCTGCGCACGCACAACGAGGTTCAGGATCTCGGGACGGGCCTCGATCTCAAAAACCTCGGGAGCAAGCTCAACGGAACCGACTTCCTGCTTTTCCTGATCATATACTTTAATGGTAGCCATCTTATCACCTGCTACTGCTGACGAATGAGCACAATGCCGTTCTTCGGACCGGGCACGGCGCCCCTGACCAGAATGACGTTGTCCTCAGGACGAACGGCCACGACAAGGCAGCTCGGCTGGGTCACGGTTTCATTGCCCCAGTGACCGGCCATCTTACGGCCCTTGATAACGTGTCCGGGGAAGGTGTTGTTACCAACGGAACCGTTGTTCCTATGCACCTTCTCGTCACCATGAGTGTCTTTGCAGCCCTTGAAGTTCCAACGGCGCATACGGCCCTGAAAACCCTTACCAATGCTCTTGCCTGTAATTTTCAGGACGTCACCGGTCTTGAAAAGATCAACCGTCAGAGAGTCACCGACTTTCTGCTCGGGAGCTCCGGCCAGGCGGATTTCACGAACGTTGGTGAAAAGAGCCGTGCCGGCCTTGGCGAAGTGACCAGCGAGCGGCTTGGTCACCTTGGTCGGGTCAACCTGGCCGTAGCCAAGCTGAACAGCCTTGTAGCCGTCGGACTCTTCGGACTTGACAGCGGTCACCACGTTGGTGGACACGTCAACGAGGGTCACAGGAACGAAGAAACCGTTCTCGTCCCAGACCTGAGACATACCGAGCTTCTTGCCCAGCAGTGCAGTGCGATTAGACATAATGGTTCCCTCCTCCCTTACAGCTTGATCTCGATGTTCACGTCTGCGGGCAGATCAATATGCATGAGGGAGTCCACGGCCTTCGGGGTCGGGTCCACAATGTCGATGAGACGCTTATGAGTGCGCATCTCGAAATGCTCGCGAGAATCCTTGTACTTGTGAGGAGAACGGATAACGACGAACACGTTCTTCTCGGTCGGGAGCGGAACCGGGCCAACCACAGTTGCGCCCGCGTTCGTCACCGTTTCGACGATCTTCTTCGCCGATTGGTCGATGACCTCATGGTCATAGGACTTAAGCCTGATGCGGATTTTCTGTCCCGCCATTGCCTTCCGCCCTTTCTAGCGATTCGTTATTTACTGTTTACCAGCCTGCTTCCAAGGGCACCGGCGCAGAAGACCCCCGGAACCGTGGAAGTTCCGTGGCCATACCACATCAGTGCGCAGCCATGCAGCTTCTCACCGGAGTGAGCCGCTGTGCCACGCTCGCTTTTTGAATTACAATTTGCGAGCCCTAAAATCAGGCAACTTCTTTATCTAAGCATCAGGGGTGAACATATGGAATTCGCGCGTGTCGCGGTTTTTCCAACGTTTTTCGCGGTGTCGCGCCAACACAATCACGCGTCTTCTTTCGATGAAGAACGCGGAAGGTAACGGTGACGGTCCACTTCCCCCTCACTATAAAAAAGGAGCCTGATGGTTTCCCATCGGGTTCCTTTTGCACGACTCCTTATATACGCTTCACTTCACATCTTTTATATAAGGAGTCACGTTGCGATATTGCGATCAGGCGCGCTCGGAAGCTTCCTCCGTAGCGGCTTCGCCCTGACGCTCGATGCGCAGCTTGTGGCCTTCCGCCTGGCTGACGCCGTAGTAGGCGGCAATGGCGATGTCCTTCATATCCTCGATCTGCGGGATACGCGGGTTCGCCGGTGCGCACTGGTCTTCGTAGGCGCGCATGCCGATCTGGTCGATGATGGACCAATAGTAGTCCTCATCCACACCGCACTCCTGGAAGCTCTTGTTCATACCGAGCTTGTTGTCACGGTAATCCTCAACAGCCTTGGCCAGGTTCTCGACTCCCTCTTCCGGAGTCTTACCCGGGTTCACGCCAAGGTTCTTGGCGATCTCCTGGTAGCGTTCCGGAGCGATGTACTTGTTGTACTTCGGCCAGCTGGTCGGCTCCTCCGGCACGGAACCGTTGTAACGGATCACGTACGGCAGGAGGATGGAGTTGGTGCGGCCGTGGGCCACGTGGCACAGAGCGCCGATGGTGTGGGCCATGCCGTGGCACATGCCGAGGAACGCGGAGCCGAATGCCATGCCGGCCATGGTGGCGGCGTTGTGCATCTTCTCCTGGGCGCGGGTCTTTTCCTCACCCGGCTCGCCATTGACGGACTCGGCGAGGTTGTCCCACACCAGCTTGGCCGCGTGCAGAGCCATGCCATCGGTGAAGTCGTTGGCATACACGGACACATAAGCCTCAAAAGCGTGGGTCAGAGCATCGAAACCAGCATCGGAAGCCAGCTTGCGCGGCTGAGTACGTGCCAGCACCGGATCGACGATGGCGACGGACGGGGTCAGCGCGTAATCGGTGATCGGGTACTTATAGCCGGTCTTGTGGTCGGTGATCACAGCGAACGGCGTGACTTCGGAACCGGTGCCGGAAGAAGTCGGGATGCAGACCAGCTTGGCCTTCTTGCCCAGCGGCGGAATCTTGAACGCGCGCTTACGGATATCGAAGAACTTCTCACGCACATCGGAGAAGGAGATTTCCGGGTGCTCGTACAGCAGCCACATGATCTTGGACGCATCCATCGGGGAACCACCGCCGACGGCGATGATGGTATCCGGCTCGAACTCCTCGCGCATCATGGTGGCGCCGCGCTCGACGGTCTCCACGCTCGGCTCCGGCTCGACATAATCGATGATACGGAAGGTCACGCGGTTGGAACGTGCACGCAGCTGATCGATGATCTTGTCAACGATGCCGAGCTGCTCCATGACCTTATCGCACACGATGACGGCCTTTTCGATGCCGTACATGTCGCGCAGGTACTTGATGGCGTTCGGCTCGAAGTAGGTCTTGGCCGGAATCTTGAACCACTGCATGTTGTTGTTCCTCCGAGCGATGCGCTTGATGTTGATGAGGTTGACTGCCTGGACGTTGCCGGACACGGAGTTGCCGCCGTAGGAGCCGCAGCCCAGGGTCAGGGACGGGGCGATGGCGTTGTAGATGTCGCCCACGCCGCCGAGGGAGCTCGGGGAGTTCCAGATGATACGGCAGGCGTGCATGCGCTGGCCGTACTCGCGGACCAGGTCACGGTCGTTGGTGTGGATGGCGGCGGTGTGGCCGGCGCCATGCTTCAGCATGGCTTCGCACATCTCGAAGGCCTGTTCCTTGTTGTCGGACTTCAGCACGGCCTGGACCGGAGCAAGCTTCTCCATGGTCAGCGGCTCGTGCTCGCCGACTTCCTTGCACTCAGCGGCAAGGATGGTGGCGTCTTCCGGAATCTCGAAGCCGGCGGCCTTGGCGATGTACTGCGGGGACTTGCCCGGCACCACGGAGTTGAGCTTCGGGGTCTGTCCGGAGTAAGCGGTGCAGCCGAACATGTACTGCTCGAGCTTGGCCTTCTCGTCAGCGTTCACGAAATAGGCCTTGCGACGCTTGAGTTCCTTGACGAGCGGAGCGTAGATGTCCTTGTCGGCGATGATGGCCTGCTCGGTAGCGCAGATCATGCCGTAATCGAAGTGCTTGGAGAGCACCAGATCGTTGGCGGCGCGCACGATGTCAACGTTCTTGTCGACATATGCCGGAGCGTTGCCAGCGCCGACGCCGAGGGCCGGCTTGCCGGAGGAGTATGCGGCCTTGACCATGCCCGGACCACCGGTGGCGAGGATGGTGGCGACACCATCATGCTTCATCAGGGCGCCAGTGGCCTCGATGGACGGATGCTCGATCCACTGAATACAGTTCTCAGGAGCGCCTGCTGCGATAGCGGCATCGCGAACGATCTTGGCGGCCGCGACGGAGCAGTTCTGTGCGCCCGGGTGGAAGCCGAAGATGATCGGGCAGCGGGTCTTCAGTGCGATCAGCGACTTGAAGATGGCGGTGGAGGTCGGGTTGGTGACCGGGGTCACGCCAGCGACGACGCCAACCGGCTCGGCGATTTCGTCGATGCCCAGCACGTCGTCCTCGCGGATGATGCCGACGGTCTTCTGACCAGCCAGGTAGTTGGTGACATGCTCGCAGGCGAAGATGTTCTTGGTGGCCTTGTCTTCGACCAGACCACGGTGGGTCTCATCGACGGCCATCTTGGCGAGCACCAAGTGCTTGTTCAGGGCTGCGACGGATGCCTTGGCCACGATGTGGTCGACCTGCTTCTGATCGAGCTTCTCGAATTCATCAAGAGCCTTCAGGCCCTTCTTGACCAGAGCGTCGACCTCAGCCTCGGCTGCGGCGAGCTTCTCTTCCGGAGTCGGCTTGGTCGGCTCTTCCTTCTTCTTTGCGTCTGCCACTTGAAGTCCTCCTCGATTCTTTGGGGAATAGCAAAGGTGTTTTCAGTTATTCGCTTCAACCTCGCGGCGGAAGCTGCGTTGCTGATCATGTTGTGACCTGAGTCACAATATACCTGAGAAAAATCGCGTTGTATATTCTTCGTCGTGTCGTGTGTTTTATGTTCAGTTACTATCTTTTTTTGTTCTTTTTGCCTTATTTTCCGAACATTTAACCTATTTTCAACACCGTTTTGATACGTTTTGTTCATTTAAAGTCAACTTCGCAAACGTCAATTTCGCTATTTTCTAAACGACTTTTTTTAAAGTCTTTTATTTTTGTTGCAAAACGTCGCGAACTTCCTAAAAATATTTTTGTAAAGGTATAATCGGACGAAGTAATACATCATCCGCAAAGGAGCAGACATGAAAGCCGCGCCGACCATGGCAGTGAAGGAGCTCAACAAGCGAGCCCTGACCAGATATCTGTACGCGAACGGCCCCGCGACCAAACAGGTTCTGGAACGGGAACTCGGACTGAGTCTGCCCACCATCACCCAGAATCTGCGCGCGCTAGAACAGGAAGGTCTTGTAGGCAAAGGCGAGCAACTGGGATCCACGGGCGGCAGGAAGGCGCAGACCTTCGTGTTCAAGTCCCGGTTCAAAGCAGCCATCGGCGTCTCCATGCGCTCCAATAGCCTGAATCTATGCGCCATCGATCTGCACGGCGGCGTCATCGCACGGCACCATACCGCGCTCCCCTACCGCAACACCGATGCTTACTATCAGAAGATCGGCGGCATCATCAACGATTTCGCGGAGAAGATCGAACGTGGCGGCACCGACGTCTTAGGAGTCGCCTTCGCCATCCAGGGCATCGTCTCCGCGGACGGAACGACCATCAGCTTCGGCAGCATCATGGGCAATACCGGCGTCAAGTTGGACACCATCGCGCAGAACGTGCATTATCCCAGCATCATGATCCACGATTCCGACGCCTCGGCCATGGCGGAGCTATGGCTCGACCATGCACTCAGCGACGCGGTCTGCGTATATCTGGAAATGCGCCCCGGCGGCGCGGTGATCATCGACGGACAGCTCTATCAGGGGCCGAACCTGCGCAACGGCGTCATCGAACATATGACGCTTGTGCCCGGCGGCAACAAATGCTACTGCGGCCAATACGGCTGCATGGACACGTACTGCTCGCCGGAGACCCTGCTGGAGGACGGCGAAAGCCTGTCGGGATTCTTCAGCGTGCTGAGGCAGGGCGAGCACGATCATCGCAAGCGCTTCGACCATTGGCTTGCCAACGTGGCACAGGCCGTAAGCAACATCCGCGCGCTGCTTGCCGGCGACATCATCATCGGCGGCGAAGCGGCACGGTATCTCGATTCGGACGATATGGACAGGCTCAAGTCCTTAATCGATGAGAAAAGCGCGTTCCACGACACCCGCTTCACGCTGCGCAAGAGCCTGTGCGTGGAAGACCAGAACATCATCGGCGCCGCGCTGCGATTCGTGCAGTCCTACGTCACGGACGTCTGCAACACGGAAGCGTGACGGCACACGCGCAATATGTGTTTGCATACGCGCGAAAAACGCGTATGCAAACACATACACAAAGACGAGGGGCGTTCCCATCCCGTTGCTGTGGATGGGAACGCCCCTCGTCTTTATCAGCCGAACAATCAGACGATCTGGCAGAACTCGATGGTCTCGCCGTTCGGACCGTACACGTTGAAGAAGCGGATGCCGTGCTCCCAGAAGCTGTCGATGTGCTGGATCTCGGTGTCCTTGAACTTCAGGCCGAGTTCCTTGGCGTTTTCGAAGGCCGCTTCGATGTCCGGGGTGTCGAAAGCCCAGTGGTTGATGGCACCGGCGGTCATCGGGGCCGGCTCGCCCTCCCAGGTCTCGATGGTCAGGTGGCCGTAACGCAGGAAGGCGCAGCGGTTCTCGCCGTTGTGGAAGATGCCAGCGACCTCAAAGCCGAGCTTCTCGGTGTAGAAGGCGATGGTCTCGTCCAAATCCTTGGCGACCATGCCGGAATGCTGGAAATCAGTGGTGAATGCGGTCATGGGCTTGCTCATGATGTTCTCCTTCATTGTGGGTTATGCGTGGGCAATGGTACTTGAAAATTGTTGTGTTTTGTCAAAGTGTCGGACGCCCGTGGGGCAGGCGCCCGACATGGACGGGGTCAGGCGACGGCAGGCGCATCTTCCTTGGCTTCGGCCGCGACTTCCTTGACGGAGTCGGCGGACTTCTTGATGCGGTGGCCGTGGCTGTCGAAGCCAGGCTGCTGCGGACGGATGAACAGCGTCAGGATGAACGCCAGCACGTACAGGGCCGCGTACGTCCAGCACACGCCGCCGTAGCCGATGGTCGGCAGCAGGATGGTGGCGATGCCAGGGCCGGCAAACGTGGTCAGACCAGCCGCAAGGTTGTAGGCGGACAGTGCCGCGCCCTGCTTGCCTTCGCCGGCATACAGCGTCATGATGGTCGGCAGCGAGGAGAAGGCGCAGGTGCCGATGCCGACGATGATCGAAGCGATGATCATCATCACCGCGTTCGCGCCGAACCACTGCGGAATGTAGTAGAAGGCGACGGAACCGACGGCGAGCGCCGCGCAACCGAACCAACGCATCGGCCACACCCATCCATAGCGGTCCATGAACCAGCCCCAGAAGGTGTTGAAGATCAGGGTGATGACGAACACGAAGCCCCAGATGCGCATCCATTCCTCAGTCTTGAAGATGTTGATGCCTCCGTTGTGCGTGGTGCACAGGTACAGCGGCATGATGACCGGGAAGCCGTACAGCAGCAGGTTGTTGATGATACGGATGATGGCGCAGATGAGGATCTTGCGGTTGGTGACGAGGATGGTAGCGCCTTCGGCCAGTTCCTTGAGCTGTTCCTTACGGCTCAAGCCCTCGCCCTTGACGACCTTGTTCTTCGGTACGAAGAAGAAGCACATGAGCGTGCCGACGATGGAGAACGGCAGAGCGAACCAGAAGGTCTTGTATTCGCCGACGATCGGCATGATGAAGCTCGGCAGATAAGCGCCGAACACGCCGATGCCCAGCGAGAAGCAGGTCCAGAAGAAGCCGGTTGCCGAAGCGAGTCGCGATGGCGAAATGTACTGAGCCATCAGCACGACGAAGCTGTAGATGAACAGCGGGTAGCCGATGCCACGCATGGCGTACAGGCACAGAATCAACGGATAGATATGGCTTGGGATGGCGATGCCGAGGAACAGCAGATGTACGCCGATCCACCAGCATGCACCGAACATCATGACCTTACGTGCGCCGAACATTTCGGCAAGCACACCTGCCGACCATCCGCCGAAGGCAGCGAACAGGCCGTACACGGTGACCAGCAGCGAGGCCTGGGACGAGGTGAATCCCTGATCCACCATGAATTTCGACAGAAATGTCAGTTCGAAACCATCACCGGTCATGAAGATGGCAACGGCGAGGAAGCCAAGCATCAACGTGCGAGGAACGCCAAGTCGTTCAAGAATCTTAATCATGCGAGCACCCTTACCCGATGTCTCTCTCAACTATGAGGAATCGTATGAATCAATACGGATATTCGAGGTAGATACCACAGCCACCTTGCTACGGCATCTAGTTTTATACAAAGCGATGGCCGCCGCGGGAGAGGTGAATATGCGGCGGCCACGATTTTCAGAACAATCGCAAGGCCGTTTGCGATGTCACTTGCCAACCTTGACGACGGCCTTGGAAACGCCGGTGACCTTGCCGTCGAGGAAGTCCTGCACCTGCTCGAGCTCGAGCTCGTGGCTGATGAGGCCGCCGATGTTCATCTTGCCGGAGGAGACCAGCGAGATGGCGTCGCGGAAGGTCAGCGGGTTGATGAAGGAGCCCTGGATGGTCAGCTGCTTCTTGTAGATGTCGTAGGTGTTCATCTCGAAGTGAGCTTCCTGCGGGCCGACACCGAACATCAGCACCTGAGCGCCCTTCTTGGCGGCGGCGACAGCCTGGGCCTGGGTGGTCGGCAGGCCGACGGCCTCGACGATGACGTCGTAGGAATCAGCCGGAATCTGCTCGCGGGTGGTGTTGTAGGTTTCGGTGACGCCGAACTGCTCCTTGTTGCGCTGCAGCTTCTCGTCGAAGATGCCGGCGAGGTCCACCTGGTGCACGCCGTAGGCCTGCAGCAGCTGGGCGAAGATCTGGCCCATGAAGCCGTCGCCGATGACCAGAGCCTTCTGGTACGGACGCAGCTTGAGCAGGTCGAGGCCCTCGCTGCGCATACCCTGAAAGGAGTAGGGCGAGGTGCGGGGCTTGAATGCGCCGCCGCGCAGCAGGGAAGCCCCCGCAGCCTTCACGCGCTGTGCGCAGTAGGTGATCTGCTCCTCGCTCTCAATGCTGCAGGGGCCTGCAATGACCGCAAAGTTTCCGCCGCCGATCTTTACGCCGTCCACATCGATCACGCTGTCGTCCGGGTGGAACTTGCGGTTGGCCTTCTTATAAGGCTCGGTCACGCGGCGGCAGGTCTCCACCACCGGGTTTGCCAGCACCCAGCTCTCGGCCACGGCCTTGGTGTCGCCGATCAGGCCCAGAATGTGGCTCTCACTGCCCTTGGAATCGTTGATCTGCAGGCCCATATCCTGCAGTTCGTGGCAGAACTCGCGTACCTGTACCTCAGGTGCGTTCTGTTTGAGTACGATGATCATAGTGCTTTGTCTCCTTTGCCTTATCGTGTGAAACGGCGAGGGAGACCGGCTCCTTTGCCGCAGCTTGCAGTGTCAAACTTCAGGGTTCTGAAGTGTGTGACGCTATGATATCACTTCAGGAAACTGAAGTCAAGAGAATTTTGAATTTTTTTGAAGAAAGTGGTAGAATGGGGGCAGGAAAAGGAAAAGCAGGCTCGCCCTCTCAGCTTCGCTTGCGCTCAGCAGCTCCCCCAAAGGGGGAGCCCTTGGCAAAAACGGAAACTTTGCGTGGATTGCCAAAGCCTCTCACTTTGGGAGAGGTGGCATTGCGTTAGCAATGACGGAGAGGGCGAGGACGCTGCCCCAATGCCATCATACTTAAGAATAGAACCAGCTAAATATAAAGGGGAATACTACAATGGGAAAAGAAGCAAAAACCAATGCCATGCGCATTCTGGAGCGCGAGAAGGTGCCCTACACCGCCCACGAGTACGCTCATGAAGAGGGCGTTGCCGTGGCAGGTGTGGATGTGGCAGGCAGCATGGGCGAAGACCCTGCCTGCGTGTATAAGACGCTGGTGACGCAGGGCAATAGCAAAAACTATTTTGTGTTCGTCATTCCGGTGGCAGCAGAGCTGGATCTGAAAGCCGCTGCCCGCAGTGTGGGAGAAAAAAGCGTTGCCATGATCCATGTGGCCGATATCAACAAGGTCACCGGCTATGTGCGCGGTGGCTGCAGCCCGGTAGGCATGAAAAAGCAGTATAAGACTGTGTTCGATGAGAGCGTGCTGACGCAGGAGAAGGTCTATGTCTCCGGCGGGCGCATCGGCACGCAGGTGTGCTGTGCCCCGGCGGACCTCATCCGCGCTGCACGGGCAATTACAGCAAAAATTATTTTTTAAAAAAGTCCGTCTATTGTACAAAAAGTTAACGCATCCTATTTACATAAAATATACTTAAACTATAAGTCATACTTAAAAAGAAAAACAATGTCGAAACTGCACAAAACTTTTGAAAGTTTTTTGACGGCATGAAAACACAAGGTAGAATTTGTGGGAACACTCTTTTCAAAGATGTTTTTTTGCCGTAAACTGTATGTAGTACAGGGACGGCGGCCCGCAGAAAGGGCTTTTCCGCCGCCTGAAAACGCAAGCACAAGGAACTGCGGAGGAGAACTTCAATGATGAAGATGCTGCCGGGTCTCATGGGTCGAAACAACATTCGGGCATGTCAGGGGCATCGTGCAACTTTGTGCAAAGCGTCGGGAGAGCATACGCAGAATTAAAGGCCGTGGTACGGGTGTACCGCAGCCTTTTTTGTTTGTCGGTTGAGAAAGAGAGGTTTGGATATGGTTCGTAAAGTGGCTGTGATCATGGGTTCTGACAGCGATTGGCCGGTGGTAAAGGGCGCATGTGCCCAGCTGAAAGCGCTGGACATCCCTTTTGAGGCGCACATCCTTTCGGCACACCGCACCCCTGCCGAGGCAGCGGAGTTTGCCAAAAGCGCCCGTGCCAACGGCTTCGGCGTGATCCTGTGCGCAGCAGGCATGGCAGCACATCTGGCGGGTGCCTTTGCTGCCAACACCACCCTGCCGGTGATCGGCATTCCCATGAAGGGCGGTGCCATGGACGGTCTGGATGCCCTGCTGGCCACCGTGCAGATGCCCAGCGGCATCCCGGTGGCCACCGTGGCCCTGAACGGTGCCAAGAACGCCGCCTGGCTGGCCGCTGAGATCCTGGCCCTGAGCGACGATGCTCTGGCCGCCAAGCTGGCTGCCGAGCGCGCGGCCATGGCGGAACAGATCGCCGCCAAAGAGGAAAAACTGCAGAAAGAGATCGAGGAACTGTAATGTCTGATTTTGCATATCCGCTTCACGAAGAGTGCGGCGTTTTTGGCATCTATGACCGCGCCGGGACGGAGGACGTGGCCGCTGCCGCTTACTCCGCCCTGTACGCGCTGCAGCACCGCGGCCAGGAGAGCTGCGGCATCGCCGTCAACGACGATGGCGTCATTGAGGGCCACCGGGATCTCGGCCTTGTCAACGAGGTGTTCACCCCGGCGGTGCTGGCCTCTCTGGCAAAGCCTACCGCCCACATGGCTACCGGCCATGTCCGGTATGCCACTTCCGGCAGCCGGGTGCGGGCCAATGCTCAGCCCATGATCGTCCGGCATGGCCGGGGCACCATGGCCCTGTGCCACAACGGCAACCTGACCAATGCATTGGAGCTCCGCCGCCAGCTGGAAAATGAGGGGGCCATCTTCCATGGCTCCTCTGATACCGAAGTGATCTGCTACCTCGTTACCCGCAACCGCTTGCGGATGGGCAGCATTGAGACTGCCATCAGCAAGACGATGGACGTGCTGGAGGGTGCTTACAGCCTCGTCATCATGTCCGCCACCAAGCTCATCGCGGTGCGTGACCCCCGCGGCTACCGGCCCCTGTGCATCGGCACGCTGCCCGGCGGCGGCTACGTCTTTGCCAGCGAGAGCTGCGCCCTGGACGCCGCTGGGGCCACTCTCCTGCGGGATGTGGAACCCGGTGAGATCGTGGTGGCCGATGCCAAGACCGGCGAGCTGCGGAGCATCCGGGACCATGTGGGCCGCCCGGACAGCCAGATGTGCGTGTTTGAGTACATCTACTTCTCCCGCCCGGACAGCATCATTGAAGGCCAGTCCGTCCACGAGGCACGCAAGCAGGCGGGCCGCTTCCTGGCGCAGGAGCACCCCGTGGAGGCCGATGTGGTCATCGGCGTGCCGGACTCCGGCCTGGACGCCGCCCTCGGCTACTCCGAGGAGAGCGGCATCCCCTAC
>ERZ779875.1610-NODE-1610-length-14269-cov-5.676727_pt1 | contig 14269 bp, 9 predicted proteins | sample MGYA00511246_ERZ779875 | MGnify/ENA primary metagenome ERZ779875 (study PRJEB29588, sample SAMEA2155093) | human gut metagenome | biome: human gut; feature: human-associated habitat; material: faeces | place: Denmark | collected 2008/2010 ... | reverse complement strand
CTTGTATTTGTATACGTCAAGGGTGAATTTGCCGCAAAGCGTTAAAAAGACGGATTAGAGGCGGGTTCGGTTTAGGGTTTTTATCGGCTAACCGAGAATGCTGCGACGAAGGTTTTTTATGGATAAATTAACTAAAAAATTAAAGGGAAATCTCAGAGATTACAGACCGATTCCGTTCTGGAGTTGGAACGACGATTTAAAGATCGACGAACTCGTAAGGCAGATAGACGTAATGAAAGAAAACGGCATCGGCGGTTTTTTTATGCACGCGAGGGGCGGGCTTAAAACGGAATATTTAAGTGACAGATGGTTCGAGTGTATTAACGCCTGCGTAAAAGAAAGTATAAAAACCGATATGAACGCGTGGAGTTACGACGAGAACGGCTGGCCGAGCGGTTTTGCGGGAATGAAACTTCTCGAAGATAAAAACAATCACGAAAAATACCTCGATAAGTCGATTAACGACAGGTTTGACGAGAAAGCGGATGCTGTTTACTATCTTGACGGAAAGAAACTTAAAAGGGTTAAAGAGCCTTGCGGAGACGGAACTTATGTGAACGTTTATATAAAAACAAATCCGTCTGTCGTCGATATTTTAAACAAAGACATCGTTCGCAAATTTATCGATATTACCCATGAGAGATATAAAAAAGAATGCGGCAAGTACTTCGGGAAGGCGATGAAGGGCTTTTTTACGGACGAGCCGCAGTATTACAGGTGGTCTACGGCCTATTCGCCCGTACTCGTACCGTATTTTAAAGATAAATACGGTATCGATCTCTGGGATGAAATGGGTAAACTTTTCATAAATTGCGATGGCGATTATTCTTTCAGGTACAAATACTGGAACGCGATGCACCGTTTCTTTATCGATAGTTTCGTGAAGCAGATTTACGACTGGTGTAGTGAAAACGGTTGTATGCTCACGGGACATGGCGTCGAAGAGTCGGGTATGTTTATGCAAATGTGGTGCTGCGCGGGCGTAATGGAGTTTTACGAGTACGAGCATATTCCGGGGGTAGACTGGCTCGGCAGAAATATATCGACGGAACTCGAACCTAAGCAAGTCGGTTCGGTTGCCGAGCAACTCGGTAAAAATCACGTTTTAACCGAAACTTTCGCCTGTTGCGGTTGGGACGTAACGCCGCAGGAGTTGAAGCGTATCGCCGAGTTCCAGTATGTGAACGGCGTAAACCTCATGTGTCAGCACCTCGCGGCATATTCGATAAGGGGGCAGAGGAAGAGAGATTATCCTCTGACCTATTCCGAACACATGGCGTGGTTCGATAAATTTAAAAATTTCAACGATTATTTCGGCAGGCTCGGTTATATGCTTGCGGAGAGCCGCAACGACGTAGAAGTTCTCGTTCTTCACCCGATGAAATCGGAATATCTCGATTTCGACAGGTCGAACGACTATGATTCCGTAAAGGAGACCGAGGAAGCCTTCTATAAGACTATCGAAACGTTCGGGGCGAAAAACATTCCGCATCACTACGGCGACGAAAATATTATGGCGAAGTACGGCAAAGTCGAGAACGGCAAACTCGTGGTCGGAAACTACGCTTACGAGTACGTCTATATTCCCGAAATGAAGAATATGGATAAAACTACGCTCGACCTTCTGACCGAATTTTTAAAGCAGGGGGGCAAACTCGCTGTCGAAAAAGGCAAGCCCGAATACCTCGAAGGCGAGAAATACGCCTTTGACGAACTTAAAGCGACGGCAACCCTTGCGGATATAGAAAAGTCGGTTAAGTACAAAGTTTATTCGGACAGCGACAAGATAAGGACGGCGTATAGAGAAGCCGAGTGGGGTAAATTTCTTTACGTTGTAAATCTTTCCGAAAACGACGAGACGGCTGAGATAGAAATGACTACGCCGTATCCTTACGGATATAATGTCGAAAAGACCGAAAAGTATCCGCTCGTAATTGAAAACGGCAGGGTGAAACTGAAACTCGAAAAGGGCGGTTCGGCTATTATATTCGAGGGCGAAAAACCTTATGAAACCGCGAAAGAATACAAGGGCGATTACGTCGATATTTCGGGCGAATGGAAGATAACCGAAAGGCCGATAAACAGCCTTACGATTGACAAAGCAAGACTTTCTTACGACGGTAAAGACTACGGCGAAAAAGCGTATATTCCCGCAATTTTCAATAGTCTCATAGGTAAAAAATATGTCGGAAAAATATATCTGAAATACGAATTTAACGTAAAGAATAAGACGGACGAAATGTTTGTCGAGTGCGAAAGAATGGATATAACAAACTGTTTTGTAAACGGCGAAAAAGTCGTTTTAAACGAAAACGGCAAACTCGACAGAAGTTTTCTTACGGCTGCGATTGCGGATAAAGTCAAGACGGGGGCAAACGAGATTGTGTTTGAAATCGACTTCTACGAAAGCGAACACGTTTACTTCGTTCTCTCGGACGTAACGCCCGAAAAAGAATCGCTTAAAAACTGTCTTTCCTACGATACAGAACTCGAAAGCATATATATAAGAGGCAATTTCTGCGTGTTCGACGACGAACTTACGGAGGATAAAGCCGAGCCGAACGTACTTGTTTCCGAGGGCAATTATTATATTGACAACTTCAAACCTACGGTAAACGGCGAAAATATAACGAAAGACGGCTATTTGTTCTTTGCCGGCAAACTCGAACTTGAAAAGAAAATCAGAATAGACGAAAACGCAAGCGTAATGAAAATTACCGGCAGAAAGACCGTCGCGGACGTATCGGTTGACGGAAAAACGGTCGGAACCGCTATGTTCGGTACGGAAATCGATCTCGGCGCATTTGCCGACGGCAAGGAACATACCGTTCATATAACCTTGTACAGCGGTAACAGAAATATTTACGGACCGCACCATTTTATCGAGAAAGAGCCGCTTTCCGTTTCTCCGTGGACTTTCGACCTCACGGGTTCGTGGAAAGACGGATATAAGAGCGACTTTTACAGGGATAATTATTCGTTCGTAAAATTTTCCGTAAAATAGGAGATATATATAATGAAAAAGACTAAAATCGTTTGCACTCTCGGACCGTCGAGTTGTACGAAAGAAGTTATTTCCGCAATGTACGACGCAGGAATGAACGTTTGCAGGCTTAATTTTTCGCACGGAACACACGAAGAACACGCTGCGAAAATCAAAATCATCAAGGAGTTGAGGGAGGAAAGGGGAATACCTCTTCCTATTCTTCTCGACACGAAAGGACCCGAATTCAGGACGGGCAGATATGAAAACGGCAAAATAACGCTTAAAAGCGGCGATGAATTTACTTTTACTACCGAGCAGATTATCGGCAACGAGAAGAAAGTATCCGTCAATTACCCGTATTTGTGCGAGGTTCTGAAAAAGGGCGACACCATACTTTTAAACAACGGGCTTATGTCTTTTACCGTTACCGAAGTCACCGATAAAGACGTAAAAACGGTGGTTATAGACGGCGGAGAGACGAGAGATCACAAGAGTATGTTCTTCCCGAACAAGGAGTTGAAACTCGACTTTTTGTCCGAGCAGGATAAAAGCGATATTCTTTTCGGAATAGAACAGGGTATAGACTTTATCGCCCTTTCGTTCGTTTCGGAAGAGAAAAATATTACGGAAGTAAGAAATTTCCTCAAAGCGAATCACGGCGAGGGGATAGATATAATTGCGAAAATCGAAAACACATCCGGCGTAAAAAACCTCGAAAGCATAGTCAAGGCTTCGGACGGAGTAATGGTTGCGAGAGGCGACCTCGGCGTTGAAATGCCGTATGAGACCATACCGAACACGCAAAAACGCATGATAGACGTGTGCAGAATACTCGGCAAACGTTGCATAACGGCAACCGAAATGCTCGAATCGATGATTCATAGTCCGAGACCCACGAGAGCGGAAATATCCGACGTTGCGAACGCCGTTTACGACGGAACGAGCGCGGTAATGCTTTCGGGCGAAACCGCGGCGGGCGACTATCCCGTAGAGGCCGTTAAGGCTATGGCGAAAATAGTCGAGCAGGCGGAAAAGAACGACGAGTATTTGCAGGTAATACCGGAAAACGAGTTTGTAATTTCTTCGCCCGTTCAGGCTTTATCTCACTCGGCGTGTACTTTGGCAAAGGACCTCGGGGCTAAAGCGATAGTCGTTTGCACTCATACGGGAATGACGGCGAGAATGGTTTCGAGATTCAGACCGCAGATACCCATTATAGGACTTACGACAAACGAAAAGGCGTTCCGTAAACTTGCTCTTTCATGGGGCGTTGTTCCTATGATGATAGACGAATTTAATTCGGTTGACGTACTTTTCTATTTTGCGAAAGAATCGGCGAGAAAAAGCGGACTTGTCAAAAGAGGGGAAAAAGTCGTTCTCACAGGCGGCACTCCGACGGGAAAAGGCGGCAATACGAGCCTTATCAGCATAGACGTTCTTTAATTTTTACATAATTCAATGCATAATTATAAAGGCGAAAACTCGCATAATACGGCGATTTTGTCGCCTTTATAAATTTATGCAAAAAAATTTTTAAATTTTTACAAAAATAATTTTGAAAATACTTGACGAAAATTGTACAATATGATATAATAACCCAAAAAATTTTAGAAAACGTCAAATAATGACGAAAGGGGGAAAATTATGTCAAACGTATTTTTAAGCGGCGGTCGAAGGACCACGTTCAGCGTGAAACTCGATATGCGCTGCGACGTGGAAACGATTATGTGCAAAACGGCAGGTAGAGGGGTTGTGTGCGACACGGTTTCCAAAAGACCTATGTGCGTTCTGATTGACGGCGAACTGATTAACGATTGTATGTACGAACTTATCGGAAGGCTAAGATGGAACGATTACGGCTTTGGAAGAATGGCGCTTAAAGACTCGTCGGAAGGCGACAGGGTGTGCGGCGAAATTTTCGTTATGTATTCTGACAAAATCGACAAGCATAAAATCGAAAAAGCGTTCAGCGAACCTTTGACGGAGGACGAGGCGATTGATATTTTAAGAGTTGCTATCTACGAACCTTTCGGAAACGGTTTGACCGAGAGTTTAAAGGAGTTTTTCGCGAAAATCGGGTTGTATTGCAATTTGAGCGGTTATAATTATCTTATGACTGCGGTTGAAGAAGTCGGGAAAGACAATACCCTTATCAAGAATTTGACGAGAGGATTATACCCGCTTGTCGGAAGCAAATACGGCACGTCGGGCAGCATAGTCGAGAGAAGTATAAGAAACGCAATTAATAACACATATAACAGCGGTAAATTGAGAGAAGTGATAAACGGGCAATACGGCGGCAATCTTGCGGAATACGAGAAGCCGACGAACGGCGAAATGATTGCTTTTCTCTATCAGATGGTCAGGTAGAACTGAGTAGGATTTTGCGTCGCAAATCGAATATAACGCTCGGTAAGTTAAATCGCCGCAGGCGATGAAATATACCATGCGGTATATGAAATCGTTTGCGGCGATTATATTTGCCTTGCGGCAGGTTTTACTTGCCGTATGAGGCTTAGTTTTGTTCTTGTTGAGAGCCGACGGGGTTCATTATACTGTAACCTACGTTTACGAGGTGATCGGCAACTCTTTCAAGTCCCGATACGACCGAGGAGTAGTACGGGCTGCATTCCACGCTGCACGAACCTTCGGCAAGTCTCATAAAGTGGCTCGTCGTGAGGTTTCTCTTCATTGTGTCCACGTCGTTTTCAAGCGCGCCGAGTTGCGGCAGTTCGTCCTTTTTGTAGTTCTCGAACGCGTCCTTGGAAATCGCGAACATTTCGATTATTTTATCGTACATTTCGTGTAAATTCTTCTGCGCCTGTTCGGAGAATCGTATGCTTTTATCGTTCATTTCCACGCCCATTTCGTAGAAGTTTTCGGCGTGGTCGCCTATTCTTTCAAGGTCGTTTAAAACGTGGAAATACGAGCCTATTAAATTTTCATCGCTCTGTTCGACGTCCACAGACAATTTAATGAGGAAATTAGTCAGGGCGATGTTAGTAAAGTCTATAACCTTCTCGTTTTCGGTTATCGCCGCGCCGTTTTCGAAATTGCGGGATTCAAGCGAAGTGAAAGCGAGATTGATGTTCTTCTCGACGAGACCCATCATATAATCGATTTCTTTTTTAACTTGCATAAACGCCACGGGCGGCATTGAAAGGAGTCGATCGTCGACAAATTTGAGCGAATAGCGTTCTTTTTCGTCTTTGCTGTCTTTTATGACGATTTTCGATAAGTTGACAAGTTGTTTCACGAACGGCAGAAGCAGACAGGTTGTCGTCACGTTGAAAATCACGTGGAAAACTGACAAGCGCATCTGAAGAGCGGTTCGGCTTGCGCCGGGGAATATAAACGTAAGGATATTTACGACCTGATCTCTGAATATCCATATAATTACGGTAAATAAAACCGTGCCTATAACGTTGAACGTGAAGTGGATAAACGCGACTCGTTTCGAGTTTGCGTTCGCTCCTATAGAAGCGAGAAGAGCGGTTACGCACGTTCCTATGTTTGCGCCGAGTACGATAAACAACGAGAGGTCGAGGGGTAAAACCTTCGAGCCGACCATCGTTATAACTACGCCCGTCGCGGCTGACGAACTCTGAATAAGAGCGGTGAAAATAACGCCTATGACGATTAAAAGCAGCGGAAAGTCCACGACTTTGAATATATTTATGAACAGCCTTTCGACAAGCGAATTTCCGAACGCCTGATCGCTGCTCATAACGTTAAGACCGACGAAGATAAGTCCGAGACCCGAGAAGAGAAGTCCCAAGACTTTCACCTTTTCTTTTTTCACGAATCCCATCATTACGCCTGAAAAAGCGAGTAGATACATAAGCATACTGAAATAGTCGTTTTTAAGGGCGACAAGCACGCCGGTTATCGTTGTGCCGATATTCGCCCCCATTATAATCGGTGTCGCTTGCATAAGCGTCATTACGCCCGCGTTTACGAGACCGATTACCATTACCGAAGTTGCAGACGAACTCTGAATAATCGCCGTAACGCCCGCGCCGATGCCAACGCCTGAAAAACGGTTGTTGCTTATTTTCTCAAGCAATCGTTTCATTCCGTTGCCCGCGCATTTTTCCAATGCGTCGCCCATGAAGTTCATGCCGACGATAAATACGCCCACGCCCGCCAAAAGCCATATAAGACTTTGTATCAACTGGATAATTTCGTCCGGTGTCAAATTGTTTTTCTCCTATGTTTTTCCGAAATTCGACGGGTTATATAATCGTAGGAATAATGCGTCGTCAGACCATGATTCTCTTTCATTTTTATTCGTCATAACGAAAGACCCATCCCGAATATTATAACATAAAGATGCGAATATTACAACCGTACAAAAGGCAATATCGCATATTTGCGAAAAAACATTGCGAAGCGTTAAATTGTTAATAAGACGGTAAAAGTACGGCTATAAGTCGATAAACTGGCGTTTTTCACAGTTAATACCCGTAAATCAAGCCGCTTTTACGGAAAAGATTTTTCTTCGCATGATAATTTTATTTAGCCTGAATTTTATCGTCTGTTCGCAAGTTATTGCTTTGACTTTACATTTTCTCGATTTTATTTTTGAATGCCTGTTTCAAAAATAACGCCGAAACGAAGCAGGTCAGGACTTCCGATATAAGGAAAGTCCACCACACGAGGTTTAACACATTATCGGATAAGGTAAAGAGGTACGCCGTGGGGAAAGAAAACGCTACGAGCCTCAAAAAGGCAGTTGCAAGAGGCTTTACCGCGTAGCCGAGCGCTTGAAGTACGCCTTGAACGGCGACGTTGAAGCCCATAAATATAAAACTCAGACTCGCGATTCTTGTCGCTTTCGCGCATACGTCAACGAGGACTTCTGAACTGCCGCCCGACAAAGCGAAAAGTTTCGAGAGCGGAACGGCGATTATCTCGAATAAAACGGTTAATACAAGAGTTGTTATCAGCGTGTCGATAATGCCGCATTTTATGCAGGCGACGGAACGCTGTTTATCTTTCAGACCATAGTTGAACGACAGGATAGTTATTATCGTGTTCGATAATCCGAACGCAGAGAAGAGGGCGATTTGCTGAATTTTATAGTAAATGCCGAATGAGCCGACAAGTATTGTCGAATCTACGTTTGCAGTACCTAAAATCGCGTTCATACCTGCCATCATTACCGAGAGTAACGCTTGCATAACCGCTGCGGATATTCCTATTTTATATATCGCCTTTATTATTTGCCATTGTGGTCTGATGTGTTTCGGGTGTCCGCATATTTCCTTATTTTTGAAGTAGTGCAGAGCCATAGCGATAAAAAGCGAGAGGAACTGACCGATAATCGTTGCCCATGCCGCGCCGCTTACGCCCATATCGAGGGGAAAAATAAAAACGTAATCCAAAACGATATTCGCGACCGCGCCCGATATCTGAGCGATAGTTGAGTACATAGTTTTACCCGTCGACTGCAAAAACCTTTCGTAAACGGCGAAACCTATCGAGCCAAGCGAGAAACAAACGCAGATTTTAAGGTATGAACCTCCCATTTCGACTACTTCGGGGTTAGTCGAAAAAAGACCTATAAACCAATCGGACAGGAAAAGACCGAAGAGGAGGAACACGCAGTAAATAACAAGGCATAAAAATATACCGTTTCCGGCGACGGCGTTGACTTTTTCGTAGTTGTGTTCGCCGAGATTTTTTGAGAGAAGCGCGTTTATACCGACGCCCGTTCCTACGCTTATAGCGATAATCATAATCTGAACGGGGAAAGCGATAGTTAAAGCCTCGTTCGCAAGGGCACCCGAACCTCTCATATTTGCGACGAATATGCTGTCGATAACGTTGTACAACGCTTGCAGAACCATTGAAATTATCATAGGCAATCCCATTTTCCCAAAGAGTTTTCCTACGGGTTTGGTTGCCATTTTGTTTTGTTGCAGATTTTCCATAATATCACCTGTAAAAAGAATTTTAAGTCAAAAAAAATGCGTAAATCCGAAGAAAATCGGATTTACGCACAATATTTGCCACTCATTTTCGCCGATTATTTTAAAATAAAAATCAAAAAAAATCAAGCGTTTTACCACTTGTATAAAGAAAAATTTTGTAGCGATTTTGAAAAGACCGAAATGTGGGCGACGACAATTTATCGGGGCTGAGGGGTTTTTATCGGCTAAGCAAGAAATATGCGATAGAGATAAACAGACTTCTATTACCCAATAATAGATTTGTTACTTGATTCCTTTTTGAAACGATTGACTTATTGACTTTTTAAGGGTGTTTTGATATAATACAAACGGAAATAAGGACTTTTTTATGTTGACAAAAGAAGATATTCTTTGCCCGAACTCGGGAAAACGTTAAAACCTATTCTTGACGCAATGCTTGAATGGGGAACGGATTATAAGGCAAACTTATATTAATTTAACACGATAGAAAAAGCTCACGGGAAATTTATCTATGAGCATTTTATCGGCTATCCGAAGAGCATTGCGCAAAAAAACAATTCTCTGTCTGAATGAAAAAAAACTAAATTTCGCCAACAAATCGACACGTTCGGATTGTTTATATTACGGAAGGATCATGATTCGCGATAAACTTGAGGAAAAAATTTCAAAACTTAAGAGGGGCGACGGAAACGCCTTCGATTATATTTACGAACACACCCATCGCGCCGTGTACTTTACGATTTTTTATATCGTTAAGGATAAAATGTACGCCGAAGATGTTCTGCAGGATACTTTCGTTCGCGCTATTTCCTTTATCGACGAGTATCGGGAAGGCACGAATTTTATCGGCTGGATTTGCGCTATCGGAAAATCGCTGGCTCTCAACCACCTGAAAAAATATCGGCGCGAAATCCCCACCGATTTTGACGCGGACGCCTATAAATACGGTTCGAGCGAACCCGAACTGCCATATATTTTCGACTTAGCCGCAAAGATTCTGAACGAAGACGAATACAAAATCGTGATGCTTTGTCAGGTTGCGGGTTATAAACGACGGGAGGTTTCGGCTATGCTCGGGATCCCGTTAGGCACGGTGACGTGGAAAAACAACGAGGCGTTGAAAAAACTTAGAGAGCATCTCGAAAAGGAGGACCGCTTATGAAAAACGTAAAAAAAATTATGGCGAAACACAAGTCGGAAATCCTGCCCGACAAAAAAATAAAGGATAACGTCAGGCGCGAACTCGGCTTTGACGGAGCGCAATACTCTGCCGCGTACGCTCACGGCGGCGAGCAAACCGCGGACGTTCGGCGCAATAAAATCATCGTTCTTTGCGCCGCAGTTCTTGCCGTAGTATTGCTTCTCGGAGCGATTATCCCCGCGCTTATGAAAAATCGTAAACCGATTACGCCTTCGGTTTCAAACAAATTCGCGCAGATAACCGACGCGGCTTCCTTTTACGCTTACGGCGCGGCTTCCGTCGGAACTTTGCTCGCTTCTTCCGACTCTCTGCCGACCGTCCGCAAACTTTCCGACTCTCTGCCGACCGTTCGCAAACTTTCCGCCTCCCTGCCGACCGTTCGCAAACTTTCCGCTTCTGCGGAAACCGAAAAAAGCCGACTTGCGACGGTTAATCGGTATATGTCGCTCGTTGAGAGTTTATTGAGCGAGAAAAATATCGTGAGTAATATGATTTCGGGCGAACGCGGCTATCGATACGGTATGACCGTTAAACATACTGACCTTCACGGCAACGAGATTTCTTATCGGCTTTATTACGATAAATATCCAACAGTCACGGAATCCGAGGACAAAAACTACTACGGCGTAAACCGCGACGATAAAATTTCCGAACTTAAAATCTCCGACGGCGAAAGCCCCGATTATAAAGCCTACAACGGATATAAAATCGATAATGAATATAATATCGATAAAAACGACGACAAAACCGAAAAGGACTATTCGATAAAAGGCATATTACTTATCGGCGGGGCGGAATATTTCGTCGAAGGGGTTTACGAAACGGAAAACGACGGCGGCGAATCGGAAAGCGAACTTTTTTTCAAGGCGTTCACGAACGCCGAAAAGACCTCTTATATCGAGGTTCGTCAGAAACACGAGCGCGAAACGAAGTCGGATGAAACGGAAATCGAGCAGGAATACGTTTACTCCGTTTATGTCGACGGCGTTTTAACCGAGCGAACCGAAATCGAATACGAAACGGAAAAGGACGAACTCGAACTGAAAATGTCGGTCACGAAGGGCGGCGAAACCGAAACTCTTTTGTTCAAAGGCGAATTTGAAAACGGCGAACGAATACTTCGGGCGCGCGGCAAAGTGAACGGGCAAACGGTAAGTTTCCGCGTTTACGTTCTTAACGACGGTTACCGCTATGTTTTCGATGACGGCTCTTTTTCGGATTTCGAGCGCGACGACGATGACGGCGATGACGACAACGACGATAACAACGATGACGGCGATGACGACGATAGCGGAAAAGAAAGCGGCGACGACGAAGAAGAAAGCGACGACTGACGGCGGAATTAACTTTTAAACCTAAATCGAACCTTCGGACGGACAAATTTGCAATCAAAGCCGTTATAACAATGCAAAAACCTCTCTATAAGTCGATTAACTACTATTTATATATATGATTTTGATTTACGCCGCCGACAGATGTCGGCGGCGTTTTCACGTCTTAAAAACGCCCGTTTTTTCTTTTTTCCATACGCAAATACACGCAATAAACCGAACGCGTAAAAATAATCTAAACTTTTTTTAAATTTTTCCAACAATTCGGGCAGAACGATTTGTTATATAGGTGAGAGCGGAAAATTCCGGATGCTTCCGCAAATCACGATGCGAAATTACGCAAAATTAAAACAAAAATACAAATCAGGAGAATTAAAATGAAAAAGTTATTATCGGCTATGGCTTTATCTCTGGCAATCACACTCTCTTTCGGACTTGCGGCTTGTAACAATAAGCCCTCGAACGGCGGCTCGAACGGCGGCTCGTCGGCAAACGTCGGCAACGAAAAATTCAACGAGCTTAACACGACGGAATCCGTTTACGGATTCAGCGCGGCTTCCGCAGGAATGATTATTTCCTCTATGAACGCGGCGGGAACGACCGCTCGCATCTCTCAGCCCGCAGGTCTTGCGCCCGTAAATCAGACGTCCGCGCGGCGCGTTGCGGCGACGAATCTTAGTTCTTCCGCAGACGACGTTGAAAGCGCGCCCGTTGAAGAAACGCCTGATATCCCCGAAAGCCCCGACGTTTCGGTCCCTGAAACGCCCGAAACGCCCGAAAAACCGAGCGAACAGCCTTCCGACAGCGCCGAAACGGCGGAACTCGAAAGATATATGGCGTTGGTGGAAAGCCTTCTGAGCGACGGCGGATTCGATTTCAGTTCGCAAACTTCGGACAGGGAAGGGTACGCCGAAAAAACGGTGATTTCCTATAAGGATATGAGGGGCGACGCTCACGACTACGTTATGTATTTTAATCAGATTCTCACGAAATCGGAAACTGACGAAAGTGACGGCGAAACGGAAGAAAACCATTCCATCAAAGGCGTGATGGTTATCGACGGCGCAGACTATGAAATCAGCGGCGAAAGAAAGAGAGAATCCGAAGAGGGCGAAAGCGAAACCGAAACCGAATTCGTTGTAAATCTCGGCGAAAATCGTTATATCCGCGTTGAACAGAGCGTTGAAACCGAAGAGGGAGAATCAGAGCAGGAATACTGCTATTCGGTTTATGAAAACGGCAAACTCGTAGAGCGCAGCGCGTTCTCTTACGAAACCGAGGAGAACGAAACGGAACTGAAAATGACGTCGTTCAAAGACGGTAAAACTCAGGTTCTTTATTTCGAGAGAGAATCCGAAAAGGGTGAAGAAGTTATCGAAATTCACGTCGGCGACGGAAAACACGGAAAGGGTTATATCGTCCGCATAGAAAAAGACGAGAACGGCGTTAATCGCTATTCTTTCGTTCCGACCGAATTTGACGATTGATTGAAACCGCAAACCTGCAAACGGTTGACGGCTATTGACAGAAACCGCAAACTTGCCGACCGACAAGAACGAACTTCGGCAACCGGCAAACGATTAAACAACTAAAAAATCCGCGCAAGTAAATATCCACCCGCATAGCGGGTGGATATTTACTTGCGGAGCGTTAGTAACGTAAATCGAATTTTATTCTTTAATGGTTTAACTAATTAGTGTTCACAAACTAATCGTTCCAAATAACAATTTTTCTTGCGATATCATCACATTTTATACTTACTTTCTTTAATTCGATTATACTTGCGAATATATCCGACTTTTCATTACTTCTGATAAGCAAAGCGTAAATTTTAAAATTTACTGTTTTTGTCTTTTTTCACGATTACGCTTTTTTTGTATTCGAGAGGAGTTTTTCCGATTACTTTTTTGAAATATTTTGAAAAGTGCGACGAATCGAAGAAGCCGCATTCCTGCGCGATATAAGAAATCGCGTAATTCGAGTCAAGCAAATTCAGAGATTTTTCGATTCTCGTATTCATTACATAGTCGTTGACCGTTTTTTTTGTATACAATTCGAATTGTTTTATAAAAAGCGAGCGGGACATCTTTGCGTTCTTCGCAAGATCGTCTATCGTGATTTTTTGCGCAAAATTATTTTGTATATATTCTATGGAAGAAAGAATATTAAGAATATCGATTCTGCTGTTATTGTCGGGGGAGTTTTTTCTTAATATGTCGCCATGATGGTTTAATAACAGCGAACACAGCCGAGAAATGAGATAAATGGTTTTACCTACTATCGCGACGTTGTTTGCGTAACTTTGATTTTTCGAAAAATCAGTCAACTCGGTAAAATCTTTTTCAAAATACGACAATTCGTCCTCCGAAAGAATGAGAAACACTGTTTTGCGTAAGTTTGAACGTAGGGTCGGCTCAATTTCAAACATCGTTTTATATCCTTCGATACTTTCCAGTTCTTCCTTGTATTTTTCCATAGCCTGACACACTCCTTTCTCACGTCAAGAGCCTTTCGCGGCATAAAACCGTCTGCAACTGCTACGGACAAAGAAATACGAACACGCCTATACGAACCCCGAAAAGGCTGAAACGACGGCGCGCCGACAAACGAAAATGCTGATAAAACCTGAATTTTTGTAAAAGAAAAACCCAAATCAAACACTTTCGTATTCGATTTAGGTTTTGATTGGCGGAGGCTGGGGGATTCGCTCCGCAAACTTCGAAAGCAATCACCTGTGGGTAGAGCCGTTCGAATCCCTCAATAAACAAAAAAAGAGAAACACAAACAACAAGTGTTTGTATTTCTCTTTTTTGGC
>ERZ779875.1609-NODE-1609-length-14273-cov-8.733647_pt1 | contig 14273 bp, 10 predicted proteins | sample MGYA00511246_ERZ779875 | MGnify/ENA primary metagenome ERZ779875 (study PRJEB29588, sample SAMEA2155093) | human gut metagenome | biome: human gut; feature: human-associated habitat; material: faeces | place: Denmark | collected 2008/2010 ... | reverse complement strand
TTTGAGGGAGAGTGGAAAGAAAAAGCGATGGACGATATTTTTGAAGAAGTTATTGAAAAGAGTCGCCCTGATTTACCTGTTCTTTCTATTCTACAAGGTGTTGGCACTGTTTTAAGAGATAATTTTGACAGGAGAATTTCATATGATAAGGCAAATTTGAATAGTTATAAAGCTATGAAAAAGGGTGACTTCATAATACATCTTCGCTCTTTTGAAGGTGGATTAGAGTGCTCAAAACATAATGGCATTTCAAGCCCTGCTTATAAAATATTAAGAACAAATTGTCTTGTTTCGGCTGCATATGAGGATTATTTTCGTTCTTATAATTTCATTCAAGGAAAATTGTCAATTGCAGTAACAGGAATTCGTGATGGAAAAAGCATTGATATGCCATCATTTTGGACAATCAAGATTGCTATGCCTAATATTGCTGAACAAAATAAAATTGCTTCTTTTCTTTCATTATTAAATAAGAGAATTGAGAAACAACAGCAACTTGTGGAAGCCCTCAAGTCATATAAAAGAGGGGTGATTGAGCATTATTTTTCAAGACAAATCATATTGACTGATCCTACTGAAAAATGGAGCAAGTGTCATATTAAGGACTGCTTGAATTATGAGCAGCCACAAAAGTACATCGTCACCACTGAACATTATTCAAATGAATATCTGACCCCTGTATTAACCGCAAATAAGGCTTTTGTATTAGGTTACACCGATGAGACAGATGGAATATATGATAAGGGACAAGTCATAATTTATGACGACTTTACGATGGAAGCAAAATTTGTCGAATTTCCCTTCAAGGTGAAATCCTCAACTATAAAAATGCTTACGCCCAAAAATGGCAACAATCTGTATTTCTTGTTTTGCTTGTTACAACATTTGCAGTTAAAACCAGAGGGACATCAGCGTTCATACATATCTATTGTAGAACAGATGGATGTGTCCATACCATCGATTAAAGAACAGAATCGTGCCTCTGAGTTATTCTATACGCTCAATCGTCTCGTAAAATGCGAAGAGGGCAATCTGACACATATTGAGAGTGAGAAAGCCGGCTTATTAGGACACCTGTTTATATAAAGAGTTGTTGCAACAACCCTGCCTTAACACTATCAAATTCAGTTAGCTTACGCTGATGAAGGGTGATAAGAAGATCGAGGTTACGGAAAAAGGTGCCGATTTTTTTCTGTTCTTCATACGACGGAACAAGAAAACTTTCTTGAAGAAAATCATTTGCCACAAGATTAGTCATCATTGTAGAAGCTTTGGTACTTCTTACGAGAATATCACCCATAAGTCGTTCGTCGTTAATCGCATACTTCCAAAACATCAAATCGTATGAAGGCATTATTGGCTTAAATACATCGAAAACATGAGAAACTATGCCATTTCCAATAGTGTTTTCGACAAAACGCCCATGAGCAAAGTTCTTACTCTTGTTGCCCTCAAAAGCAATGTCACCAAGCTCAAAAACATTGTATGTAAGCAGATAGCTGTCATCTGTTATGTTCGAGTCAGCCTTGTAGTACATATTTGCAACGGAAATAATATCCTCCTTGCCATATGACATATCATTTTTTCTGCTTACCTTTTCATAAAGCTCTGAGAACTTTCGCTGCTCCCAAGGCTCAGTAAATCCCCTAAAACGGTACTCCGGCGTATTCTCGCCCTTTTTCGGGAACAGCTTGGATAAAGCACCTCTTTTATATGACTTGAGGGCTTCCACGAGTTGGCGTTGCTTCTCAATTCTCTGTTCAAGGACTTCAAGAAAAGCGGCTATTCTATTTTGTTCATCCAAATGAGGATAATATGTCCTGTATGAAGAATATTCCTGTGAGTTTATTCCGGGTTGCCCTGAGCGCATAGATGTCAATCGAACCCAACTATTGTACTTATCTGTAAGCGTTGAGTTGTAAACAAAGGTACTGTTGTTATGACTATTAACTGTTACTCTGATAAGAAATCCTGCAAAGTATAATTTACCATCGCTCTTTTTGTAGAGATAAGTTTTTCCTGTACTTGCTCCCGTTCTTGCAAATAGAATATCATGTTCATGAACAAGATATTTATCGTCAAGCTTACCCTGCGGTGAAACAGGATTAGCGTCAATATAACAACGACTATCTTCGTCTATATCAGTAATACGAATGTATTTATTGATACCATCATACAATCCAGCAGCAGTATTCATACCATAATCAAAACCTGTTGCCACATCGGAAAGACTTTTTTCTTCCCACTCCCCCTCAAATCCCAGAAAACGCAGCTTGGGTACACGAACCCCTTGACTATTACTTGAGGATACATTAGACATAAAAATCACACCTCCACATCAAAGGGAAAATCAAGTCCCAGCTCATCGAAAAACGGTTTCAGTTGTGCGTCGATGCCCTTGATCTCAGCCTGAATATTGCGGATTTCTGCTGCAACAGCATTGAGGTCGATTTCCTCTTCCGGCTCAAAGGTATCAACATAGCGAGGAATGTTCAGATTGAATCCGTTCTCTTCAATCTCCTGCATAGTGGCAACATGGGCGTACTTATCGACATCCACACGATGCTCGTAGGTTTCGACGATCTTATCAATGTCGCACTCGCGGAGGATATTCTGATTCTTCCCGGCTTCAAAGTCGTTGGACGCATCAATGAAGAGAATGTTATCCGAGTTGCCGTTGCGCTCCCTCTTGAGGACAAGAACGCATACCGGAATGCCCGTGCCAAAGAAGAGGTTTGCAGGAAGACCGATAACAGCGTCCAGCACATTCAACTTTTGGATCAGGTGCTTACGGATCACTTCTTCGGCTGCGCCACGGAACAGAACGCCGTGAGGCAGCAGGACAACAGCTCGTCCGTCTTCGTCCATGTGGTAAACCATGTGCTGCACAAAAGCAAAGTCAGCCTTGCTCTTAGGCGCAAGTTTGCCGTATTCATTGAAACGCTCGTCCTCCATGAAGTGCATATCAGCAGACCAATTTGCAGAATACGGAGGATTTGCAACCTGAACACGGAACTTCATATCTCCGAAGTAGTCATGCTCAAGCGTATCGCCATTGTAGATATTGAAGTTACGATACGGGATGCCGCGAAGGATCATGTTCATTCGGGCAAGGTTATAGGTGGTCGAGGTCAATTCCTGACCGTAGTAGTTACGCACATTTGCATAGTTCTTGAGGCGTAGAAGCAGAGAGCCGGAACCGCAAGTCGGATCGGCTGCGTCCTTAACATCGGTCAAGCCAAGACAAGCAAGGCGGCACAGCAGCTCGGCAGGACCCGAAGGCGTATAGAATTCACCGGCTTTCTTACCGGCTGTGGCAGCGAACTGACCGATCAGATACTCGTAGGCATTACCCAACACATCAATCTTCGTGTCATCCACGCTGAAATTGATCTCGTCCAGCGAAGCAATGATTTTCGCCATGACAGCACTTCTATCTTTAACGGTATGCCCCAGCTTCGTAGAATCAAGCTGCATATCGGAGAACAATCCGTCAAAGTCTTCCTGCGAATCGTTGCCGATAGTGGATTCCATCAGAGCGTTGATTGCTTTCTGCAAGAACTCAATGTCGAAGGAACGGTTCTCAACCATCTTGACCATCTTGCGGAACAAATACTCCGGTTCGATGATGTAGCCGAGGTCACGCAGAGCTTCTTCTACGATGGCAGCCTTGTATTCTTCGTCATTCCAAGCATCCTCGTAGCTGATATTATCGTCTTTGAGAAGATTAACCATGTACTTCTCGGTCTTGTCGGAGAGGTAGTAATAGAAGATCATGCCCAAGATATAGTTCTTGAACTCGTATGCCTCCATGTTACCTCTCAGGGCATTTGCCATCGCCCATAGTTTGTTGCAAAGCTCTTTCTGGTGAGCCTGAATAGAATTATCCATTGTTCTCTCTCCTTATTGGTATTTCTCAGTGTGCTGCCGGATAAATTCGACGATCCGGTTGACCAAAGACCTCTTCTTGAGCAGCGGCATGGGCTTCTCAATACGGTCACGGATGTTTCCTGCATCCATTGTGCCGGAGAACTCATACTCAGAAATGATGTCCGTCAGCATGGAGGAATCAATATCCTCAGTCTTTGCGAAAGCAACGATCTCTTCTCGTTTTGCTTCATTTTCAAAGTCGTTGTATGCAGCGTCAATCTCATCCGCACTTTCAAGTCCAACAACGACACGATCCAAGAACGCTTGAAGAATTTCAACCTTGCGAAGCAACTGCGGATTATCCGTCCTGCTCAACTCTTCCTTGATGTGCTTGATGTCGTAGTCCTTCTGCTTCTTGTCATCAAAGTGGATGTTGCGGATCAAGTTCATGATATAGGCAACATTGATGCGGTCACTCTCCATGATCTCAATGCAGAAGTCCACATCATTCAGGACAGATACGACTTCTCGATCAGTTTTTTGCCGGGAGTAAAGCATCAGATACTTGCTCTTGTAGTCCTGATACTCCTGCTCGGACATGATGAGTGCATTCTGATCAAAGCTGAACTCAATGAATGTCTGCAAAGATTGGAGGTATTTTGTCAGCTCACGGAAAGTGATGACAAACTTCTTCTGGTCATCCTCGCTCTGCATGGTATCGACGGACTCAGGGTAGAGTGCCACTTCCTTGAGCTTCATAACCATTTCATTGAACTTCTCAACAAAATACTGATAGCCCGGAACGACAATGCCGGAGGTGTCCTGACTCTTGGAGAAGAGCGTCAGCGCATCATCTGTCCGTTTCTTGAGGTTGCGGTAGCAAATGATGATACCAAACGGTTTTGTTTCTTTCTCGACACGGTTCGTGCGAGAATAGGCTTGCAGCAGATCATGATACTTCAAATCCTTGTCCACATACAGCACAGAGAGCTGCTTGCTGTCAAAGCCGGTCAGGAACATATTTACGACAATGAGAATGTCCAGAGACTTCGTTTTCTTGCCTTTGACACGATCTGAAATATCCTTGTGATACGCGGAGAAGGTGTCGGTAGAGAAATTCGTGCCGTACATCTCGTTATAGTCCTTGATGATACGCTCCAAGGCATCTCGGCTATGCTCGTCCTTGCCCTCGGCATCTTCGTTCTGCCCATAGGAGAAGATACCGCTGATGTTCAGATCGTGTTTGATCTTCTTGAAGATGTCGTAATATTTGACAAGAGCTTCAATGGAGGAAACAGCAAAGATAGCCGTGTACTGACCATTTCTCGTTTTGGCTTTGTGGTTCTGGACGATGTGGTTTGCAATGAGGGACATTCTCTCATCCGACATATAGAGTTCGCCAACATCAATCGCGTCAGCCAATGTCGGATCGTCCCAGTCAAAATCGCCTTCCATCGTCTTTATGTACTCAATATGGAAACCGAGGACATTGTTATCGAAGATAGCATCCTTGATCAGATAGTTATGCAAACATTCCCCAAACAGCATTTCGGTGGTCTGTGTGATCTTGCCCTCCGTCTTTCCGTTCACTTCAAAACGGGGCGTACCGGTAAAGCCAAAGAACTGCGCTTTCTTGAAATGCCGAACAATATCCTTGTGCATATCTCCGAACTGGCTGCGGTGGCATTCATCAATGATGAAGACAACCTTTTCGTCACGGTATGCGTCCATTACCTTTTCGTATTGAGGACGCTTAACGGCATTTGCCATCTTCTGCATCGTCGTGACAATGAGCTGCCGGTTCTTATCCTTCATTTGCCGCACAAGAATGTCTGTGCGATCTGTGACATCAACAGAGTCAGCCTCAAACTTGTTAAACTCTTCGGTGGTCTGAGAGTCCAAGTCCTTACGGTCAACAAGGAAGATAACCTTCTTGATGTTCGGATTGGCTGCGAGGATTTGAGCTGTCTTAAAGGATGTCAGCGTCTTTCCTGCACCGGTGGTATGCCAGATATAGGCGTTGCGATTTGTGAGCGTAGCCTGCCTTATAAGGGCTTCTACGGCATACACCTGATAGGGGCGCATAACCATCAGAATCTTATCCGTATCGTTCAGGATGGTATAGCGTGTCAGCATCTTGATGATGTGATCCCTTGCCAGAAAAGAGATTGAGAAGTCCTTCAGGTTGGTAATACGGATGTTGTTGAAATCCGTCCAGAAGAAGGCGAGGCTATACATCAAGTCCCTGTCGGAGTTGGCAAAGTATTTGGTATCAACGCCGTTGGAGACAATGAAAAGCTGAATGAAGTGATATAGTCCGTTATAGGAATGCTTCTTATAGCGCATGACCTGATTGACTGCTTCTCGAATGTCAATCCCCCTGCGCTTTAACTCGACCTGAATCAACGGCAAGCCATTCATAAGAATCGTTACATCATAGCGGTTGACATACTTGCCTACAACCGTTGTCTGATGTGTAACTTGGAAGATATTCTTGGTGTGATCCTGATCGAAGAAGGAAAGGTAAACCTTCGTCCCGTCCTCACGCTCAAGGACAAACTTGTCTCTCAGAATTTTTGCGCTCTGGAACACGGACTTTCCAAGCATGAGGTTAAAGATACGCTCCCACTCTTTATCGGTGATAGGCGTATCAAGTTTGGGCGCATTGAAGGCTTCAAACTGAATTTTGAAGTTCTCCACCAATGCGTCATAATCAGGAATATCGACTGTGCTGTATTCCTGCTTGTTTAGCTGCTCTATGAATTGCTGCTCAAGAGCCGCTTCGCTCTGGTATGCCATATCTTCATCTCCAATACTTGAGGATCATTTTTGGTTGCCAACCGATCCTCATTTTATTTTATCACGGCTACTGTCCGATATAACGGACTCATTTTCGTCTTATTTCCAATGTCACATCGCCATTATCCGCAATGGACATTTGCATCGTTTTCAAATACTTGTCCACAAACTGTTTCTGTTCCGAAGAACTCATTTCAATTCGAGTCGCTCTTAACGCCTCTGTGAACATCTCGTAGATATTCAGCCGCACCGCCTGATCTATGTAATGATACATCTCTTTGAACAGTGCGCCGATCTTAATATCCTCTGCATTGCCGGAGTAGAAGTCATCAATGTAGCAATAGAATATACCGGCATTGACAAGTGCGTTCTTCAAATCCGTTCCGCAGTTTTCGCGCTCTATCATGACAAGGAACCGAGCCTCCGGTAAAGAAGAAATCAGTCCCCAATAGTCGGAGTCGCTGGACACCAAAATAAAGGAATCCACATTGTTTTTGTAATGCTCCTGACAAGTTCGGGCAATCAGCATCACATCGACCAGAGACTTGTTCTGCTTTACCCGTTCGGTCATCATGTGTTCGACCGGGATGTGGGTAAAACTATCCAGAATACGCCAAGCAGATGCACTATGCACATCATCAAACAGGATGATGGATGCTATCTTCTGTGTGTACTGATAGTCAAGATTCTTGAGCGTAGCGCAGAGCTTGTACGGATCAGAGTTTTCACAATCTACCACTACGACAACCTTTTCACTGCTACCAATAAACTCGTAGATGCTTCCTTTAATGTAACTTCCAGCATCAGAAACTTTACTGTACTCTGTAAAGTAGTCACCGTTCATTTGATAAAGCAGCGTCACGAATTTTTTATCGTTATAGAGCAGATTACCGACATCCTCCGGTTCCCAGTTTATATACATCTGGTAAGGATAAAAGAGCAAGTGAGCGTAATAAATATCTGCTGCTGCTTTTGTCCCTTCCTCTTTCAAGCCATCTGGCATGAGAAAGAGGTTTTTTACATACAGCCAATTCAGCCAAAGAGGAAATAGCTTCTTGCAATTATTGATCCGATCAGAAATCAGCTTGTTTATTTCAACGATATGCTGACTTAGCTTCGTGCTGGACTTCTTTATAAAACTAATGCCATCCGCATTTAGTTGTTGAAGGCTATCCTGCGGCACATATTCCGGCATACTGCTGATTGAGAGATAACTAAACTTCATGCGCTCGTTGATATGCTTGAAGTTTCTTTCAATCGCTGTCCTTATGATACACAAATGACGGATTATCCGTGCCGTTTTGTCTGCATCAAGTTTTTCGTATATCTCTATTTTGGGTGCTTCATGCTCATTATCAAAAATTCGTTTCGGAACACCAATCAAATATGCAACCTTAGAAACAATTTCATAGGTGCTGTCTTTGTAGGTGACTCGATCATCAGTGGGAAACGCCTCCGCTTCAACGAGGGCATTTTTCTCAGTCACAGCATTCTTAAGGACATCCATATATGCTCCTTTCGCTGAGGTATTTTTCTCTACCTATAACAAAATAGCCGCACGAAAACTCGGACCTACTTCTTGCCCGTTCGCACAGCTTCACATATATCTCCAATGTCACAATTCAAATAGTCGCAAATGCGCAGCAGAACAGAGAGAGCTACATCCTCGTTCTTATTGAGCTTACTCATCGTGCCGGGAGACAGCTCTATATCCTTGCGTAAAGTTGATTTTGGGATCTCTCTTTCAATGAGCATTACCCATAATTTCTTATAGCTTATCTTCATAAAAGCACCTCTCTCAAACGCTTATAGCGAGACTCATTATATTATACACCAAACGCTTCAAATTTTCAATACGATGCTCCAAAAATTCAAAATATATTTCAATTTCATGGAGCGCATTACGAAGAAGAAAGCCTGAGCCGATTTAATTATTCGACTCAGGCTTTGGAGGTTATTCACGCTCAGTGCTTTTTTCTTTTCCATGCTCTTGTGAGAGTGTCGGGCTGAGGAAATCATCCACATTTGCCTTCATGGTATCAATCACCTTAGCCTCTTTTTTGAGCCTTGCTCGTTCGTCGTAGAGGCGCTGCTGCTCTTCCAGAAGGCGTTGCTGCTCGGCTTGCAGAGATTTCAAACTTGGAAGTTTTTCATCGTCTTGCATGGCAAGCAATGTACTCTTTGCTGCTTCAAAAACGACAAGCTCCGCTTCGTGCGCAGCTCGAAAACTCTGCTTGTTCTTCGACTTTGAATAGGCATCATAGATCGGCTTGAGCTTCTGATAAGTTGAGATATTCTTGATAAGCGGCTGCACCTTTCGGAGCTGCGATTCAACGATTTTCAGGTCAGCACCGGTACGCTCATAAGAACTATGGATGTCTTCGACTTTCTTTTCAAGATCGGCATATTGAAGCAGCTCGTTCTCAGTGAGGTAGTTGAGCGTTCTGGCGGCTTCTTTGAGGATCTTGATCTTCATAGAATGCTCAAAGCCCTTACTGTCGATCTGCTTAATTCTGTTTTGAATATCGCTGATGAGAGAGATGTTCTTCCTACCGTTCTGTATCTGCCGTCTGCGGGCATTGCGTCCTTGAATGCGTTCCTTGATCCGGTCTTCGGTGTAGTTATCTCCGATGGTTTTTGCACGGGTGAAACGCTCTTGCCCCTCAGCACGGAAGGAGATGTATTTGCCGGTTTTGATTTCATATCCGGCGTCCTGCATCAGCTTCAAAAACTCATCGTAGTCCTTTGCTGTGATCACACAGCGATCAATAGTCTGCTTGAGTTTTTGCTTCCAACTTGTACCGCGTTTGGCTTCGGTGTATTCCTTGTAGTCCATGCCTTTTCCCTGAGAGGGAGGAATAACTGACAGCCCGTGTTCAGCACATATCTCATCACTGAGATGCCGCATCTCACGATAGGTTTTCTTATTGCTTCGGTATGCATGGAAGTCTACATAGTTGACTGCGTTGAAGATAATGTGATTGTGGCAATGCCCCTTGTCGATGTGCGTTGCAATCACATACTCGTACTTTCCCTTGAGCCATTCGTCGGCAAACTGCTTACCGATTTCATGCGCTTGTTCCGGCGTGACTTCATCAACCGCAAAGGATTGGATCAGATGTCGGGCGATCACCTTCGGCATCTGCATTCCTTGTTGAGCAGCAAGATTTCTTGTCCACTCAAATTCCTTCGCTGCGGCATCGCTGGCAGCGCAACCATAGGAAGAGACATAGAGCTGGTCATCTGTTTTCTGCGGATCAAGAATGTATGCGAGAGCCTTGTTCACAGTTCCTCGGATTGGCTTGATTTTAGTAATCGCCATATCTCAGCCTGCCTTTCTTTCAGCTCTGCAACATCGTCCTCATAGAAGTGTCCTGTGGAGTTGATTCGGCGGCAAATGTGGTTGATATTTGCCGCTGCGCGAGATACTGCTGCGGCAAGTTTCTTCTGCTGCGTGTAGTCCACTTTGATGATGTAACCGTCAATCGCCATCTTGCGAAGATACGCTCCCATGTTGTTTGTACCAAGCTGTTTCATCTTTCCTTTGATAATCCGTTTCTCGTCATCTGAAACAAAGAAGAGTATCTGATTTGGTCGTGTTCTGTTTGCCATAAGCGGTTTGTCCTTTCGTAAAGATAGAGGGTTTGGGAGACATCCCAACAAGCATTTTCGGGATTAAGGGGAGGGTTTCCTTAATCCAAAATCGCCGTGTGTATATACACCGGCTGTGCTTGCTAATCTCCCAAAATCGTATTCCCCGAAGATTCCTCCGTGAAATGTCCCTTCACTTTACAACGGACACAAAAAGGGCGTTTGTTGAGTACCGGATTTCAAAAAAGTCAAAAAATCATTGGATTTCCCATGTGAAAGCCACTGTGTCTGTCACATCAATATCAACCGGCTCAATCTCAGGTGCGGCGCACTTGCTCATCGCCATGAGAGGCTGAATGCAGTCTTCAACATCGTAGCTTGTTCTGGAAAAAACATTGAGTTCGCCCCAGTTGTAGTCGATGTTGAGCAACTGCCCAAGCGTACTGCCTGATGCTTTGCAAAGAATCTCCGCCTTTGCCCTGGCGTTCTCCGTCGCATTGATCAGCAGCTCTTCGCTGACTCTTGCCGGGTTTTTCACGGTGAACGCAATGCTGAGTTCTGGTTGCGCCCCACAATCCGCAATCGCAGAAATGACCTTTGCAAGCTGCTTGCTGTCAAAGTCAAAGGCAAGTTTCAAGCGATAGCTGCAAGCATATCCGGCAAACTCTCGCTTGTAATTTCCTTGCCGATCCTTGACATTCTCGTACCTTGTCTGGACATCAAAGCTCGTGGTTTTCAGGTCTTCCTTGCGATACCCAACGCGGACTGCGGCACCTTGCAGTCTTTCGATTCTCTCGGCAGCTTCCGACATTGCGCGGTCATAGGTTTCAGATAAGACTTCAATGTTCAGGGATAGGATGATGTAATCCGGTCTTGCGGAGACATTGCCTGTCCCTTTTACGGTGATTGTTCTCATTACTTTCTCCCGTCCTTTCTGGAATTGAAGTCCTCATCAATACGTTTTTTCCAATTCGTACCCAGCGGTACGCTGCATCGGACAGCGGAAACCGCTTCGCTCAGAACTTCATAGTTGAGTTGCGTTCCCTCGCGGTCAGAGTGGTAATTGACCGCTCGATCTGCTCCAATTCCAAAATGCTTTGCCGTCTCAACTGCATCAATGTTTGCACCGAGGAAAAGAAACTCCCAGCCGTACTTTTCCTTCTGTCGTTCAATCATCTTCTTGACCTTCTCGCTGTCATAACGGCGGCTTGCATTCTCCATGCCATCCGTTGTGATGACGAACAGTGTGTGTTCAGGGACATCCTCTTTTCTTGCGTACTTATGGACATTCCCAATGTGATGAATCGCTCCGCCGATAGCATCCAGAAGCGCGGTGCAGCCGCGAACGGAATAGTCCCTGTCGGTCATCGGCTCCACCTTCTGAACCGGCACACGGTCATGGATAACCTCGCTCACGTTGTCAAAGAGAACGGTAGAGATCAATGCCTCGCCATTCTCTTTTTTCTGCTTTTCAATCATGGAGTTGAATCCTCCGATGGTGTCTGTTTCCAGTCCGCTCATAGAGCCGCTGCGATCAAGGATGAATACGATCTCCGTCAAGTTCTTTCTCATGTTTTGTACCTCCGTATATAAAAATATGACTGCTTGGTGTCTCACCTTACAGTCATATTGTACTTCGGTATTCACTTCATTTGGTCGCATGGCAAGCGACAGTTTTATGGGTCGGGAATTACATGGTACTTTAGATGGTTACCTCTAAACCAGCAATATTTGTCTGTTATATCCTCGACTTTCATGTCCTCGTCATCAACAAGATAAAACACTCCATTTGCTCTTAAAACAGTTGCGCCGTACCAAGTAGGATCATCGTATTCAGGATCGCGACTATCAATGCAAAAGTCAGGACTCCCTTCAAACCACAATTCGATTTGACAACCCCAAATGCCATCTAAAAGGACGTGTACTACATCTCCATTGCGTTCACACTTTTTTATATAAGCATCATGAAAGCCACCCGCTGCCCAAAGGAGGTTTGCTATATCAGAATCGTCGTTTACTTCAACTATCTCTTGATAATTCTGTGCAGCATCTATTGCAATACATTTCTTGAGCATCGATGAATCAAGTTTTAGTTCAGCAGAATAAGCATCAACTTCATGCAAAAAATCGACACAACCATGATTTGCTTCGTCCAAGACCCAATTGCGCTGATCCGCATCCACAATCAGGATTTTGGGGTCGAGGTATTTGCTTCCCTGTGGAAACACATACTTCTTGACCAAGCAGTCTTTCTTTTCGTTTAAGACAAGGTAGAATTGGTTGTGGATACTTTCAAGATATTGCTCGTAGTCATCTGTTGCGGTGACTTTGCAGAAATATCCAAACACCGTTGATGTGTAATATGTGCTATCTGCGTTTCTTACAATAGCGTACAAGTTTAATCACCTTCGTTCTCGTTGGTAATGACCGAAATGCTCATGTCATAAACATCATCCATCGGAATCCTTGTGCCGTCCTGCATGGTAATCAGCCGCTCAAAGTCATCAACCTTTTTGACCGCGCCGATTGCCGATACATATTCGCCGCCAGCCTTGCGTTCGTCAGGCTTGAAGTAGGTTATCTTAATCTCTGGCTCTTCATCAAGGGCGTCCATGAGAAACTGATACTTTACGTTCAAGGCAGTCAGAGCATCTTCATCAAGCTCAATTCTTTCGTTAGTCAATCGCCCGGTTTCTTTGATGGCAGAATCATAGCCAGTGAGAGCTGCAAAGGGCGCAAACTGCGCTGCGCGATCTGACATCGGCATCTGCGGTCGCGTTTTTGAGACGTGGTGCGGAAGTCCCATGATCTCGTCGTATTTTCCGTTCACGCCTTATGCCCTCCAATCTGCGCATTGCGGTCTTTCGCGGTTGCACCTTCTTCAAGATTCATTGCCTTGAGGATGGCGTTCTTTCCATACTTCTTCTTGATGGCAAGCGTGGCGGCTTGTATCTTCCGCTCACGTTCCAAGGCGGCGTCCTCGGCTTTCTGTTTTTCCTCTTCGGCAGCATAGTCAGTGAAAAGGTCAAGCTGGACAGCACCGTCATTTTTCTTCGGCGCGTCCGCTTCCGGCAGGACATGATTTGCTACAACATACATACGGCGGACAAGCAGATTCTTGTCCACGATCCGGTCAAACAGCTCTGACACAGCACACATTATTTTGCGCGTAGATGATGTGTGACCGTCGAGGTTGATAGACCCATGCGCCTGTTTGGGAACCTGTCTTCCGTAGTGATCTGTCTCGACCGCGCCGTGATACTTTGTCCTCCGTGATGGGTCAGTCAAGTTCTCAATGTCGTAGCCTACCGTGAGAACCATCTGGTCGGTGACAAGTCCCTTGTCCACCAAATCCAGCACAAGCAAGTCCGTCATCTCGCGGATGACGAGCTTTGCCTTATCCGCTTCATAGGGGCAGTGCAAAACCTGACCGGAGCTGAGGCTGTTGGAACTCGGACGATAGGCTTTGATTGCTTCAATGGTCGTAGGCTCCCAGCCCCACGCATGGTCAATGAGTAATTCCGCATTCTTCCCAAACAGCTTGTAAAGCAAATCCTCGTTCCGCTCTGAACAAAGGGCAACATCGCCCATTGTGAACATCCCGTTCTGCTCAAGTTTTTTTGAAATGCCCCGACCCACGCGCCAGAAATCCGTGAGAGGCTGGTGCGCCCAAAGCTCACGCCGAAACTTCATCTCATCCAGCTCTGCAATGCGGACGCCATTCTTGTCAGCGGGAATATGCTTCGCCACAATGTCCATTGCCACTTTGCAGAGGAAAAGATTCGTGCCGATTCCTGCGGTTGCTGTGATGCCGGTTGTTTCAAGCACATCGAGGATGATCTTCATGGCGAGGTCATGTGCCGAGAGCTTGTAAGTATTCAGGTAGTCCGTCACGTCCATGAACACCTCGTCGATGGAGTAGACTACGATGTCCTCCGGCGCGATATACTTGAGGTAGACCTGATAGATGCGGGTGCTGTACTCCATGTAGTACGCCATCCGAGGCGGCGCGA
>ERZ779875.1603-NODE-1603-length-14314-cov-8.672768_pt1 | contig 14314 bp, 23 predicted proteins | sample MGYA00511246_ERZ779875 | MGnify/ENA primary metagenome ERZ779875 (study PRJEB29588, sample SAMEA2155093) | human gut metagenome | biome: human gut; feature: human-associated habitat; material: faeces | place: Denmark | collected 2008/2010 ... | reverse complement strand
ACCGCTACCAGATTTAATAATATCTTCTCCGTTTCTCATAAAACTTGTAAAATTTGAATTTGATTTATGTAACATACAAAAATCAAATATATCTTTATGATTATATATAATTTCTGATACTGGAATATTATTAAGGAAATAATTAGATAAAGCTAAAGGTACAATTCTCATCGAAGGATTTTTATAACATTCGGAATCTATTTCAAATATTCCTTTATATTTAACATCTCCAGATTCGTATCTAGCCAAGTAACTGTTTACATCCCTCATTACTAAGAGATTGTACATATTATCTTCTATATATAATCCAGTTAAGTCTTCCATTTCTTTAGTTACTTCTTTAACTAAAGATAAATGTGACCTTTTAACTAAATACGTAAGTCCATCAGTATTATGTTGTATAAATTTAATTTCTGGACAAGCATTTACTAATTTTTCAGTAAACATTGATAAAAATAATTGTCCAGCAATTGTTGTTTTCATTGTATATAAAGGATCATATAAGAAAGAGGACTCTTCTCCAGACTTACCGTAAATTCCATTAGCAGCAAGTTTGAATCCTTCCATAATAACCATATCTCTTTCTTTTTTAGGTTTCTTTTTTTCTTTTAATCTAGTACTTACTATCTCATTATAAATTTCAGTAAAGATTTTACCTAAATGTTCGGGATATAATCCTAATGTAACAGCTAAAGAGGGGTATAGCGATCCAACATCTTGATCATATATAATCCATTCATCGTTAGATTTATAAATTCCGGGATCAGCATTAGAATGTAAACCTCCAGTACCATATTCCATTTTAATATTATGAAATATAACACTTTCATTAAATTCCCCTTTAGTATTAGATATAACCGTAGAATTAATCTTATTTAACAATTGATTAAATTCCTTAGTTTTAAATTCTACCCATTTCGGAACACATTCTTTTAAATTAATACTATTTCTAGGAGATTTTAATTGTTTTATATCCCATTTTCTGGATCCAGTTTTATCACAATATAATTTAAGAATAAGTTGTTCTCCGATTTTAACATCTGGGAAATTTAAACATCCTAATTTATATTTTTTATTTAAATTTAATCTCAATGATATTTTATCCTTTCCTTTATATATTGGATTATCAGTTTTTCCAATTGTCATAAAAAAGAATAAAGTAGTAGCTTTTACATCATTAAGATTATATAAAAGAATAGATTTAATATCCTCTTCTGAACACCAATGAGTATGATTAAATGGCATTTCCTCTACATTTCTCATTCGCATATAAACCTCTAGTTGTTTGAGAGAACAAATTCGAGCTTTGTTATTTAAATGATGTATTTTATATAAATCTATTTGTTGAATAAATTTATTTCTATCTGCAATCTCAGAAAATTCCATCATAATTACTTCTTGAGATTTTTGATAAATACATTGAGAGAGAAGATGTCCAGATTTAGTTACATATTCATCATAATGATTTAATAAATGATGTATTACAGGATAATCATATCCTTCATTATTAAATCCAATTTGAACTAATTTTCTTCCTCTTAGATGATTATATAATAACTCATAATCATTTTTAGAATCATGTATTACAAATTGAAAATATTCTTTAGAATTTAAATCGTAACCAGTATATGTAAATAGGTTTGATAAACATTCTATATCGTATACTTCATAATCCATTTTAAAGCAATTTGAATCCTTTGGATTCAGCAACCAATTCAATCTGATGCTTTAAAGTTTCCCATCTTGAGATATGACTTCTTACACTAGTTCTTAAGTCTAACAATACCCTATATCTAAGAGTTGTTAGCTGTTCTGTAGTTAATTCACTATACTTTTTAGGATGGCTAGTAATTTCTAACATCCCTTTTATCTGGGATAGAGTTAATCCAGTTGGATTAGATCTTAATTTATCATGTTCTTTAAGTCTTAAATATTTATATACTTTATCCATAAGATTTAAGCTGGATAATTTATTTAACTCAGCCCACTCCTTTAATTTCTTATGATCTCCAGCCATTTTACTCATCCATAGCCCCATTCTAAGAATAAAAGATTTAGTGATATGAGGATTCTCAAACAATCCCAACTTCCCAATACATCCTTCATATACAGAATGTAAAGTTAAATCTTCATATTTCCTAGCTACCTTAATAAAGTTCTTAATTGTAGCAACTTTGGGATCTACATCTTTATTCTTTTCCAAGAACTCATCGATAGATAATGCGAAAGAGAATCTATCGAAATTCTCATTTTTAGCTTCGAAATCTCGAAGCATTAACTCGACTCCAATCTTTATAATTTGGTCCTGAATTATTTTTAACACATTAACTCTTCCGAGATTTTCCTTAGAGTCATTATATAACATTTTATTACAGTGGGAATAAAAACCCTTAAGTTGTTCCTCAGTACAAGATACTAATTTAACCTCATTCTGAACATTTCCATTATCTCTATCTTTCGGATATAACCATGTAAAGTTTTTAATATCATTCTCTTTTCTTTCTTGTGCTTCTAATAGTCTTTCTTTTAATAATGTCATAACTTTATGTGTTTAAATAATTTTTATTTTAATTATATTAGAATTATCTTTAATAAATTTAACAAGAGCTAAATGAGTATAATTATATGGAGTATATACTTCTTTTACATTTTCTTCAGAATTAACATACCATTTAGATACTCCTGCGATTATTATATAATAAGTAACATATCCAATATCTCCGATATTTATAGGACCTTGATTCCAATTTGGATATTTAGTTATCATATAATATTCATTTTCTAGATCTAAGTCTTTAAATATATACGTACTGTATAATTCTTCTTCTTTTTCAACTACTTCTACCCTTGCTGTTATAGGAGTAGGATGTGCATAGATATTTTTATTATACACTAGAGATTTTATCCTTTCATTTATAAATAGAGATTTAAGTAATTATTAAAATGATATAATAAAATTTTGCTATTAATTTGTTTAGATATAATTAGAGTATTTGTTACACAATTTTTATAGCAACATTTTCCCTTCCTTAAAATATAAGTTATTTTTCTTTATGTGTTTTATTCCACTACTATTCCAATCAGGTTTCCAACCATTTCTATAAATATCTCTTAGATATAACAACTTAGATAATGTTTCAAGCTTATTAGAATAGTTATGATGGAGACTTGCTAAATCTCTATCTTGCATATACTTACTTTCTACTTCACAGAATGATGTTGGTAACACTAGCTTACACATCGTCTTGATTTTGTCTTTATCTAATTGATATTGATTGCCATCTAGTGTTAGGATAATACTATCATATCTATCTAGATCGATATTCAGACTTGCTATTGTATTTGTTACTTTACAATATTTACTCATACCATTCGATTTTAATTGTATCAATAAGTTTACTACTAAATGCTTTAATAGCATCTTCTGCTTCTTCTTTTGACTGGAAAATACCTCTTCCCATGTGTGGACGACCATTGCTTCCTATGACTATATTCACCTATCCCGATTTCTTTTCGGGGAGCATCATGAGGTCTAATTTGCTTTTGTTATATGCGTTTTGCCCATTTTTATCATAGTGATAAGCTGATTCAATACCATTCTCTTCAACAAGTGCTATTATAGGGCAAGGGTCTCCTTTTGCATCAAAACAAATAATCCTTGCTTTACGTCCGTCTCTTGTACAAACAGGTTTACCAACTTTAGCTTGCTCAAGATCAAATGGTTTATATTTATTATTTTCTTTTGTTTCCATATCTTTTATTATTATTATTTTTCCTCATTAGGTAACAAATCTCTGATGTATACCCATTTTACATAATGCTTAATTAAATATTTCCAACTCGTAGGTGTACTATCAATAAAATGAATTACCCCAGATTTATGTTTCAATAAAACAGGCAGTTTTTTAAAATCAGGTTTTTCTTTCATATCATGCCACACACTATTAATGTACCGTTCCGCTTCTGTCACAATACAATTAAAGTCATTTTCTGGTAATCTTTCTGTAACACTAATCCGTAAAGATTCCTTCTTATGACCTGAAGGAATAGAGTTAAACTCTGTATCAATCTACCTCTGATTAGATAGACATTCAAGTTGTAAATCGGTATCTTGGTTTTTCATATCAATAAATATTTAAGTCAGTAGCATTAATTGCTAAGCCTTTGTTTATTAATCCGCGATAGTCAAAATGATTGGCATTTAACCAGTCAATTACTAAAATCATGTCTTTCAGTTCCACATACCGGACACGATTACAGTCATCTGGAATATAATCCTCTGCTGATGCGATTCCAGAGGAATCAATCTCAACATTCGGTGTCAGTTTATTAAACTCTGTCTTCTGTTCTTCTGTCATAGATGACAATGGAAATAGATATGGCTTAACAGTCTCTATATCAGCTATACTATACAGATTATAACCAAAATAACTAAGGTCAATAGTTATATGTCCATTTGAAAGTACGTTTATCAGAGTACCAACTCCTGCCTTATCATGTTTACATTTAACTCCGTATGGAAGTCTTGCACTTAAATCTTTTAATAAAATATCTCTTTCTTCCTGTGTCATAACTTTTTACTTAAGTATTCAAACTAAAATTATACCAAAACATACTTCCACAATCACAACATCTACAGTTAGCTCCAGATGTAAAATACCCTACTTCATAATGGTAGGATCCACAATAAGGGCATCTATATAGATTTATACTAGTCATTTTCTCATTTTTAAGTATTAGTATTTATAGCATTTTATCGGACAAAATTTCCATTTATTTTAATTCTTTAAATTTACCATCTTGTAAGGTATAGTACACATCTTCTTTTATCTCAATTCCATCTACTTGTTTCGTTACAACTGAAAATGGGATATATCTTTGTTTTTCTTCTGAATACTTCCATTCTGCAAGAGTAATCCATGACCCTATTTTTGCTTTAGCTGATGAATTAATACCAGCGCACATTATGACACAATCATCACCAGAAGAACCAATCTGAGCGTAATCACCGGAAGAACCGATTTTAGCATCATCACCGGAGGAGCCGATCCTAGCATCATTACCGGAAGAACCGATCCTAGCGTAATCACCAGAAGAATCAATCTTAGCATCATAACCGGAGGAGCCTATCTGAGCGTAATCACCGGAAGAACTGATTTTAGCATCATCACCGGAAGATAATTTTTCAAAATCTTCTTGTGTAAAGATTGTTTTGTTCTTAATCCATTCGATACCCGCTTTAAATAAGCCTAAGAATCCTATTTCAATACCAATCTTTATTTTCTTTCCGCATATTTTCGAATCTTTATTTCTATTCGGATCAATTTTATCTAATTCTACTTCGCAGAATTTGTCATCAATGTTATTATAATAACTCAGAACGTCAAGAGGGTTCTCGCAAGCATGAAAACCGCAATGACATAAATTAGCCTCATCTTCTTTATATTCCTTACCAATTTCGTACTGGAAAATTTTCCCATTGGGCGTACATTGCATATGCTTGTTAAATCCTTTATATGCTTTAACTGGTTTGTTTACTTTTTCCATCTCAATTATATTTAGTGGTTTTTTAATTGTTCAAATTCTTATATCATAGTCTCCTTTTTATATAGCCTTCAATATATCCCATATTATTAGTCCTTATTCGTCATAATTTCTACTTTTTTAAGTAAATTATTTTCAGCAAGATAACAAAGCATTTTATAAGCAGCTTCCAGTAATGTATCTCTATAAATTGGAGCGAAAAGTTTACTTCCATCATTATCCTCAATAGTCCTATAATATATCTCCCATTCATCTGTAGATTTCTCTATTCTGAGAGAAAATATTTCATGAGATTTAGAACATATTTTGGAAGGAATAATACTCAATAAATCTTGAAGAGTAAAAGCAGGAATCACCTCATAAGCGGTGAATCCAACTACCATAAACTCTTTCTCTAGGCTAAGGAACCACTTTTCTATAGAATTATCATTAAGTTTACTTCCATGACAACGACGTGCCCAATATAAAGAAGCTTTACTGGTATCAACACCTAAATCCCTTAGATGTTGCATTTGATCTATTGATAAAACTTGATCTTTCATGCTATAAGTGTTTTAGCCTTATTTAATAAATCTCTGAAACACTCTACAAACTGAAGGGCCATCGTCTCTGATGGGAAAATAAGAGTATGGTGATTCGTATAAACTGCTATATTTCTTACCTTTATTATTCCGTTCAGGCCACTACAGATGTAATATACACAATCTGATTCTTTCGAACCCATTCTCCTACCCAGGCTTTTTGTAATCTTATCAGTTGAATAAGAGCTAATGTGGCTTCTGCTTCTACTTCTGATGCATGTAAATTTCTATCCCCACAAGAAGTTCTGCCTTTATTCTCTCTTAAATTTATTTTTGAATCATAACCTATAAAATACTTCTGTCTAATAGGTGTTCTATTACAAAATTCTTCCCAAGTTTTAGGTATTACCCGATAAATTTTATAGATATTTCCTTCTTTATAAGTTCTGAATCATCAGGAATTTCAATAGTTACTGTTTTCATAATTATTTTTATTTACATAAATATTCTTCATACTTCGATTATAATATCATTATATTCTGCACTATTTCCAAAATCACAATAATGAATTTCACTTCTTGAGTCTTTATCTCTGAAAACTGTTTGTTCTTCTGGATTTACTGTGGTATGTCCTACGTATTGTATTACAGGAGCATCATATAAAGGAATTTCTGGATCATACTTAAGAAAATCTCTTTTAGATTCTAACATATCTGACCATAATGGTCCACCATAGAAATTACTACCACCTCTACACATAGATATAGACATTACTTGAGATAAATATCTATAAGAATCTATAGATAAATTTATCTTTTCACAGAGATTAGGATAGTATAAATGATTAGAAGCTATATCTTTTTCATTCTCAATATTATTAAATATTTGTCCATAAAAAGATAACCATTTACTTGTAATTCCGGCATGAGAAAACCAGTAAGTTCTTTCTACCTTTTCTGTTTCAGGATTATATATCTTGATATTGTGATTTAATTTAAATAGGTGTAGATTATTTCTATAAATACCTTGGAGTTTATTAGATATACTATATCTATATCCAGAACAATAACCTATATAAGGAGAAATGTAATTATATTCATGATTTCCTAATAATAATATTACTTTATCCTCATAACTTTTCTTAAATTCAATTATATCTAATAAATTATTTATTATTTGTTTATCAGAAACAGTATAAGAATCAACGTAATCTCCTAAGAAAATATTTAAATCAGAATCTCCAGTTTCAACTTTCCTCTTCCACCAATCTCTTCCATGAAGGTCTCCTATTACTCTAATTTTCATGTTTTAAATATTCCGAATATAATCCAACTTGTAGTGCTACCCAACTAACCTCTTTTTTCGCATGCTTTTTATCTATATACCAAGGATATAAATGTTTGCGAATTAATTTATTACAATAATCTTTCCAAACTTTTTCTTGAGATTTAGTGTTAAAAGTATATAAATTATACCATTCTTTAATGTCCCTTATGTCATCTATTGTTTTATTGTAAGGTCTTAATTCCTCATTCACCATCATTATCAGCATATCATTAACAGGGTAGACCTTATTAGGCCTATACCTGTTCTTTTTCCTTTTATACTTTTTCATTAAAATCAAATATTTTAATTGGAGTTAAGTTAAAAGAGCTTGGAGTAATAATAACTTTACCATTTTTAAGAATCATATTTTTGCTTAAACTCTCTGGAGGATAAATCCAGGTTTTAATAGAGGATTCTTTTAAATAATCATAAAAATGTGCTCCAAAAGCAACATTTGTGATATTTAAATCTTTAATTGACTTCTCTAAAATTTTCCATGCTTCCGGTTCAAGTTCTTTAGTAGACCTTCCAGAAGGCATCAGAGGCAGTAGGACGTGATATTTTATATCATCTGAGTAATTATACCAACTATTTATAAAGTCTTGTACAGAGGCCTTATCTGATATTATATGATGAATGTTAACATAACAATCACCTTTCTCTAATAATCCTTTTATAGCATTTTCTGCATAAGGTCGGAGAGATTTATTTCCAAATGAAACTGCCACTCCAGCTACAAAATCATGGGTATATTTAAGGATTTTATTAGCTAGTTCATAATATTCTGTTCCAGGTTTATCATAGTATGATAGAATTACTCCATTGGTAGTATAATTAGGAACTACTCCAGTATTATATACAGTTTCTAAGAAATCACAGAACTCCGGCGACTCGTCCGCAGAGCCTTCAGATCCAATCGCTATTTGAAAGGGTTTTTCTGTGATAGTGATATTCTTTTCTTTCTTATCTGGAGCAAATGTAGCAATAAACTTCTTCCATGTATCACATACATTAGTATAATACTCCCCATTTGGGTTAGATGATACATAGCAATTATGTACTAAAATATTAGATGCAAAATAGTTATTATTATCTCTTACTCCAATATTATATACCTTTCCACTATAATTAACTTTCTTTATACTTACTATTTTCATGGGTTTTTCTTTTATAATAACTATCTAGTTCATTATGGCATTGGGGACAAACAACAATCCCAATATCATTATGTTGATAATGATATTCAACTATTTGTTTAATTATATCAAAATATTGTTCTGAACCCTCCATACTATTTATATCTATAATAGTTAAATTATTTTTATTTAAAGTATCCGAAATTATATCCTTTAATGGATGTAAATGGTGTACATGTAATTCTGTGTGTGTTTTTCCACATTTTTGGCATATATAATGAACCTTTTCCATTTGTTCTTTAACCCATTTCCTCAATTCTATACGTACTGCCTTATTAAAATTTCTATTACCTTTCCACGAATGATGTTCTGGACCTTTAGCATAAACAATTTCTCCAGATAAAATTTTTTCTTTAAGAGTTTTGCTAACCTTTGCTCTAGTCTCAGGATCAAACATAGGATTGTGTTCTTTCATTCTTTGAACTCTTTCTTCCTTAGTTTCACCTTTACATCCTTTTCTTACATAAGGAAGCCTTCCTTCTTCTTCACATTTTTGTAGATACTTATACCGTCTTGTTTCAAAAGTTTTTTTAACTACCTCAGGATCAAACATAGGATTATGTTCTTTCATTTGTAAACTAAGTTTCTCTCTATGTTTTTGTTTACAAGCATCACACATTCCTTTTGCTATAATCTCCTTAGTTTTTCCATTAACTTTTTTACTTTCGGTTCTTAATAAAGCTCCACAATCTTCACAAACTACTTTCTGTTCTATAACTTCAAATGTTATATCTTTGTGTTTTCTACAGTTTTCACAACAGGTTTGTTTAGAAGTGCCAAGGAAAGTATCTCCACATTTTTTACATATTTTTTCTTTTAAGGCCTGTGCGTATTTTCTCCTCTTCTGCTCCGCTTCACATTCTGGATTTTTACAGATTCGTCTTTGTCCAGGAAGATCATCTATAGACGTTCCACAAATTTCGCAGGTCCTAGGCTCCTTAGGTTTTGATTTAAGTTCTCTTCTATACGCGTTTGTACATTCTCTTGATCCACAAATGGTAGCATTGGCTCTTAGATGGGATATATCACATCCACAATATTTACATGTTTTCATAAGTATTAAAATTAGTTATTATTTTATATACAAAAATAATAATCTATTTTAATACTTCCAACTTTTCGGATATTAAAATTCTAACAATTCGTCTGACACTTGTAGATTACACGCTTCAATCCATCCTCTATTTCTAGTATATATCTTATGATTCGGAGTTAGTCTTAAAGTTCCAATTTCTGTAACTACTTCAATAAGTTCTCCTTCATATACTCTTTCAAATACTTGGTCTACTTTTTTTAACTCAATATCTCCACTACACTCATTATAGGAAAACACTAAGTCTTCTGTTTTTATGTCTGTTATATATTTATCACCCTCGTTAGTAAGTATATGTGTTTCTGGCACTAAGCAGAAATTACATTTTCCAGTAACACACTTATTCCCTAATGAAACATCGTAGAACTCAGCTTTATCTGCTGGAAGTTCTTTAATCTCTTTATCTCCAAGACGTATTGTAATTAAATTACTCCATATTGCGGTATAATTACAACTACTTATACCTTTAAACTTAATTCCAAAGTGTTTAAAATCTTTCATCTCTTAATTTATAAAGTTAAACAACTATAACCTTTTACATTATGTAAATTCTCTAAATAAAGTCTCATCCAATAGGGTATCTCATAAGTTAGTACTGCTAAGTCTTTAGGATTGCAGCATGTTGTTACTTCAATAGCCGGTTGGATCTTTCTAAAGAAATCTTCGTATGATCTTCCCTCAGGCTCTAATAGTTTATTTAATATATTACTTATAGTAGTTTCATTATAGTATTTAGAATCAAATACAAAAATTATTGGAAACTCTATTATTGACTCCATATATAAAGATATTTTTTATTCTTCTTTTGATATTGTATAATCAATATTATTTTTATCTAATACATATCTTAATCCTTCTTCTAGTAATGAAGGTCGATAATCTTGAGAACATCTAATTTCAATATAAGGATCTTCTATACCATCTCCAAAAGGACCATATATTTGTGCACAACATTCATCAAAAACATCATAGTTCCCAAAATAAGGAGATAATACTTTTAATACTTTAGATATATCTTCACTATAAATAGAACAAAAGGTCTCGGAACTGCTATTAGTAATAATATCTGAAATAGAATGAATTTTAATATGGAAAGTTTTCATATTTTAAATTTGGATTATTTGCAATAAATTCATAATGATAGCCATTATCTATTACTATAGCTACTATATCCTTAAAACTCTCAGCAAATACTTTGTACATCTCATCACGTAATATACCTATTTTTGAGATATTATCATCCCAGTCACTATCATTGAAGTAGTTACTGAAAGCATCAGTTATATCACGTATATGATCAAGTGTTATACATAAATCTCCATAATTATAGTCTTTATCTATACCCAACTATAAGTATGTATAAACTTTAGTAAATCAGATACGTCTCCTAAATTCAGTTTCTCTTGCAATCCTTTTATATTCTTTATCTCACTATCTTTAGAAACAAGAAATACTTCTGAACTACTGTTTGTTATAATATCTGATATTGAATGTATTTTAAATCTCATCCTAAATGATAATATGTAATATTAAAATTATGCTCAAGCCATTGAAATACATCAGAATCTTCCGCAAATTTTGAGCGGTTAAATTTTCTACTACATGAAATGGAATTCTCCTCCTCGGAAAGGAGAATAATCTTTCCATTTAATTTTCGAATGTCATATTCGAAATTTGTATTTAGTAAATAGTCTATGATTTTGTTTATTTTGTCTTCATCATATGTTTGAAGAAAAGCTTCAATTTCTTTATATGAGGAATAATTAGTATCATACTTTTTAATTAATTCCGCGTATAATTCTTTAAGTAGACTATTTTCTAATTTAATATAGTCCTCTAACCGTAACTTATAAAGAGTATCCCTAATATAGTAAGTTAAACCACTAGGATACTCTAAATCAATGAACCAGTCGTATATAGTCTGAAAACATGCGTCTATATCCGTAGAATTATCCTCTTCGGAACTTTCTACCCATTTTCTAAACGTATCTAAATTAAATACAAATGGTTCATAATAACCATCTAATATAGGATTGATTATATTCTTAAGATGGTCTAATGTAGTATTTTTATCGTTTATTACAAATAATTCCGATGAGGAATTTGTAATTACATCCGAGACTGAATTAATATTATCTAGAACTAACATAAGTTATTATATTAAATTATTATCTTTGTTTAAGAAAAGAGCTGTTATCAATAACATCTCTATCCCCTTCAGTTACCCTATTTAAATTATTATAATATGAGAGAATTGTATCTTCCTTAGTTTGCCAATCAGTATCTTCTTCTGCCATAGCTTGGATAGTTCTACTAATATCTTCTTCTTCCCAATTTTGTTATCGTGAAAGCTTTTTATCCCTCACTTCCGGGAGTTTCCTCCTTACTTTATTGAAGATATAAATAAAGATATTCTGATTTAATTATCAGACGGTTCAGCGTACATTTTCATCCTATTTAAATAATAGGAGTAGATCACTCTTGGGTATATTTTATTCTATATTTAAATATAGTTTCAACACCTACGCGTTACAGTGGTATGAATCCTTTAAATTCATACTTACCTCGGTATTAACATAGTATTTAAACTTTAGTTTCCACCGATTTTGATCTATTCACCTGTATGTTACCATACTTTCAGACAAAAGTCTATCTGCTCTTCATTTAACGTCCTCTTTAACCACCCCTCCGTCTGCCAATCCTTCTCCTCTTTCGCAGTTTCTATCATTTTATTTATATACATAGTAGTCTCAATCTCCAAATCCACTACTTTCTGAAAACTATCTTCTGGCTTTAATATAACATGATTAGATTTAATAGCTGGTACTTCTGGATAATTAAAATCAACTCCGGCTCTACATAATCTATCAACAATCCACTGATGATGATTATATTCTTCATTAGACCTCATCTCATAATAAAGATATAATTTAAATAATCCTCTTACATAATAGTAATTAGCATAAGTTCTATACACATTATGATTATACAATTCTCTTGCGATTTGGTCTACCATTAATTTCTCCATAGTTTCGGAGATAGTTCTTTCTTTTCTATTCATAGTATTTAAATTTAAGATTTATTTATTATATACCTTTTTAAGATATTTAAAGCAGTAAAACTTGACTCTCTACCAGGTTTAATAAACCCGATAGTTATATCTGAGTTTTCAATCATCTTATTAGCCGCATTTTCATAACTTACAAGAAAATGTACCTGTGTAATATTATTGATATGATCGGATTCAAAATATGGTCCATAGATTTGAAGTCTAATGTTATATTTAATTAAATATTGTCTAGTGTATAAATCAACACCTTCACATGCTCCAACTAAAAAGACTGCATTAGAATCTTCTCTGATAATATCATCTATCTTCGGAAGGTAAATTCTATTAAATTCCTCTTTAGATAAATCTCTATGTCCTGTTATATAGTATCTCATTCTATATAAAGATTATGTTTATATATATAATCTAACACATCTTTTTGAATTAATGGAAATGGATTAGAATTTAATCTTATATAATTTCGAACCTTATTAGATGTAATATTAATATGATCATATAAAGGTATACTAATAATATCTCCAGGTAACTTTCCCAAGTCCTTAACCTCACAAAGGATTATAAATTTATTATTCTTTAATATCTCTTCTCCTTTATCCCAATTTGAAATCTTAGAGTATCCTGAGTATGTGGTTATTATATATAATTCTATATCTTTTATATTCTTAAAAAAGTCTATAGTTTTCCACGATGGAACTCCTTCTCTATAAACCTTCATATCTGTAGAAGCTATCAAGCTTTCCATGCTAGATATAGTAACCTTTTTAAATGGTTTGAAAGCTCTTTTGCACATAGTTGCTCTATCTGTAAAAAGTGTAGAGTATGGTTCTTTGATACTTCTATATTTAGGGACAATGAAAATTTCATCTAAAAGATTGTAATTTACTACATTCCTAATTATATTTTGATGACATATAGTAGGAGGATCAAAATTTCCTAAGAATATTCCTATTTTTCTCATAATGGATAAAATTTATTACTGTTTAACTACATTTATCTAGTTTGAGTTGAATATCAACTTCTACAGGACTATTATAAAAATCTACATTCTGGAATAAATCTCGATCTATTCTAAAACGATTTTTGGTAGCGTCTTCTTCATCACAATACCAGTATCGTTGGGATTCATAAGGTTTATGTCTAAATAGATAAAGATCTCCGTTTTCTTCTCTTGCTATCCACATAAATTTAGGGTATTAATTTATTAATTCTATTTAATTCCTTAGTAAAATATTTCTTAGCTATAATTTTATTAAATTGTGATCACATGGAATAAATTATATCTAAGACATACTCCCTCCTTTTATTTATAAGCATTCTTTCACTGATTTTTATATCTTTTAGAGTATAAAAATATATTACTACTACATCATCTTGTATAGGAGTGATAATTTTATAAGATTCCCAAGGAAATTTCGGAGGACGTATATAAATATTTTTAATAGATTTTTTTCTTAGTCTTTTTAACAGTTTTACTTTCATATTATTCAGATAATATTATTCCCTTTAGATATTCTAGAATGAGAGATAGATCTACAATAGAAACTTTTCTATTATCCTTCCATAT
>ERZ779875.1599-NODE-1599-length-14357-cov-8.685568_pt1 | contig 14357 bp, 10 predicted proteins | sample MGYA00511246_ERZ779875 | MGnify/ENA primary metagenome ERZ779875 (study PRJEB29588, sample SAMEA2155093) | human gut metagenome | biome: human gut; feature: human-associated habitat; material: faeces | place: Denmark | collected 2008/2010 ... | reverse complement strand
TGGAGTCCAAAGCTCCTGTCGGTTCATCCGCAAGGATCAGCTCCGGCTTTGTGATGATTGCCCGCGCCACCGCCGCACGCTGTTTTTGTCCACCGGACACCTCATACGGATACTTCTCCAGAATATCCACAATGCCAAGTTTCTGCGCAATTGGATAAAGCCACTCATTCATCTGCTTATAAGGCACATTTGAGAGCACCAGCGGCAGGAAAATATTGTCCTTCAGCGAAAAATTGTCAAGCAGATGAAAATCCTGAAACACAAAGCCAAGATGCTCCCGCCGAAATGCTGCAATTTCTTTTTCCCGCACCGTCACAAGGTTTTTCCCGTTCAGCAGTACTTCTCCCTCCGTCGGACGGTCAAGCGCCGCCAGAATATTCAAAAGTGTTGTCTTGCCCGATCCGGACTCGCCCATGATCGCGACATACTCGCCTTCCTCTACCGAGAACTGGATGTTTCGCAGTGCCTGCACCTGATTGCCACCAAATCTCGTCGTATAAACTTTTTTCAGATTATGCACTTCTAAAATTGTCATGATTTTTACTCCTTATAAATCTGTCCTTTTTTCTACTGTTTTCATAAAAATAACTCTGTCCCTTTTTTACAATTTCAGAATAGCAAAAAACCGAAATGCAAGCCATTGATTTGTCTTACATTTCGGCTTTGTATCTTACATTTGTGTAAGATACCTGTTTTTACATCCCGAGTATCCATGTTATTTGTCTCCCACGTCAAAACACTTAATCTCGGACATCCAAATTATTTCTTTCAAATACAATTGTCACATCCGTACCTTTTCCAATTTCGGATGTGATCATAATCCCATGCCCAAGCTTTTTGGTAATCTCCCGGCACAGATAAAGTCCGATTCCCGTCGAAGTTTTATCTGCCCGTCCGTTATACCCGGTATAACCTTTTTCAAAAATCCTTGGCAGATCCTCCTTCCGGATGCCGATTCCCTGATCAGAGATCACAAGTTCACAGGTATTGTCGGCTTCATTCCGGTTTATCTGTATTGTAACCGCGCGATTTTCGCCGCTGTACTTAATCGCATTGGACAAAATCTGCTCCACAACAAATTCCAGCCACTTTTCATCCGAGAGCACCATCTCCCGGCATTCCTCATAGTGAATGGCAATCTTTTTACGAATCATAATCAGCGCAAACCTCCGGATCGCAGTGCGCACCACCTGATCCGCTGAAACCATCTCAAGCACCAGATCATTCATACCGGAATTCATCCGCTGGTACTGAAGTGCCATATTGACATACTGGTTAATCCAGAATAATTCCTGCTGCATGTCATACAACACACTTTTTTCCATTCCCGCTGTTTCATCCGGATCTGTCTGTTTTTGTTCTTCCCTCTGCAAAAGCAGACGCATCGCGGAGATCGGCGTTTTGATCTGATGCACCCACAGAGCATAATATTCTTCCATTTCCCGCTGCAGGTTCCTGTATGCTCCCTTTTCCTCCTGCCGCTTATTCTGCAGTTGTTCAAGCGCATCCATATACACTTCCTCCAGCGCATCCTCCGTATCTGAAAGTGCCTGCATGCCCTGCATATAATCCCGGATCTGCCTTTTTACTGTCCGCAGGCGATACCAGTACCGTATCCCGCAAAATACAGCGGCCAGCACAAAAAATACAAGTTCCAGTCCCGCAAAATATCGGATATCCGCAGCGGGTATGCCACAAATGTAAAGCACAAAAATGTGGAAGATCATAAGCCCTGCCACAAGTGCAAGACCGCCTTTGTATCTGTTTAAATACTGCTTTATGTATGCCCTCAATGTGCGCCTCATTTCCTGATCACTTTTTAATCTGATAACCGATTCCTTTTCGTGTTAAAATAAAATTTGTCAATCCAATCGTTTCCAGTTTTCTTCGCAGCCGGTTCACATTGACCGACAATGTGTTTTCATCCACATACACATCACTTTCCCACAATGCCATCATCAGATTCTCCCTCGTTACAATTGCCCCCGGATTTTCAAGTAGCGTCTGCAAAATCTTCCGCTCATTTTTGCTTAACTCCAGTATCTGCTCTTCGTAGGTCAGTGTCCCATCCGACAGATTCAGCCACACCCCCTGATGCTCAAGCATATGGCTTTCCCCAGCAAATTCATAAGTCCGGCGCAGCATCGCCTGAATTTTCACCGTCAACACATTCAGATCAAAAGGTTTTGTGATGAAATCATCCCCTCCCATATTGATCGCCATCACCAGATTCATATTGTCATTCATCGAAGAGACAAATATCATCGGCAGCTTTGATACTTTCCGGATCTCCGTACACCAGTAAAATCCATTGTGAAACGGAAGCCTTATATCCATCAGTACCAGATGCACCTCATTCGTCTCTACCATATGTACGGCTTCCTCGCCGTCAAAAGCCTCCAGAAAATGATAATTGGTGTCATTTAAGTATATCTTTAACGCGTTTACGATATCCTTCTCATCATCACAGATCAATATATTGTACATACTCTCCCTCATTTCTGTGCCGGTGGCTGCAGCCCGGACACTTCCTGCGCAAGGAGCTTTCCCTTACGCTGCCAGAACATCTGCTTTGTCCACAGATGTCCCGCTGATGAATTTATTGTAGCAGATAACAGATTAATAAAAAACAGGAAAAACCTTTAAAACTTTATTAAGATGACTTTACATAAAACACCCTCTGCCATGCCCAGCAGGGCGGTGTTGCGTGCGGAGTTGGAAGCAAGTGCCAGCGCACCTTTGGCGCTGCGGGCGGCTTCCAAAATTTGCTGTGTTGTCATAGGTCAGACCTCCTTATGGCCTGCAAAACGGGTGCCTGCGGGCTTGCCTGCGGCGATGTCGTACAAAAGCTCCGGGTGTGCGCCGTTGGCAATGACCATATCGGCACCGCTGCCCGTTACCATGCGGGCAGCGCGCAGTTTGGTGGCCATGCCGCCGGTGCCAAGGGCCGAACCGGCACCATCGGCCAGAGCCATCACCTCGGGGGTGATCTCCTCCACCAGCGGGATGAGCTTTGCATCCGTGTGGGTGTGGGGATTGGCGGTGTACAGGCCGTCGATGTCACTCAGCAGCACCAGCAGGTCAGCCTTGGCGCAGCAGGCCACGATGGCCGCCAGCGTGTCGTTGTCGCCAATGGAGGTGATCTCATCGGTGGCAACGGTGTCGTTTTCGTTGATGATGGGCAGGGCACCCAGCTCCAGCAGGCGGGACAGGGTGTTCTGAAAGTTCACGCGGCGTTCGGTGTGCTCCACGTCCACGCCGGTGAGCAGGATCTGCGCCACGGTGTGATTGTAGGCGTTGAACAGCCGGTCGTAGGTGTACATCAGCTCACACTGGCCCACAGCGGCGCAGGCCTGCTTGGTGGTGGTGTCCTTTGGGCGGGTTGGCAGTGAGAGCTTGCCCACGCCCATGCCAATGGCACCGGAGGACACCAGAATGACCTCATGGCCCTCGTTTTTCAGGTCGCTGAGCACCTTGACCAGCTGTTCCGTGTGGCGGATGTTCAGCCGTCCGGTGGCGTATGCCAGAGTAGAAGTGCCTACTTTTACAACGATGCGCATGATATCCTTAACCCTTTCCCATTTCCTTTGTCTTATTGTACGAGGCGATTACGGCATCCATCACCGCACCGCGCAGGCCGTGCTCTTCCAGCACGCGCACGCCCTGAATGGTGCTGCCGCCGGGGCTGCACACAGCATCCTTGAGTTCGCCGGGATGCTTTCCGCTTTCCAGCACCAGCTTTGCGCTGCCCAGAACCATCTGCGCGGCATATTCCTGCGCTTTGGCGCGGGGCAGGCCGCAGGCCACGCCGCCGTCGGCCAGAGCCTCAATAAACTGGTACACCCATGCCGGGCCGCAGCCGGAAACGCAGCTGGCGGCATCGATCAGACTTTCCGGCACGGCATCCAGACGGCCCGCAGGAGCCATGATCCTGAGGAAGGCTTCTTCTTCCTCAGCGGTGACATTGCTGGAACAGTACTGGATCATACCCTCGCCCACCGAAGCCGGGGTGTTGGGCATGATGCGGATCACAGGAAAGTCCTCACCGGCCATCTCCTGAATACGGGCAATCGAAAGGCCCGCTGCCATGCTGCACAGCACAAAACGGCTGGGGCGCTCGTCAAAGGTGAACTTGAGCGGCTGGAGCAGAGCTTCCATCATCTGGGGCTTTACCGCCAGAAAAATCAGGTCGCAGTCACCGGCCACCTCGGCATTGGTGGCTGTTTTGCAGCCCAGTTCTTTGGCCAGTGCCTGTGCCTTGGCCGCAGTGCGGTTTGCCAGAAAAACTTTCTTAGGGTCAACAGCTTTGCAAACGGCACGGGCGATGGCTCCACCCATGTTGCCGCAGCCCAGAAAACCAATGGTATCCATCATAGTTTGTACCCTCCCTCAAAACGGCACTTCAATCACAGCCGTCTGCTCCCATTCTAAGCGTAGAGGAATATAAAATCAAGGGCCTTTTCCGCTTTTTTGCCGGAAGAAGCCGCTTTTGCAGGCATTGCGCACCGCCGGAAGGGGTTTGGGAGGGCTGAGAAACGGCTTTTGAAACGAGAAACTGCCGGAGTGAAAACGCAGGAAGTCGTTCTTTGTTTACAAAATGGACAGAATCAATGCTTGCAATCGGGACGGCTTTTGCGGTATTATAATGTACGAAGCTGCCAATCACCGTACGCAGCAGGAAAAATTTCTACGGTCGGGAAAGGAAGGTTTTTGTGTCACAAACAACGAAGCGGGCACTGGAAGCATCGCTGAAAAAGCTGCTGCTGGAAAAGCCCCTCAATAAGATCACGATCAACGATATCACCGAGGACTGCGGCGTGAACCGCATGACTTTCTACTACCACTTCAAGGATATTTACGATCTGGTGGATTGGATCCTGACGGAAGATGCGGTCAAGGCGATGGAAGGCCGCCAGAGCTTTGATACATGGACCGAAGCATTTCTGGAAATCCTGCACCAGATCCGGGATAACAAAACACTGGTACTGAACGTATACCGCTCTGTGGGTCGTGAACAGGTGGAGCAGTATCTGTACAAGCTTCTGGACCCCATGCTGAAGGAATTTGCGGATCGCGAATGCCGCGACATCACCGTGCAGGACGATGACAAGCAGTTTGTGGTGGATTTTTACAAATATGCGCTGGTGGGCGTGGTGCTGGAATGGATCCGCCGGGATATGAAGACCGAGCCCGCTGTGATGGTAGAACGTATGGGACGGATGCTGCAGGGCGATCTGCGCCGCGCGTTATGCCGCCTTGCCAGCAATAAGATCCATCTGGAACAGGACGGTTGAACCGGAAGAACGACAAAATTTTATCATAATCCGCGCCGTGATGGGTTTTCTATCACGGTGCTTTTTCTGTTTATGGTAACTTGTGGGATAGAATGGTAGAGTAATGGCATAGAAATAGAAAAAGAGATTTCCGAAAAATACCGTTTGGAGGAAAAGGATAATGAATACTTCTGTTGAGAGCCTGACTCATAAAATGCAGCGTGCTGCCGTTGGTAAAATGGTGGACGTGGTGCTTTCTCATGCCGATAAAGACCGTCAGAAAACCGTGGGACAGCTGGTGGATGTTGCAAAGCAGTTCTATGGCAGTTCGTTCAGCGCTGAAGCCTACGAACACGCCAGACAGACCCTGACCGACCCCGACAGCAAGTGGTCCAAGCTCATCAACTGTGTGCTGGATCAGACCGACCCCAACGTGGCCCGCACCATGGCGCTGAATCTGGGCTACGAGGCTTTCTTCCGCGGCACCAAGACCATCCGCGAGAACCGCGTGAAGTATCAGTGCAACATCCCCTGGCTGATCCTGTTCGACCCCACTTCCGCCTGCAATATGCACTGCGTGGGCTGCTGGGCCGGTGAATACGGTCACAAGAATAACCTCAGCTTTGAGGATATGGACAAGATCGTTACCGAGGGCAAGGAGCTGGGCGTGTACCTGTACATGCTGACCGGCGGCGAGCCGCTGGTGCGTAAGGCTGATATCCTCAAGCTGGCGGAGAAGCACAATGATGTGCAGTTTGCCATCTACACCAACTCCACTCTCATCGATGAGCCCTTCTGCAAAGAGGTGGTGCGTCTGGGCAACATTGCCTTCATGCTGTCCATCGAGGGCACCCCGGAGACCAACGATGCCCGCCGCGGTGAGGGGCACTATGCCGCTGTTATGCATGCTATGGATCTGCTCAAGGAGCACGGCATCGTGTTCGGCACGTCCATCTGCTACACCCGCGATAATATCGAAGCTGTTACCAACGATGAGTTCATGCGTTTCCTGTGTGAGAAGGGCGCACACTTCGGCTTCTACTTCCACTACATGCCCGTGGGCAACGACGCAGCGCCCGAACTGATGCCCACCCCGGAGCAGCGCAAATATATGATCGACCGCATCCGCTATCTGCGCTCGGAAGAGTGCGATATCCCGTTCTACCCGATGGATTTCCAGAACGATGGCGAGTTCGTGGGCGGCTGCATTGCCGGCGGACGCAACTACTTCCACATCAACTCTGCCGGTGACGCAGAGCCGTGCGTGTTCATCCACTACTCCAATGCAAACATCCACGACCAGAGCATTCTGGAAATTCTGCACAGCCCGCTGTTCATGGCTTATCACAACGGCCAGCCCTTCAACAAGAACCATCTGCGTCCCTGCCCGATGCTGGAAAACCCCGAACTGCTGCAGAAGATGGTGCACGAGACCGGTGCCCACAGCACTGACCTGCAGTCGCCGGAGAGCGTGGAGCACCTGTGCGAGAAGTGCAAGAACTATGCGGCCAACTGGCAGCCCACGGCGGACGAGATCTGGTCCCACACCAAGATCCGCGAGAGCCGCTACGAGAACTACAAGGACTGGAAGCCCTCGCAGCCCATTGAAAAGTAACGAAGGCAGACATCATAATGCAAACAAAGCCCAGGCGTTCCATTGATGTGCGCTCCGTCAAGTAGACAGAGAAATAATATAAGTTTTTGTTCGCCGTTTCCACAAGGAGACGGCGAATTTTTTGTGCAAAAGTGATTGTTCTTTCTTGATATAAAAATACCCCCAGAGTACGCAGAGTTTTTGTTTTACTCTGTCTACTCTAGGGGGAGCATATCACACTCAGAGAGGGTCTTACTGTTTCATGAAAGAGTGGTTTTGAAAATTACCAGAACCAGTAGCGCTTTTTCAGCACAACATATGCAATGCCGATCAGAACCACTACAACACCACCGGCAATGAAGAAGGTCCAGTTGATATTGGCAAATTTCAGGTTCTGGTTGGTCAGCAGATAACGGCCTGCAGTATCGGCAGTGATGATGCCGTCGGTGTAGCTGTTCAGGTACTGCCACTTGTTGGAGACGGCGTTGTACAGATACAGGCGGGTATAGGTGCTCACATCCAGATCGATGCGCACCGAGCAGGGAAGAGCCTTGCCTTTGTCCAGCTCAAACTCGATGCCCTGATCGGACTCAGTCAGGGTGAGCATGGTGTCCAGCTCACTGGTGGTGCTCTTGACACCGCTGCCTGCAATCTGCATTGTGTAGCCATCGCCCACCACGCACAGGGTCTTGCCGGTGGTGCGCAGCGCATTGAGGATATCACCGGTCACGGTAGGCACCTCGGCCTGTGTGAAAACGATCTCGTTGTCCTCACTGTCCTGAATGGCCTGCACAACGGGATCGATCTCGATGGGAGCATCGTTATCCGGTTCGGTGGAGTTGCTGTCCGAAGAATTATCGGAAGAAGATGCAGCCGAACGGTTGACGATGACCGTGACCATGGCGGATGCAGTGCCGTTGGAAACGGTAATGGAAGTAGCGCCGGTGCCCACAGCCGTGATCACGCCGCTGGGGCTGACCGTGGCAATGTTGCTGTTGGCGGACTTATAGGTGAACTTCTGGGAAGCGGAAGAAGGCTTGACACTGGCGGTCAGGGTGCGGGTGGCACCGGGCTTGAGCACAACGTAGGAAGGATTCACCGTGACGACCTGACCGCTGTTGGAAGAACCAGTGCTGGCGGTGCCGGTGCTGGAGTTGGGAATACTCATGACCGTGACATTGGTGGTAGCAGTCACCGAACCGCAGGTAGCGGTAATGGTGGCGGTGCCGGGGGCAATGCCGGTAACACGGCCGAAATTGTTCACCGTGGCGACCTTCTCATTGGAAGAGGTCAGGGCGACGGTGGCATAATTGGAAGCCGAAGTAGGCCGCACCTGCAGCTGTGCCGAGACCGAGTTGCCAACATAGATGGTGTTGGAGGAAAGGGAAAGGTCCATCTCGGTAACGATCATGGAAGAATCCATGGAGACAACGATGGTGTAGGCACAGATCTGGTTGCCTGCGGCAGCGGTGATGCGGGTGGTGCCTACGCCCACAGCCTGCACGACACCGGAGTTGCTCACGGTCAGAATGGAAGTATCGTCCGAGATAAAGACAACCGAGTCGGTAGAGTTGCGCGGACGCACCACAGGAGACAGCTGCTGAGAGGAACCCAGCAGCATGTTGGCTGTATAGCTGCCGGCCTCAATGCTTTCGGCAGGCACGTCCTGATCCCACGGCATGGCAACGCCGCTCAGGGCAAGGCCGGAGACAGGGCTTGCTGCGGCCGCAGACACAGCTGTGCCGCAGGCCAGCAGGCAGAGCGCTGCCGCACAGACGGCCAGTTTTTTTGCGGTTGATTTCATAGTAAGTGTACCTCTTTGGGTGATATAACGGCGGCTGGCAGTCAGCACAGCTCCGGTTTAGCGGAACAGAACGCCCAGGGCTTCCATTGCGTACTCGAAATAGGTGACCTGATCGTACTCCACGCGGGCAGTAACGCTCATGCCGTTGGAAAGATCCACCTTGTCGCCGCTGCGGCTCACCACATAAGTGGCATCGGGCTTAATGGTCATCTTATAGTAGGAAGCGTTGGAGCTGGCCGTCACGTCACTGTCAATGGCCGTTACAGTGCCGGTCAGGGTGCCATAGGAATACTCCGAAAGGCCGGTAATGGCAATCTTGCACGGGTCACCCACATGAAGCAGCGGGCGGTCATTCACGGTGACCATGGCAACGATCTCCAGATCGTCGTTCTCGCTGGCAACAGTGGCCAGCGGGGAGCCTGCGCTCAGCACCATGCCCTCTTTGTAAGGAGTATCCATGTGGATCACACCGGAGGTGGGGGCGTAGATGTAGTAATCGTTGGCACCGGTGTTCAAGGCATCGAGCTGAGCCTGAACGTTGTCCACGTTGCTCTGTGCGCTGGTAATGCTCTGGGAGATGGACTGCATGGTGGAGTAGTACAGAGCTTCTACTTCGCTCTGGCTCTGCTCCATCATGGTCTTGATCTGAGCATCGGAGTAACCGGCAGCCTGATAGGCCGTGGCATCAAAGGTCTTCTGAGAGACCTGGCTCTTGTAGGTCTCGTACTGATAGTAGTAGGGCTGATCTTCGGGGTTTGTCTCGCTGAAGTAGTTGGTATCATCCTGCACGCACTGCAGCAGCTTGTTGTACTGGTCCAGCTGGGTCTGGTAGATCTTGAGCTGGCTTTCCAGGTTATCCTGCTGCATGTCGATATCCGTGCTCTTGATGTGGGCCACGAGGTCGCCCTCGTTCACATAGCTGCCCTCCGAAATATACATCTCGGTAATGGAGCCGGAATAACTGGACATGATATAGGTTTTATTGCTGGCCTGCACGGTGCCTGCGTTCTGGCTGACATAAATGCGGTTGGTATGGGTGCTCCACACCACCAGAAACAGCATGAAGATGCCCACCAGAATGACAAAAGCGTAGCCATAAGGCGGCAGCTTTTTTTCCATCATGATGCGGCGATCCTGCAGATCCGAAAGGTTCTGAACTTTAATCGTCATAATTACTTGGTCTCCATAAAGACATCGACCACGGCATCATCCTCGTCCTGATTGACATAGATGGTATAGGAGGTGCCGGTCAGTTTCTGCTCATTCTCAAAAGCGTGGACCTGCAGCTTGTAGGAAGCCAGCTGGCTTTCGGGCATGGGGCCGGTGTAGTGGGCATACAGGCAGTTCTTCACGCGCAGAACAGCATCCATATGGTAGTCCTGCTCCATCTGGCCGATGAACTGGGTAGCCTGCTGCATCATGTACAGGTGCATCTGACGGTCCTCACCAACCACCATGGCCTGCACAATGGGGCCAATGGGCTGTGCGTTGTTGCTCTTGATAAAGTTGTGCATCTGGGTCAGCACCACGGGCAGACTGGCCATCTCTTCCGGATGGATCTCACGGGAGAGCACATTGGTGAGCTTCAGGGTCTTGTTCTCGGCTACTTTGATCTCTTTCATGTTGAATACCTCGGTTCCTTTTCAGATTTACCTCAGAAGAGGCAGTAATAGGCAATCGAGAAAGGGGAGAAAATCGCTGCAGAGAGCAGCTTCCTCTCCGCTCCCGATCGCCTACTACTTATAAAAGTAATAGGGATCTTGCAAATAAAATGTGCCCGGAGGCATTTTGCCTCCGGGCACACCATAGTGAGGCATAGTTACCTGAGCAGGCGGGGCCTGTTCAGGATAACACCATCTACTTCTACTAAACAGAAAGTCTTTCTAGCTCTTTTTATCTGACACAGCAAAACTATGTCAAATCAAGCTATCCATCATGAATGACTCCCTTTCATATGTAACCGGGTACGCACCCGGCTGCAACACATCAATAGGTGATCGACTCACCGTCGTCATCCTCTTCCACCACGGCCTGCATGACAGACTGCTTGGGCTCTGCCTTTTTGCTGCGGTAGATACCCTGCTGCATGTTCCACAGCTCGTAGTACTTGCCTTCCTTGGCAAGCAGCTCATCGTGCGTGCCGCGTTCCACGATCTTGCCGTGATCCATCACAAGGATCAGATCACAGTCACGAACAGTGGACAGGCGGTGAGCTACGATCAGCATGGAACGATCTGCAAGCTGATCGTAGATCATGTTGAAGATCAGATTTTCCGTAGCAAAGTCCAGATTACTGGTGGATTCATCCAGAATGTAAAGGTTGGAATCTTTCAGGAAAGCGCGTGCCAGCGCAATGCGCTGCTTTTCACCGCCGGACAGGCCGTTGCCTGCTTCTTCCAGATAGGTGTTATACTGCAGGGGCAGATGACGGATAAAGTCGTGAGCATCTGCCTTCTTGGCAGCTTCCTTAACTTCGTCCATCGTAGCGTCCATACGGGAAACGCGGATGTTATCATAAATGGTCTTGCTGAACAGCTCAACATTCTGCGGCACATAAGAAATTGCGCGGCGGACAGAGTCATTGGTGTATTCAGCCAGATTCACACCGTTCAAGTCGATCTCGCCATCTTCCGGTTCATAATACTTGAGCAGAAGCTTGGTGATCGTGGATTTGCCGCTGCCGCTGCTGCCCACCAGCGCGACCTTTTTACCGGCCGGAATGGTAAAGCTGATGTGATCCAGTGCAGGGGCACGGTTGCCATAACGGAAAGTGACATCCTTGAACTCGATATCGCCCTCCACCTTGTCCAGATCGGTGCGGTCTTCGTCGCCGACCGTCTCGGAGGGATAATCCATGATCTCGCCCAGACGCTTCATGGAAATGCTGGCCTCCTGAATCTGCATCTGCAGACCGATCAGGTTGCTCAGCGGGGAAGTAAAGTAAGAGGACAGCGTGCTGAAGGCCATGAATCCGCCCAGTGTCATCTCCCCCTTCAGAACCTGACTGATACCCACATAGGTGGTCAGCATGCTGAAACCGGTGGAAATGAAGGAGGAAATCAGGCCCTGCGTGGTGCTGATCTTGCTGGAACGCAGGCTGATCTTCAGGCTCTTGATGTACTCACGCTCGAGGTTCTCCATTTCGGTATCCTCGTTGGCGTTGCACTTGACCGTCTCAATGCCGCGCAGGCTTTCGATCATCTGGCTGTTCAGTGCAGCGGACTGCACCATGGTCTCTTCGTTGATCTTTTTGTAAGGCTGCTTGTAGATCAGCACCAGCAGAATGCTGACCAGAGCCATGAACAGCGAGATCGAGAAGAGCATCGCATTCATGCGGAACAGGATGATACCGGTGATAATGGCCATCGAGATATCCATGATCAGGCTCAGCGCAATGCTGGTAAAGATGGATTTGATGGTGTTTGCATCCGAATAACGGGTGGTGATATCACCAGTCTTGCGGGTGGCAAAGAACTTCATGGGCAGACGGAAGATATGCCCGAAGTAACCCAGCATCAGCGGAATATCGATCTTGATGGATAGGTGGATCAGAACCCACTGCCGGACAAAGCCCACCAGCGTATTGGTGATGCTGACCATGCTGAACACAAGGATCAGCGTGACCAGCAGATTGTCTAGGCCATATGGCAAGACCTCGTCCATCAGGATCTTGTTGAACATGGAGGAGGCAATGCCCAGGATCGTAACGATCAGAGAACTCAGGATCGCATAGGCAAAGAGCTTTTTCTGGGGTAGCAACAGATCGACGTAACGCTTGAACATGCCGCCCTTTTCAATCTTACCGCCCTTGAACTCCGAGGTGGGGTTCATCAGCAGCAGAACACCGGTAAAGTTCTTGTAGAACTCATCCAGAGAGATCTTTTTCAGCTCACTGCCAGGGTCGCCGATCACGACATAATCCTTGCACTTGTGTTTTTTGCCGTTCTTCTCATCTTCCTTGGCGGCTTCGGCTTCTTTCAGCATGTGCCGACGACGCTCACCGTCATCTTTAATGGTGGTCTTTTTGAAGACGACCACAAAGTGGGCCAGACCCTGATCGGTGATGACCTGCGCAATGCAGGGCAGCGAGAAATCGCTGAGGAAATTTTCACGGTCTACGCGAACCGCTGCAGTGGTGAAACCCAACTCATTAGCGGCTTTCTGCAAACCAACAAGGTTCGTGCCTTTCAGGTCGGTACCCATCATATCGCGCAGGCGGGTGATGGTAACTTCCTTTTTGTAATGGAGGCACACCATTGCGAGGCAGGCAGCCGCACAGTCAGTAGTGTCGTGCTGCCGGACATAGGTATAACGCATAGATGCTTCCTTTGATCATATACAAATTTATTCAAACAGCGGCAGGCGTTTTGAAGAAGCGGCCTGCCGCAGATCTGACAACGTGAAAAGAGCCGGAGCCTGAAACAACAGCACAGAGACCGGTGCTTTGTCCTGTCCTGCGGAGAACCATGACAAAACACCGGTCGGCTGCTATCAAAAGAAGGGAGCACCTACCCTTTGATCTGTGTGCCGGACTTTGGAAAAACAGATACAAATTCCCAAAGCTTATAAGCAGTATACCACAATGTGACATCTTCTTCAAGTAGTCAAATTTTAAGAAATCATTATGCTTGATGCTTTTTTCGCATGAATGCTGTGTTTTTGGGACAGAGAAGCCCAAAAACAGAGGAGAAACACGACTGCATGGCTGTACAGAAAAAGGGTGTAGTATGGGACAAACAAAAAAGGCAATGTTCTGTGGAACATTGCCTTTTCTTCTGGCGCCTCTTGCCTGACTCGAACAGGCGACACCCTGATTAACAGTCAGGTGCTCTAACCGACTGAGCTAAAGAGGCAGATCACATTTGTGACTGCGAGAGATATTATACCGCATAAGAATGCCTTTTGCAAGCCTTTTTTTAAAAAATGAATCATTTTTGGCAAAATAAAACCGTCCTGCAGTGTTTTGAAACGCTGCAGGACGGTAAAGTACATATTATAAAAGAAGGAAAGGCTTATTTCAGCTTACTCTTGGCCTTCATGCGCTGCTCGTGGTTCAGGATCTGCTTGCGGATGCGCAGATTTTCAGGAGTGACCTCCAGCAGCTCGTCCTGTGCAAGGAATTCCAGGCAGCCTTCCAGGCTGAGCTTGCTAATGGGGATCAGGCGCAGAGCATCATCGGAGCCGGATGCACGGGTGTTGGTCAGGTGCTTGGTCTTGCAGACGTTGACATCCACGTCCTCGCCGGAAGCGGTGTAGCCAATGACCATGCCCTCGTAGACCTTCTCACCAGCGCCCACCAGAAGGGTGCCGCGCTGCTGAGCATTGAACAGACCGTAGGTGACAGCCTCGCCGGTCTCAAAGCTGACCAGAGAACCGGTGGAGCGGTTGGCAATCATGCCAGCCCAGACATCGTAACCGTCGAAGATCTGGTTGATGATGCCTTCGCCGTGGGTATCGGTCAGGAACTGGTTGCGGTAGCCGAACAGACCGCGGCTGGGCATACGGAACTCCAGACGCACACGGTCGGTGCCCAGAGATTCCATCTGCTGCAGGATAGCCTTGCGCTGGCCCAGACCGGTCATGACAGCGCCCTGATACTGGGTGGGCACATCGATGACGACATGCTCCATAGGCTCGTAGGTCTTGCCGTCGATGACCTTGGTCAGAACGTGCGGGGGAGAGACCT
>ERZ779875.1592-NODE-1592-length-14407-cov-5.566123_pt1 | contig 14407 bp, 14 predicted proteins | sample MGYA00511246_ERZ779875 | MGnify/ENA primary metagenome ERZ779875 (study PRJEB29588, sample SAMEA2155093) | human gut metagenome | biome: human gut; feature: human-associated habitat; material: faeces | place: Denmark | collected 2008/2010 ... | reverse complement strand
TTCCCCTCTGGGGAGAGTGGATTTTACGAGCAAAGCGAGTAAAAGACGAGAGAGGTCTTGCTTTCCGATTGCTTTGCGGGTACCTCTGTCTTATGCGTTATTGACCTCTATCGTCTCGGTTTCGCTTCGCTCTCCGAGACACTCTCCCCAAAGGGGGTAGACAAGAGTATTGTTTTCCTCTGACTGCCTTTTTTCTTTACTCTCGTCGAAAGTCTTTGCATAAATATAAAGTAAATATCCACCCGCATATCGGGTGGATATTTACTTTGTTATGATTTCATTTCGGAAGTGAGCCGAAGAAAAATAAAAATTTTCTGTCAGGCGCCGAAAAACGCTTGACAAAACCGTTAGGACAATGGTAGCATAAAACTCGTAACGAGGCGGAAAACCGTCTTTTTAAATCTTTAAAGGAGCGACAAACGGTCGGCAGACATTATGAGAAACAGTTTTGTGTCTTGCATGCGAATGTTAATATCCCGAGCATTTATGCGCGGGCTTGTTTCCGTTTGTTCTTCGGCAAAATAAGCTTTAACGCATACCATGCTCGGGACTTTTTTAAGTCTCGGGCTTTTTTTATACTTAAATTTATTTTTATACCTAAATTCACACTCAAAAACAATTTTTAGAGGAGAGAAAAAATGATCGAACTCAAAAACGTATGCAAGATTTATTCTTCCGCAAAAAGCGAGTTCACCGCCCTTAATAACATAAATCTGACAATCGAAGACGGAGACGTTTTCGGAATAATCGGTTTATCGGGCGCGGGGAAAAGCACTCTCGTCAGGTGTATGAACCTCCTCGAAAAACCCACTTCGGGCAGCGTGATAATAGACGGCGAGGATTTGACGAAGGCAGACAAAAAAAGGCTGCGCGTTATCCGCAGAAAAGTTTCTATGATTTTTCAGCAATTCAATCTTCTGCAACAGAGGAGCGTGCTTAAAAACGTGGAACTTGCGGGCGAAATAGGCGGCGACGCGGACAGAAAGCAAAAAGCCGTTAAACTTCTGGAGACGGTGGGGCTTGGCGATAAGCTCAACGCGTATCCGTCCGAACTGTCGGGCGGGCAGCAACAAAGAGTTGCAATCGCGCGTGCGCTGATGACCGATCCGAAGGTGCTTTTATGTGACGAGGCGACTTCTGCGCTCGACCCGGAAACGACAAAATCCGTTTTGGAACTTTTAAAAGAACTTAACAAATCGCTTAATCTTACGGTGGTGATTATTTCGCATCAGATGTCGGTTATAGAAGCCGTTTGCAACAAGGTGGCGATAATAGATAAGTCCGAAATAGTCACGCAGGGGAATTTGCAGGATATATTCCTTTCGCCCAAGGAAAAAATTGCGAAAAAGCTTATTTATTCGGGGAAAATAAGCGCGGGGCTGAAAGGCGAAAAGCTCGTGAAGCTTATGTTTGACGGGTCGGCGGATAAGCCGATTATTACGAATATCATACAGGAATGCAACATTCTTCTTTCCGTATTTTATGCGGAAACGAAAATCATAAACGGAAAAACTTACGGGCAGATTATTTTCAGGCTGCCTTATTACGATGAGGATATCAAAAAGCTGTGCGGTTACCTCGACGAAAAAGGGGTTTGTTACGAGGAGGTTTTAAGCGATGACTTTTACTGAGATAGCGACGATGACGGGCGAAACGCTCGCGATGACTTTTCTTTCCACGCTGTTTGCCTATATTTTGGGGCTTCCTTGCGGAGTACTTTTGAACGTGACGAGCAAAAACGGGATAAAACCGTGCAAATGGATCAATTTTATTATCGGACTTATTGTAAACGTTCTGCGTTCGGTGCCGTGCCTTATCGTTATCGTGCTGTGTATTCCGTGGACGAGAGGTTGGTTCGGTAAAGGCACAGGCGAGTGGTTTACCATTATCATACCGATGACGGTGTGTGCGTTCGGGCTTGTTTCGAGAATGGTGGAGCAGTCGCTTGCAGAAGTGCCTGCGGGCGAAATCGAAGCGGTTAAATCGCTCGGCGCAACCGATTTTCAGCTTATAACGAAAGTAATTCTGCCCGAAGCAAAAGCTTCGCTCATAACGGGCGTCGCCGTGGTTGCCGTAAGCGTTCTTGGGTACACTTCGTTTGCTTATAACATAGGCGCGGGCGGGCTTGTTTCGGGGATATACACGTTTTATTCGAGAAATACGGGGGATTATCTTTCTTCCGCGTTTTTCTGGGTACTTATAGTTATAGTGGTTATAATAGTTCAGCTCATTCAGGAAACAGGGCTTAAAATAGCAAAATTAACAGATAAAAGGAGAACTTTAAAATGAAAAAATTACTCAATTTGTTGTGTGTGGCGGCATTTTTGCTCGTTGCAGTGTTTACGGTCGGCTTTGCGGGCGGTTGCTCGAAGGGTTCCGCCAAAGAAATAAGCGTTTGCGCGTCCGACGTTCCGCATGCCGAAGTCCTTAACGGCATAGTGAAGAGCGAACTCGAAAAGAAAGGTTATAAACTTAAAGTTACCACTCTCGATTGGACTATGCAAAACGACGCCGTCGCGAACGGGGATTACGACGCGAACTACTTCCAGCACGTACCTTATCTCGAAACGTATGCGGGCAAAACAAAGCTTTTCGCATCCTGCAAAGTGCATTATGAGCCGCTCGGAATTTATTACGGAAAAGCGGCGAACGGCTCCGCCGTTACGGACGGTAAAACTTTTGAAATCTGCGACGACGTCACGAACGCGATAAGGGCGTTTCAACTTCTCGAAAAGAAAGGAGTTATAAGCAAGGCAGCCGAAGGTAAAAATTACCCCGTAAATGCCGCGGGCGACGGACTTAATATCGGTGCGACAAGCAAAACGTGGAGCAGTAAAGACGGGTCCGTTACCGTTACGCTCGTTGCCGAAAATCTGCTTGTTTCGTCTATGACCGATTACGATTTCGCATTGCTTCCGTGCAACACCGCCTATACGGGTAAAATTTCTTCCGACAAGCGCGCCGCCGTGGAAGACGACCCCGTTCAGGTTGCGGGCAAAGCCAACGTTATCGCTGCAAGATTGAACGATTATAAAAACAACGCCGAATACAAAGCGAAGATAGACGCGCTCACCGAAGTCATGCTTTCAAAAGAAGTTTCCGATTATTTTGCGGAAAAATACTACGGCGCGATGATTTGCGATTCCTCCACGCAGATAGATTTAAGAAGCGAGATAGCCTGAAATATCTCTCGTTTAAGTGTAAATAATCGTATCATTGAACGCAAAACATGCGACTATAAGTCGATAAATCAACGATATTGCAAACAAACAGCTCGGATAAAAAGCCGGGCTGTTTTAAATATTTAAATCGGAACAGTTGTTCGAATTTTTAACACGACAAAGAATCTCTTTATGGAAGGTATTCCCACTCGTCGGAGTAGCTTCCCCCCTTCGGGGAGAGTGGCTCGAAGAGCCGAGAGAGGTTAAAAAACGAAAATAATAAAACCGAGAGACCTGTTATTTACGGGCTTCTCGGTTTTAATTTAATTCTGAACTGTCAATTTTTGTAAATGGAGCGAACGGTTCCCGTCTCGGAGTCGTATTCGGCAGAGGTGACAATGGAAGTCGAATTTGTAGTAATACGCAAAATTTCGAAGTCTTTATATTCCGACTGCGAAGAAATGTAATATTCAAGAATATAACCGCCGAACTGAGGCGGATAAATTTCCATATAGACGGTGTCTTTTTTATCGGGGTCGCCGAGCAGAGCGGTCACTTCGTCGATATTCCACCCGATAATATAGTTGTTTTTGGCGAAATCGTCTAACATAAGGTATCTTTGGTGGTAGTTGCCCTGTTTCCATTTATCCGAATAAAACTGAGTTTTGCCTGAACAAGAAGCGACGGTGAGAGTGGTAAGAAACAATAACGCCGTAAGCATAGCGGATAAACCGTATTTAAGTTTTTTCATTTTGCCCCTCCTTTTAGCCGATAAAAACCCCAACCGAACCCGCCTCTAAGCCGTCTTTTTATGCCAGACAAGAATAATATGAAACTTGCCAAAACGCCGCTATTTCCGTGCTTTTGGGCAAATTCTCGTTTGAAGTACGTCAAGTACATCTGCACTCGCCTTTACCAAAAACCATCAAAAATATCGGCGTTTTGGTTGCGAGCAAGTCTAACGGCGTATTTTTAGGCTAAGACAAGGCGCGTAAGCGGCTTAATACTTGATGTATAAGCCGCGAGCAGAACAAAGTATTAGTTAAAAATACGTCGTTAGACCATGGTTCGTATTATTCTTGTCTGGCATGCTTTGCGGCAAATTCTCGCTTGAAGTACGTTAAGTACGTCTGCGTTCGCCTTTACCACAAATCATTTAAAAATACGGCTTAGAGGTTGCCCTATATATTAACTCGACGATACCGCAAATTTTCAGGCGTAGATTACGTTTAAGTCGCGGCGTTTCCGTGGGTTAGTATACAAATACAAGCCACGGAAAGAACAATGAATTAAGCGTAAGATACGCCTGAAAATCGGGTTCGGTTGGGGTTTTTATCGGCTATGTATTGATTGTATCATACAATTATATGGTTGTCAATATCTGAAAAATTGAAAAACAATCCGAAAAAAGAAAAAACAGTTTTGAAAGACTGTTTTCCGTTGGTGACCCCTTTGAAGTTAAAGACGAACTATTTACTTGTTCAAACGTAACGGTTTTGCTTTGTCCTTTATAATTGAAGGTGATAAGAAAGCGGTCGTCGTAAAGGAAAATGCTGTTCACGAAACCGTCAATCAGTTGTTGTTTTCCTTCTTGCGAAGATAAATCGAGTTTGCGATAACTATACAAGGCAAATTGAATCTGTTCTTTCGTTAATACGGGGTGATTGATTTGCGTTTTGAATAATTCTACCTCGAGATTGCTTTTTTGTTCTTCCAAATCGTCGAGCAATTTTTTCGTTGTCGAAGAAAATACGCCTTGAGCGATTGCTTCGGCAAGGTTATTTAATTTCTTTTCGACTTCCGACAGTTGATTTTTCACGACCGCTACCGCCGCATTTTCTTCCGTCTGCATTTCATATATGCGGTCGGAAAGTTCTTCGATAACCTCATCGTTGGAAATCAGGGAAAGTATTTCTTCGATAACCGAATCTTCTACCCAATCTTTTTTTACGGCTTTTTTATCGCATTTATGCTTTTTTGACTGATTGCACTTGTAATAACGGTATTTCGACTGCGTGTGACTTGTACCGATTTCGCCGACCATCATTGCGCCGCATTTACCGCAAAATAACCGAGTAGTCAGCAGATAATCGTCTTCGCTCCTGTGCATTGCAGGGGCTTTTTTATTGTTTTTAAGCCGTTGCTGCACGTCATCAAATGTATCTTTATCAATAATCGCGGGAATAGCGTCGGGGAGAAAAATATCGCCGAATTTATATTCGCCGATATATTTTCGGTTTGTAAGGATACGAAATACCGAATTGTAATTCATATCGTAGCCGCGATTTTTTATTCCGCGAGCGTTCATCAACTTTGCAATGTCTTTTACGCGTTTTCCTTCGAGATAAAGCGAATAAATTTCTTTTACGACAGGCGCGAGAGTTTCGTCTATTTGATATTTGCCATCGCCGTCGATATAATAACCGAACGGAGCGCGGACGCCGTTTGCTTTGGCTTTTAACGCGTTTTCGGTCATACCGCGTCTGACTTTTACGGCAAGTTCGGCAGAGTAGTATTCGGCACAGCCCTCAAGCAGCGATTCAAGCAAAATTCCTTCCGGACTTTCGGATATAGCCTCTGTTGCAGAGATGACGCGCACGCCGTTCTTTTTTAAGATTCGCTTATAATGAGCGGAATCGTAACGGTCGCGCGAAAATCTATCTAATTTCCACACAAGAACGATATCGAACAGATTTTTATAACTGTCCTTAATCATGTGCTGAAATTCGGGACGGTGATCTGTTTTAGCAGAAAATGCACGATCTATGTAATTGCCGATGACTTGCATACCGTTATATTCGGCATACTGCATACACTCGCGAAGCTGACCTTCGATACTTGCTTCGTTCTGCTTATCCGAACTAAACCGCGCATATATTACTGCTTTCATGTTTATTCTTCCTCCGTATTCGTTATACCCATTTTTTTAGAGATAACATTGTTTATTATCGATAATGTTTCAGGAATAATCATTTCGCATAACATACTCCAAGTTTCTTTCTCTGTAAATGGATATAATATCCCCTCTATTTGAATAAAATACCGATAAAAATCTCTGTGTACCATTTTATTGCGAAGAGCACGTATTCCGTTTTCAGCATTCAAATGGTTAAATTCATCATTTGAAAGAAATTTGTGCCGATGTAACCATTCAATATCATTACTTAAATTATAAGAATCATTTTCGCGTATAGACTTGAAAATAAGTTCTGTTGCGTTAAATAATACTACAAGCGATGCATACGGTTCATCATTTTCAAACAATCTATTTGCTGTAGCAACCATATCGGCGTAAAATCTCGAATATTGCCATATATTATCATACACATTCATACATATAATCCATATTTGTTCAATCTAAATAAGATTTCGTCTATTGCTTCTTTTGTGCATCGTCAAGTCTTTTAAAAAGATGCGACAAAATACTCAACATGTCCAAACAATCTTTCTCTGTGAACAATCCTGTGTCTTTCAAGTCAGAAAGTTCTTCGTGGCTAACAACATTTCTTCCGCCACAAACAACTCCCATAGATAAAAATTTTTGACCATCTTCTATATTATCTAATGTGATTTTTTCAAAGGGAGTACCATTTGGACGCATTTTAAAGTTTGCAGTTGTTTCAAGTATTTTTTCTTTTCCAAATGCGTTGGAAACGATATCGCGATCCTCTGTTGCAGAAACTCCGGATTTGGTTTTTACGGCATTTTTATACCTTTTCATTGCTTCTTGAAAAGCAGCATAATAGTTTTGGTTCTTATAATATGTTTCGGCTGAATCTTGAACTTGTTTGTGCAAAAGGCGATAATGATAATATGTGTACGGCGGAATTAAGTCGTATACCGTGTGTACGACATCGGAGAAATCCGTATCGTCTATTTCAGGCTTGTCAGCAATTTTGTTAATTACTTTTGAAAGTTTGGGACGCACTTCATCAGGGACTTTAGAATACCAATCGGAAATATTAACGCCTGTTTTTTCGGTATTATTATCTTCTTTAACTTTTTTTCTTTTCAAGCTCCAATCTTTTACCAAAAATCTAACTATGCTTTGTAAATAGCATTTTAATTTTTCCGCTTCAGGTAAATCCCAACTTATAGATTGTCTATCAGTAGAAATAAGATCCCCGCTAAATTCATCAATAAAATCAGCATCAATCCACCCAGAAATGTATGAAAACGTATGTCCAGCTTCTGATACGCCGAAGAACCCGGGAGTATTAGCCAGCCTACCGTTTACATATAAAGTAATACCTCTCAGATCTTGTTTCATCGGTTTCTTCGATGATATAATTTTTCCTTTAAGGTCATTACTAAATTCATATTCTGTTTTAAGTTGTTTTGTAATGTCCGAAATATCCCACTCAAATTCTTTATCGATTCCTTCGTATTTCATCTCTTTTGTTAGCAAAATAGGTTTACTTTCATTTTTAGAAATTTTAATACAAAAATCTTCGCTATAACAATTAAATAATTTGGATAGAGAAATTGCCGTTTGTTCCAAGTCAAAATCGGTCACCCTGGACAACCGCGATAATGTTATTTTTGTTCCTTTTTCGAAAACATTGTCTTTTTTTACCTGCTTTTCTTCCGGACGATATATTCCGGTAGACTCGCTCAAAATGTTATCCCAATCCAAGGTAAAGACAGTTTTAGATGTTTCTCCGCATTTTGTAGTTTCAATACTGATCGTTTTTCCTATCCCGAAAAGAGCAAGTTTTCCCAGCCCTTTCTTGCCTGTAATTTTTCTTCCTTTTGAATTCGTTCGGCTGGTATCGGTATCACGCCGTTTTCTACCTATAACAAGAAAATTGTCTCGTACTTCGCTATAAGACATGCCATCGCCATCATCGGAAATTACTATTCTCTTGTCCGAGGAAATACTGTCGTATAATTTTATTTCGGCAATACTCGCTCCCGCATCGTAAGCATTAGCGACTAACTCCGCTAAAGCGTATGGCAATTGAGAGTACATTTTAATTCCAAGATGCTCAATAGTCCTCGGATCAAATCTTAGTTGCAACTCATCTTTTTTCTCCATAATAATCAAATCTCCTTATCATATGTTTTCATCTAAATGCAGATGTATGCTTTCTCCGATTATTTCACCCAACCTAACGGGAACAGCATTTCCTATGTGACGTGCCACATCTCGCATGCAATAATCCGTAACGTCCGGCGGAAAGAATTCATAATTTTTCGGGAATGTTTGTAATAGAGCGCCTTCTCTAAGAGATAAGGCGCGATCCTGTTCGGGGTGTCCGTATCTCCCGGTACCGTAACAAAAAAACTGTGTTGTCATAGTCGGTCCGATTTTATCCCAAGACATTCTTCCGTAAACAGACGTATATGTTTGTCCCGAATCTTTTTTATGACATTCACATCTTAACTCTTCAGGCCAATCCTTCCATGTTCCTCCCGGAACAGATGCTCTGATGCGTTTTAAGTTCGTTTCGGAAAGAGTTGCTGTCCGATGCAGTTTATCAAATTCGTAAATTTCTCCTGCTGCAATAGGCGGTAAACTCTCGATAAAAGGTCGAACCGTAACTTTCTTTCGATCATGGGTGGGAGGAATCAGTGCAATCTCTCCGATTTTTGAAGCCAATAGAATAAATCTATGTCTATTTTGAGGGATACCGTAATCAGGGCAGTATACAACATGCCCGCCATCGGTATAATAACCTTCGCTTTTTAAAACATCTACGAAGCGTTGAAAAACTTCCGAATTCTTTAGTTCGGGAACGTTTTCCATGGCAACAATTACGGGTTTTACCTCTATAATTAGTCTGCCGAATTCAGATAATAGGTCATATTTTGCATCATTTTCACGTGGCGATTTAACGAAACGCTTATAACTCATTGTTGAAAACGGTTGACAGGGAGCACATCCGACAAGTATTTTTTGAACTCCGTCTGAATAACACTCGTCAATTTCATTGCCGGATACTTCTTTAATGTTTCTGCAATGGAACACTGTGTTGTTATTGTGGCTGTATGTATATTCGCATGTTTTATCGTTATCGAAACCGGCAACAACGTCAAAGCCCGCTTGGCGCATTCCGCATGTAAGCCCTCCGACACCGCAAAACAAATCAACTACTTCAAAAGGCATAACTTCTCCGTTTGTATTGGTTTACAGTATATTCTTAAATTGTTCTTTGTTTAACTTCGAAATCTCGCTGAGCTCGCCATAAACGGTTTCGTCTAAACAAATTCGTATATCGCTTAAATCCAAAGTTTTGTATGTTTCGTTACAGTATCTACGAATCGATTTTATATCGTTTATCCTCTTTTTAAGCCAATTTGCATTATTTTTTAATAGCCAAATTCCGTTATCTATATCGACAAAAATCAAATGGGTTTCAGAATGTTCTAAACGTGCGATTTCATTATCAGAAAGATAAAATCCGCCGTTTTTTATATTTTTTACTTCTATACCGCAATCAAAGACTCTAACATCGTAACCGTACTCTTTATTATTTGACACATCGATAAAATCAACACCTACCTTTAATCCGAGATAATCTCTAAGGTAGGAAATGAAGTATTTTTCAGCTTTTCTGCCGTTACATATCTTTTTTATAGCATCTTTCGTTGTTCCGTTTACGCGACGAAGATCGTATGTATGTTCGTATATTTGAGAAATCGGAAGAATTCCCGAAAGTTTGTTAGAGTCAAACGGAGCAACGATTTTATTATCAGGTACGGCATCAATCAAAAAATCTTGATTTTTGTTTAATGACAATGGTTGAAAGTCAAGAAATTCATATAGCGCAGGAATCGCTGCTTTGACAAATCCTTTTTTTATATATGAAACTCTACCTTTAGAAGAAAAATCTTCAAGGATGTTGTTATAGAACGCACAGCGACTGTCTCTAATATCTGATTCTATACTTTTTACCGTTAGAATCGCAGTTTCGTTAATATTATCGAATCCGAGATATTCGAACAGATATTTTAAGGCATTGGCGTATGAAACCGCGGTTCCTGTTTGGGTACCGAATTTTGCATCGCAAAAATTTTTATATTTTTCAATAAACTCTTTTATCCGCATTATGCGCCTCGGATTATTCTCTCTATAACTTCCACGCAAACCGTATTGCCGGCTTGTTTGTATTGTTCGCGTTCGGGGACGGTACTCGGAAAAGCAAATTCTTTCGGGAAACCTTGTAAGACAAGGCATTCCGTCGGCGTGATATTTCGTATGCCGAAATTATCTTTTATAATCGGCACGCGGTCGCAATACGTTCCCATATTCGCTTTGAGCGTAAACGATATGCCGTCTTTACTCGATTGAATACCGTAATCCGCAAATCGATACAACTGCTTTTCGTCGGCAATATATCGACCTAAACGTTGATGCTTTGCCGAAACGGGCGAATAGTAATATTTATCGTCAGCTTTTACGGTTACGTCGATAATATCTGTTATTCGTTTTTCGAGCGGAACTTTTTCCGGAAACGCAAATATTTCACAGGCGGTTCTGTCCGAAAATGCAACGATATAGGTTCTCGTTCTATGTTGGGGAATGCCGTAATCGCAAGCATCCGCAATCAAATAACGAATAAAATATCCGCGCCCCGCCAACTCGTTGTGAATAACGTTAAAAGTCTTTCCTTTGTCGTGTTCCGTAAGATTTGCGACATTTTCTAAAAATACGATAGAAGGATGTTTCGCATCGATTACTTTTCCGATTTCGAAAAATAAATTTCCTCGTTCGTCCGAAAAGCCTTTTTGTTTTCCGCAAACCGAAAACGGTTGGCAAGGAAACCCTGCCGCAAGTATATCGAAATCGTGGATATCATATTTATCGATATTGCGAATATCGCCTTCGACTAAAACCGTATCAGGGAAATTGTGACGATAGGTCATACAAGTGTATTTATCGATATCGTTAGCCCATACGATTTCATGCCCGGCTTGCGTAAAGGCAAGGTCTATTCCGCCGATTCCGCAAAATAAACTGCATACTCGCATTATCTTGTTTTTGAGTTAAATCTGACCGACACGTTAAGCGGTAAATAATATTCTCCGCCGATTTTCTGAATTCGACTCCACGCGTATTTGTCGGCGCTAACATATTCAAAAAATGTGTTTCTGTACAAATAATCTCTGAAAGATTCTCTGTCGTTAGAGTGATAGCAGAGAATGTCGCCGTCGTCCATTACGACTATGTATCCGCCGTTGACTTGTTCTTTTCCGTCCCAAACTTTTCCCGCGGTCATTCCCGTAAAGCCTGCGATTAAAAAGTCTTTTAACGCCTTTTCGTAATAAACTTGCGGGTTCGTAACGTTAAGCGGATTTTCTTCCGCCATTCTTTCTACCGTTTCTTTTACGTTATGGTTGTCGTTGGCGGAAAGTAATCTGTCTTTTACGCACCAAGCCATAATTTTGGCCATCGATTCTCTGATAAGAAATAAATTGTTTGCATAAATGGGATTTTGCGTTTTTGCGAACTCGGTCGATACTAAATGACTTGATAAATATTCCTTGCATTTTGACCAACCGCGACCGTCTTTTTCCGATATCGCGTTAAATTCTTCCATCATTGCGTCGTTGCAACCGGTAAGTTTATAAAGATATTGAGAAGAAGAGCCGGCATTAAAAAGAGTAGGGTTTTGTCCGAATTTCGATTTAATCGAAAAGCCCAATATGGACACGATGGCGGTTTGTCCGTCTCTTACTTCGATAAATATATCGTTTTTGCCGCCAAATTGTTTTTTCAATGCCTGAACGGCGGGTGCTTTCGGTTTGCTTACATATATTACGCTTGCAAAATCGCATACCGAATCGGGAGCGGGAACGGAATTGCCGCGTGCTTTTTTGATATTATCGAATAAAGTTGTGGCATTTTCGTTAAATTCGCTTGTGGGAATAACGGCAAATACTTCTTTGGAATCTTGCGGTTTAATTGTAACCGTAGATTTTTCTTCGTCGATGATATATTCTAAAACTTGACTCGCGCATTCTTGGCGAATTACTTTTAAAATATCGAGATAACTCTTATAATTTTTTTGCAGTAACTTGTCCGCGGTATATAATTTGCCTTCGCCGAGCAATTTCAACATAACGTAAAATTCCGCCCATTCGCCTTTATTCAGTTTCTTTCCCTTTATCGATTCAGTCATTTTTATCGAGTACCTCTTTGATTTTTTCCGCTATTGCTTGTATTACGGGAACCGTTACGCTGTTTCCGAATTGTTTGTAAAGGTGGACATCCGCCAAAACGAGTTTGTAATTGTCCGGAAAACCTTGGAGTCTTGCCCATTCTCTCGGAGTCATTTTTCGGATGCCGTCTTTATTGATTTCGCCCTTAATGTGGGTGGTAGGCGTTAAATTCGTCTGTCTTTTATCTATGATCAAGTTTCTTTCTCTGCCCATACCGCCGCATACAATTGCTCCCGAAACGTCGTCGAGATCTCGAATTTCGTATCCGAAACCGTGACCTTTCGCCGCATGACGTTCTTTATGTCTGATAAGCGTATCCATATAGCAGGTGCTGAGATAATATTTCGCGGGAACGGGGTTTTCTTCCATAATATCGCGAATACGTTTTGTGTCGTCGGTTTTCGCGGGGAAAATAAATTCTTTCGGTGCAATATCGTTTCTGAATGCAACGATATAAATGCGTTCTCTGTTTTGCGGAACGCCGAAATTACGGCTGTTTAATATTTGTTCGAACGGAGTATAACCGATTTCTTTAAGCGTTTCGGTAATAATTTCGAACGTTCTTCCCTTGTCGTGTATCGTCAAACCTTTTACGTTTTCGCAGAAAATTACTTTCGGTTTTTTCTCGGCGCAAATTCTCGCCACGTCGAAAAACAACGTGCCGCGAGACATTCCTTTATAATCGTCTTTAAATCCCTTGCGTTGTCCTGCCAAACTGAACGCTTGACAAGGGAATCCCGCAAGACATATATCGAAGTCGGGAATATCCGTTTCCTTTATTTTAGTTATATCGCCGGCGATTTCGAAATCGTCGTGGAAATTCGCTTTATACGTCTTTTGAGCATATTCGTCCCATTCACTGACGAATACCGTTTTCAATTCGTCGCCGAAAGCATTTTCGAACCCGAGCCGAATGCCGCCGATACCTGCGAATAAATCAATACTTTTTAACATTTTTATTCTCCGTTTTTTTGTAAGTTGAGTCAACCGTTTTTTCTGTTGTTATAAGCATGTTCGATTTTATCTGCGCATTCTTGAAGATTCTTTTTGATTTCGAAATCCCAAAAGCGCATTACGAGCCAATCAAGTGAAATAAGTTCCTGCGTGACCTCGTAGTCATGTTCGATATTACGCTCGATTTTAGGAATCCAATAATCGCGACGACTTTTAAAATCATCTTTTTGGTGTTCCCAATCATAACCGTGCCACATTTTCCCGTCAACGAAAACAGCGATTCTTGCTCCAAGGAATACAATATCGGGTTTGCCGTACAACTCTTTATAGTTTTTACGGTAGCGAAGTCCGCGCCGCCACAATTCCTTTCTAAGCAACAATTCGGGTTTGGTGTCTTTGCCTTTGTTGCTTTTCATGTTTCGGGAAATCTGTTCTTTCGTGTTAGCCATTATTTTTGCCGAAAGTTAAGCCTTTCCGTTCGCATAAATCGCGGAAAGCCTTTTTTGCTTTTATGCTCGGCTCGGTTTTGCCGGTCTCCCATCTACAAACGGTAATGGGTGTAACGCCGAGTTCTGCGGCAATTTCTTCTTGCGTCATCAATAAATTTTCTCTTGCCGACTTGATTTTTTCTGAATAAGTCATACTTGCACTCCGTCTAACATTTGCTTATCTTTATTTTAACATTTTCTTGCCTTTCAGTCAAGAAGAAACTATTGCTTTAGCGAAAATAAAAACAAGAACATTTGTTCGTATTTGCTTGACAACGGGTTTGATTTCCGGTATAATACTAAATACGAGAGTTAGGCGTTTGATATTTTAATCTCTCGTTGTATCGGGCGTGGAGAAATTGCCCGACCGTTCGTTCCCTTTCGGAGAATCGAATAGGTAGAATTACCGTCGTTTGCCATAGGGTTGCTAAAAAACATAGTAACTACCGCGACGGGCGTTGAAACCGTAAAAATTAAGGGTTTTAGCGTGGGTTTTATTGTTGTACGGTTTTTTAGATAAAATCGCCTAAAAAATTAAATAATCGGGATTGAAATCCGTGCGAAGAACGAGCCTATTTAGGCAGCCGAAATCGCACGGATTTTTTTATCCATAAATACAAAATCGGAGGTGCTTCATGT
>ERZ779875.1573-NODE-1573-length-14571-cov-32.812552_pt1 | contig 14571 bp, 7 predicted proteins | sample MGYA00511246_ERZ779875 | MGnify/ENA primary metagenome ERZ779875 (study PRJEB29588, sample SAMEA2155093) | human gut metagenome | biome: human gut; feature: human-associated habitat; material: faeces | place: Denmark | collected 2008/2010 ... | reverse complement strand
TTCCCTTCAAATGCTATTCTTCCAAAATCTTAATCTCAGATGGTTTCACCGCGATTTCTTTCCCGAAATCCAATTCAAGAATGGCGAGGTTCGCGCCCCGCCAGCTACCCGTGTTCTGGTGGCGGGAAGCCGGGGCGGGTATGCACATGTGGTTAATGAAAAATAGTGTAAAAATAGTGAAATTATTCCTTTTCCTGCCTCCGCGCAAAGTCCGCTGCTGACGGAAACGATGGGAAAAGAGGAGGAGGAAAAAGAAAGGGATAGCACTGCCAAAAATTCATGTCGCAGTGTAAAGGAAGCCCCGCCCCAGTTGACCTTTTGTGGTGTTGGGGCGGGGCGGGCAAGCTTCACCTGTGCAATATAAATTTCAATCCATGCACCCCGGAGGGTGTACCTGTGCAAATATTTTATTTCTTGTATTCAATATTCATATCAAACGAATATGCCGCCAAATAGTTTCCACCAGAAAGACAGCTCTGATGATCGCTGCCAAATTCATCAAGGTAAGGCTTACAAGGTTCAGCCATTCCAATATTGTCAATGACATACACATAAGTTTGTCCTTTTTTGAGTCGGGTGGTAAACTTGATTTTGTTAACAGGATGTTTGCTTACATACTCTGATTCATCATTATAAGTTTCATCTATAGCATCCGCATATTCCGGATGCTCTGCTTTGTAATTATCAAAAATGATGCGGAATTTTGCGAGGTAATTGTTTTCGTAAAGATCTCCGTAGTTACCAACGGCGTCTGGATAAAGGTATTCTAATTTATATTTTTTCCCCTCTTTCACGGGTTTATAAATACCTTCACTGAGGCATTTTAAAGATTTATCGTCTGTACCCTGCAGGTTGTCGAGTGTGAATACGTATTTCCCCGTCTTTGGAGCTTTAAATTTTACAAAGGACTCGTACCGGGGTTCTCCTTTTTCTTTGGATACAGATTTTACTGAGGATGTTACTGCCGGAACGTTAATGGTTGTTTTCCCCATTTTGACAGATGGCAGGGAGTTTAAATCCTTATAAAATGACGCTTTAGAATAGCTGGCAGGGTATCCCTTTTTATCATACCCATCGATATGGTACCTGTACGCAGAAGTGACCTTCTTTGTGGCAGCTTCAGCGGTAATGACATCATCAGCCATTGCAGGTACAACAGCAGTGGCAACACATGCAGTGGCAAGGACTGCACACATCAGTTTTTTTAAAACATTTTTCTTCATGATAAAACCCTCCTTTGGATTTTGTAAATATATTTGAATAAGTAATTGAAGGTTTCTTTTGTTCCCTTCACCTTATATATTGCGCCATTTTGAAAAACGTCAAGGAAAAATGGAAAACTTTTTACACTTTTTCCCACATACACATTTCCCTGTTTTGACGTTTTCACATTTCCCGGTTTCCGATCCCGCATCCAACAAAAAAATAAGGCTGCAAAAACAGCATTTCACATTTATATTGTAGCAGATTAAATATAAAAAAGCTACCGCAGGAGCGGTTTTATAATAGATATTCTTTTATGAAGGAGGAAAACCATGGAAAAGAACAATGGTATTTCAGACAGCAGATACAAAAGCAGGTTTTTCAAAAAGCTTGCTGCGTGGATGGGAAAGCGCGGGGCAGTGCTGACAGCAGTGGTCTTGATTGCAGTTTCAGCCATCCTTGGGTGCGCCGAGGCCACAATCATTTATGCAGCAAAGGGTAACGGGGCTTCGAATGATTACGGAACCAGGGGCAATACATCCAGCCCATCCTATATTGGCGGGAGTGGGAATAATCCAACCGTTTACGAGCCCGGCGTCATCGGGGTATCGGTGGTTACCTATGACCTGAATGAGGTCAATAAGAAAGGGACACTGTATTATGGTGGAGATAAAAACAAGCCAGTTCCTAATTCTTCCCCGGTAGCGTCCACCAACGATCCGAAAGTCGTAGAGGCTGCTAAGGGGGAATATAAGAAACAAAACAAAGCTCCCGAAGACCAGCCGGACTATTACCCATACTGGATCGACAAAATGGGAACCACGGATAAGGGGGAAACAATCTACAAGTACAGTAACGCCCTGCATCATGCGATTACGTCCAACATCCTCGCGATGCAGAACTCGTATGAATATGATGACAGCACCCTGGTATTCGTCCCGCGTGTTGTAGCATCCAGCAGCCACCATTCCTGGATAATGAAGGAAAAGAGTTCCGTTGTGACCGGCCGTGCGAAAGGGAATAAAAAGTCCGTTTTTTACGACCTCGATCCGTGGTATGAGGAAAAGGATGCCGGGAACTTTAAGAAAACTTCAAAGGATGTCACGGATGGCATTGCAGGCAGCAAGAAGAATAAGGCAGGCATTTATTATGCCGATTTAAAGAAATATATCAAGAACAAAGAGAAAAAATCATCAAAAAACAAGAAATCTTTTGTGGAAGTCACATCCGTTGACTCCAAGAAAAAGTATGAAGTGTGCAACTATGCACATTTCTCGGAACTGAGTAAAGATGATATTAATAAGATTATCGGGTTTAACGGGAAAAGTTTTTCATCCAAGGGGAAAACAAACCTTGCCCGTGCCAGAAGACTGTATTCTTCCATCGCAAATGTAAATGAAACAAGCAAGGGGCAGTATACGACAACACCGGAAATGGCAGACATCTTCCTCCGGTATACGACAGCTGCCGGACTCAGCAGTAAATCCTATGGCACGGAAATGTTCTCCAAAAACGGGACAAAAGAGGGATTATACGGTACCCAGAAAGGGGTAAGGGATGCCGCAAACAAAAACATGGTCGGGTCCCAGGTACTCCGGAGTATTTACCAGGCCAATTCCCGTTTTAAAAAGGTACTTGCCCCGGGTGCCACCATGGAAATGGACGAGGCCAAAAAACGTGTCCTGAATGATGAGTACAACACACATTACCTTGACCTGTTAGTAAGCGGTTACGCCCTCGCCCAGTCAAGCGGTGACAAAAAAGCAGCAAACGAATGGCTGAAAGCCGTAACAACATATGCGAAAACAGCGGCTGATGGAAGCAATGGAAAGAGCGGAAGCAGCAGTCTGGAAAACGTTGTCATCCGCCTGGATATGGGAATGGTTTATGCAACGAGCAAAGAGGTTACCTATGCCTCCTGCGGCAGTGTCATTAATAAGCATTACAACTTTTCCGGCAAAGCAGACGCCTTTGCATCGCCAAAGGGTGTAAATGCAAAGAGCCTGAACAAAGGGTTTATTGGTTTTGCGGCATATGATGATAAATCCGGACAGAACTACCAGGCGCACAATGAAGAGGTCGCGACGAAAAAAGGCGTTGTTAGCAAATCAAAGTATAAAGATGCTGGCTATGGTACGTACTATGACAGGCTTTCAAAGGCAGTGCAGAATACAAAATCCGTCACGGGCAGCGGCAAAGACTGGTACAGCCGCATGGTCATCATGCGTACGACAAAAGCTTATTATAGTATGTCAAATAAAAAAGGGAAGCCGAATGCAAGGGTGTACAACAAACTGGCCACGGTCGAACTACTCAGGACAGTCGGATCCCCGCAGGGTATTAATGCATTTAAAGGTACGGCAAAAAATATAGCATGGCAGTATGGTACTTATGCAGTTGATGGGTTTTACTGGGTTTCCACACAGCCGGAAGAGACCCCGGATGTGAAATTTAATCTTGCCATCTTCAGCAAGGATGTCAACGGTAAGGAACCGGCCCAGAATGGAAAAGACATCAAGGATACCTTCCAGTCTTACAGTACGGCAGGAAAAACACAGACAGCAACTATTAAGGACAACCTGTATGTGAAACTGTCGCCGGGGAAAGACCAGGAATCCAAGAAACTTTTCGATAAGGTGCTTGCATCGGATAAATACCATGTAAAGATTGTGTTTGAAAATGCAGACGGGACAACCGCTGCGAGCCTGCTCGATCCGAAAATCGTAAAAAGTGTCCAGCGGGTAACAGATCCGGAAACGGGAACCAAATATGATGCAAAAAAAGAAGTTACCTATTATAAGGCGCTCAACGCATACGATTCCACCAACAAGGGAAGTGAAAAGGGAGATGAGCAGAATTACAACAAGCTTGTGTCTGCAAAACAGATTGGTGGTAAAGACCTGCAGGCAAACCGGAGCCTGATCTGGCGCATTTCCAATGCAGATGTGCGTACCAAAGGGTTTAAGATTTCCGGCACCGGCAGTTATTATGTGAACTGGAAAGCAAAAGTGTATATCATGCAGAAATCCGGCAGTGGTGCGAAGACAAAATGGACAAGCGTGATAAATGGAAGTTCGGTCACAAAAACAAAGCCATCCATGTCTGACCTTAAGGCAGGTGGCTGTGCAACAACAAACAATGTCATTGCACAGTATATCTACCACAAGGATGATACGAAGGATGTGAACCTTTCCGGTACCTATGAATCCATTCCGGAAGCATATGCAGAATTAAAGGAAGGGTCCATTTATAATGAGACATTTGAAGCAATGGCAGGTGTGCCGAGCACAAGGTCCCTGTACTTTGCAACCGGCGGGTCAGAATTCATTGTCAACATGCAGGCAGTCTATGATGATTACTACCTCAAGGAAATTTCAGGTGGAAGTAAAAACAGCTACCGTTCCACAAGACGATACAAGAGTGTTTTCAACAGCACGGACTGTGAGTACAAGAAAGGTGATACTTTAAAATCACTTACCGCAGGGAATACAAAAGAAGAGACTTTTGTTGCAAATGCCAATGACAAGAAACAGGAAAAAACGGTCACGGCGGAAAAGAACAGTGCCGTAAACCCGCAGGGCGCTGCCGGTTATAACACGACCGTAAACGGACACGACAGCACAACCAAATTCCACGCGACATGGACAGGGACGATCGGGAACAATACTTCCCGGTGGTCACAGAGCGGGTCGAATGTAAGCCCGTCCGGAAAACCATGTGAGGGCGGAAATGCCGGTAAAGTATACAGCATGTCCCCGACCCCGGCAAACTGGGATGTTTCTGCCTACAATACGGCATTAGGGCAGGCTGCAGACTGGGCCAAGAAGATGGAGGAAATCGGTAAAAGTGCAGATGGTACGGTTTACCGTATTGATGACTCTGACGGATATAAAAGGGTATATCACGTAGGGACTGCCACGATCAATGTAACACTGACCGGAGGGGAGAAGAGCTATGATACCGGTTCTTCACGGTCTTATGGAGGTGGAACCTATACGTCATCAAACCTTGTATCAGGTGCAAAGAGGACAAATACGTCATCCGACCTTGGAACAGGATGGAGCTATACCAAAGGTAATATAGCCTCTGCTTCCGGCTCCCACACAACGGATGAGCACGGAAAAGTAACCGGACACTCCAGCTGGAGCGGATACAAGGGATCCGTGGATGGGAAATCTTCCAGCATCCAGTACAAAATTGAAGTAACCTTCAGGGATGGAAGCATTACGGCAAAGAACTATGATGGCAATGCCGGGGAAAGCGGGCTGAAAGTAGAAAAGAAAAGCGGCCTGACCCAGTTTGGGGCACATGACCTCTGTGGCGCATGCTGCCAGCATGTACTCCCGGCAATCGAGGATACCTGGATCCAGAAGCTGCGTTTCGATACCATCCGTTTCACGAACCTTAAGGTATGGAAGCTGCAGGAAGGCTATGCCGAAGGCATGGGGGAGATCCGTAAGACAGACGATGGCAGCGGAAGCAGCATTGAAGGGGAAGCAGGAAAAGCAGAAGCAGATGCAGTAAAGAAAGAGAAGGAAGATAATAAGGATAATACCCAGGTCGTTGACCCGGACCTGTCCGGTGTGGAAGGCACGGAAGCTGCAAACGATAAAGAGTATGATGAAAACGGTGACCTTGTCGTCCCGGACTATGAGACTGGGGATATAGGGGATGACCCGGATGCAGAAGGGGAAGAAACCTGGACGGAAACCTCAGAAAATGACCTTGATATTGTAAAATCAAAGATCGTAAGGTACGACCCGAATATTTTTTATAACATTGCGCAGGCAGATACTTCAAAAGCCGGACGTATCCGCTACAGCCTGCAGACCGGACAGGATGATGATGTTACATGGACAGAGTTCAATAGTGATAAAAAGCTGACCCGTACAGATTCCTGTGACGGACAGACTGCATCCCATGGGGGAAGCCCAGTTGTGGTTACGGCAAACGGCCATAAAAAGAGCTGGTGCAGGGGATGCCTGTATACAAACAGTACATACAGCAACCTCCGCAACAGACACGATAATGCCAAGACAAGCGGGGAAGGAAAAGGGGAAGCCGGGGAAGCAGCAAGGACCAAGACCGGATATACCGATAACACAGCCGATGCAGTGGACAAGACAACGTTTGAGTGGAAACGTTTTGATAAGAGACGTAAGTTAAACTGCAAGGCAACCGTTATTTCAGATTTCCTGATTTTACAGACCAGCTCAGGCAATGAGAGTATTGTCTACTATCAGGATACTGCAGAAACAAAACATCATGAGTGCCAGGAAAATTATAAGGATACCCTGTGGTACTCCAAGCCGACAGACATGAATAATCTCAAAAAAGAGAATGTCAGCAAGGCAAAATGGATGTGGACTGATAAGATGTGGACGGATAACCCTCTGGTTAAGAAGACATCAAACCTTAATGTAGGAAGCTATAACGGCAATTACAGCAGTACATCCACGAAGTACCAGGGCACCGGAGGCAATGCAGTTGTAGAAACCGCATTTGATAAAGATGAAGAGAAGTATAACCATATCACAGATACCGATGAGAATGGAAATACCCTGGACCTTGCAAAAGTAACATCTGCAAGGACGATTGAAACAAAACAGAAGCAGATGGACGATATAAGGACCATCATGCAGACAAGGTCAGATTCGATTGATGGAAATATCTGTTCCCCTGGATGTGGAAACACTTATGGCGGAACAAACTATGATACTTATGGCAGCGGATCAGCGCGGATGGGAACAAATACTGCGGATGTTTATACTGCACCTACCAAGCAGGATGTATGGGGAAAATACAGCTGGATTAACCGGATTCTCCCTTCCTTGAACGGACAGACGGATGCACCGGAACCGGCGCAGTTTGGTAATGCCGGACTTGTGCTTATGCAGGACGGTATTGCACAGTGCCCGACGAACCCGAACCAGGAATATGTCACCGGGCAGTCCCGTGCATTCTTTATCCCGCTGGTTACATATACGAACTTTGGTGCTGATAAAAACGCCGAATCGCACGATATTACCAACTATACATTCAAGTATACAGACGAGAACGACAGCGTAGTCGGGAGAGTCGGTTATACCATGGATTCCATCTACACAAACGGACAGACGAAAGTCAACAACATCGTTGTCCATGACCCGGTTTCCGTACAGGGGGCAAATATCCTTACGGTAAACAAGGAAATGGACCAGCGTGTGCTCGGCGATGATAAAAGCGGGGCAGCGGAGATGAATAAGGAAGCTGATGATGCGACTTGTCCGGGAACAGCAGAAGAATGTCAGTACCGGCTGTTAAACTGCCAGTATGGAAAGCCGGTGCGCAGGGCGGCATTTAATGTTGACAATGCAAAACACAGTGATGTGGAAGATGATGACGGGGTGGTACACAGCTATGATTCCATTATCAGCAATATCCTTGCCCCGGGCGGCACTTACATGGATGTAAGTCTCGCAGACAGTGGATTTTCGATCAAGCGCTATGACGGGCTTGGGGCATTTGAAGGGACATCGGAAGATGATAGGAACCAGCCGGACCGTTACCTTTCTGGAAACGGCAGTGCATCGCTTGCAATGTCATGGAGCGCAATGGGGGTAGATACGGAAGAAGCAAAGAATGATACTTACGAACTTCAGGGCGTATTTAATTTCCACAATGCACTGGATTCAGAAAAAGCACTGTTTACCACCCGGGCAACCAAGCTTCTTGCAGAGCCGGATGGTTCCTTAAAGATTGTGCTTGCAGACGGATCCGAATATACATCTGCGGCTTCCCTCCTGGCAAAGGATGGGAAGAATGCCATCCAGTATCATTTTGGAATGGATTCCGTGATGTTATCCCCTAAGAAGGTTGACTACAAAGGCGGTTCTTATACCGTGGATGCTAATACAGGTGTAATTGTTGATGGAAAGGAAATTTCCTTTACAAAAACAAAGAATCCTTCCGGGGATATGACGAATTACATTGGTGACGGCATCTGGTTCGGTAACCAGGACGATGCAGTTTCCGATGGTACAGCTTATAATTCCGTTTATGACTGCAGCTATTCATTGGATAATCTTGCAGTTACAAGACTTGCACCGGAAAAGGACGCAAACGGTATTTCATACAGGCATACCTTATCCTGCTTTGCAGGTGTAACAGAACACGCCAAAACAACACAGGATTATTACAATGGCATAAGTGATAAAAAGGTACAGTATACTTACAATTATACAGGTGATGTGCAGACATTCACTGCCCCGGCAGACGGAGTCTATACCCTTGAGGCATGGGGAGCTTCTGGCGGTGATGGATATGATGACAGCGTTGACAGGGAAACTACAAGTTCTGTCGCTGGAAATGGTGGATATTCCAAAGGAAATATCAGCTTAAAGAAAGGACAGAAAATTTATGTTTTTGTTGGCGGCGCTGGAAAATATGGAGCCGGGACAAACCGCTTTGGAGGACCAGCTGGTGGTTACAACGGCGGTGGTGACGGTGGTGTTGCTGACAGCGGTTCTGGTGGAGGAATGTCACATATTTCCACCACAAACAATCCCGCAACAACAAGCTGGAACCCGGACGGAACACTTCTGGTTGCCGGCGGCGGTGGCGGAGCAGACAACAGCGGGGGAAGCCGTGGATCTGATGATGGACGCGGTGGAAACGGCGGTGGAAAGAATGGTGAAAATGCATACATTGAAAACATGAAATCTACTGGAAATGCGACATGGACACCGACAAGTGGTTTATCACTGCGTACTGGGACAACACTTTCTGGGGACAGTGCAGTAACAAATGGAAGTGAACAGGGCGTATTTGGCCCATATAAAACCTATCTTCCGGGACAAAAGGTTACGATAACAGTAAGGGGTGATAATCTTACAAACGGATATCCGGTTGTATATACCAATTATGGAAGATACCAGACAAGAAATTATACGGTTGAAGCAGCAAACAGTAATGAATACAGATATTCATTTACCGTACCAAGTGGACTTACATCTACAACAAATACCGACGGAACTTCTGCAGATTCCGGACAGAATCCATATACTATCTGGGAATTCTGTTTCCATGCAAGGGGTTCTTCACGGATGAGGATAGACTCTGAAACTGCATCCTGTGACTATAACTCAGCCAACCAGAATATGGGCGGCTGCGGAATGGGAGGAACCCAGGGCAGCGGATATAAACAGGGTGTTGGGGAATCTGTAACATTTGGAACTGATTCTGGCGGTGCCGGAGGTGGCTGGTACGGCGGATATGTCACTAATGCAAATAATGGCGGCGGTGCCGGCGGTTCGGGATATACAGCATCCGGTCTTACAAACACAGAAATGAAGTCCGGGGTACGCCGTGGAAACGGTCTTGTAAAAATCACTGCAGCCGGAACGATTGACTGGACACGCAAGTTTGATGATGGCTACCAGAAACAGACATCAGAAAACAACAGACATGTGCATACAGAAGCATGCATGGACACGCCATCGGAAGGTTTTAAGATTGCAGTAGATGAAGCAAGCAACGGAAACACTGCAGACCTTGGAAAAATGCTTGGATCTGCGGTATGGGGTAAAATTAAGGACCAGCTGAAGAATTGCTATGGAAGTGGCAGCGGCGGATCTGCAGGCAGCGTAGCTGCAGGAAAGACCTATACCTATGACTATTCCGGATCCGTGAAAAGTGTTACCCTCCCGGCTGGTAAATATAAGCTGGAAGCATGGGGAGCATCCGGTGGAGGCAGAAACCCTGGAAAGGGTGGATATTCAGCCGGAACAGTAACATTTGCAAATGAAACTACCGTATACATTGTAGCTGGACAGTCTGCAGGTACATATAATGGTGGAGGTATCGGATGCCATGGATATGGCGGCGGTGCAACACATTTTGCAACAGCAAACGGTGAATTAGCTGCATTATCAAATAATAAGAACAGTGTCTTGCTTGTAGCAGGAGGCGGAGCCGGAGGAAGTTCCGGAGCTGGTGGAGCCGGAGGCGGCGCAAACCAGAGTGGTACAACCGGTGGAAACGGATGTGGCACGAAAGGGGAAGGCGCAACTGTCAGCGGACCTGGAAATGCTTATTTCAGCGGATCATTTGGAAAAGGAGGATCGAATTCCGGTTGGAATACCTGTGGCGGGGGCGGCGGTCTCTATGGAGGTGGCGGAAGCTACGAAAGCTATTCGCGGAATGATGATGACGACGCTGGTGCTGGCGGTGGTTCGGGATTTGCTTCCCCTTCTTTGACAGATGTATCCGGTATAACCGGAGAGCATAGCGGAAATGGGTACGCAAAGATCACTGTTATCGAAGCACACACTGACTATGATCCGGACAAAGTGTTTGACCTGGTTAAGAAAGCAACCGGAAATAATTATTCACTGATTCCGAACAGTGTCACTACAGATGGACATACCATCATAAACCCGTTTTGGAGCTGCCAGTGCATCTACGACAGCCATGTATGCACGAAGCACTGCAAGACCACTTATGTCCTGCAGTGCAAGGAACCGCATCATAAGGCAGTTAACGGAAAGATTGGACATTACGATGCTGGCAATGAGATCTGTTATGATGCATGTCATAATGATGAGCTGCATAAAAAGGGTGCAGAGCAGGCAAATGCAGGAAAACCGGGAACGTCCAAGCCGCTGAAATTTGGAGATTTCGTCCTGCTTGATAACTATTTTTATATTTACTTCCCAAACAGTGGCGATTTTTATGAGTCAGATGATTATGGAATCGCCCAGACCGAACAGCGGAAGGGAAAAGGATATGCGAATAATTATGACTGCACGGAGTGGACCAGAGAAAAATGGATCAAATTCCCATTTTCTGTTTTGTATAATCGGAACGGAACCTTTGAGGAGCACCCTGCGGGTCAATGGTTCCAGCTGGAAATTACGGACAAGGTGACGAACCGCAACGTTAAAAACAACTGTTACGATCTGACCAGCTTGTCGGAGCGTGATGATGGATTTACGTATCAGTTCTACGCCCAGCTTGACAACCATGAGATGAGTGGGGCTACCATTGAGTATGCCGTGGAAGCAATCAACAACCAGCCTTCCCCGAGCGGCAGTGAAAATCCGTACGACCGTGACGGAACGTTATCACTTGACTGCTCTCAGGATAACTCAAGCATTACAAATGCAGAACGTGCAATTGACCTGACGGCAAAACATTCAGCATATAAGCAAACGTTCGTCGATTTAATATCAAGGATTGGCAACCTCACGGTGCAGGATAGTACCGACCTCCGCTTTAGCAATTTGTTCAAACGTAAGACAAATGATGATAAATGGTATATAGATGGTATTGTTCATGCAGTCGATAAGAGTATACAGAACGCATACCTGTCATGGCATAAAAATAATGGAGATACCGCAACGGATATCCGGGGCGAAAAGGTATCCGCATATAACCAGTGGTACAATACATGGCATACAGCAAAGTGGTCTGATGTAGGAGAGGACTCCAGCAGGTGCGTATCAACCCCGCTTGAGTCAGCAAAGAATAACATCGCAGCACTGCGGGGAAAGAGTGAGCAGCTTCAGCTTGGATACAACCTCTTATGGGATATCCAGGTATTAAGCCGGGATTTCGCGGACGGAAACGTCCAGATCGAGCCGAAATATTACATCCTCGATACTAAGAAGGATAAGCTCATGGCAGTTGATGTGTGGGGCAGCCGGAATGAAGATGTAACGCTTGTCAATGAGTTTGGTCTCATGGATAAGTATGGAACAGATTACTTTAATCAGCAGAAAGACAAAATTTATGACCATGCCATGTTGCTGAACTGGGATGATGAGAAGTCACGCCGGAACTACAGCGATGAAGAGAAGGCTGCGACCGAAACGGCATCGAAAGTGCTCGGCCGTACAATCCTCGATGCAAATGGAATGCCGATGACCCAAAAAAATCCATTAACTGGTATGGAAGAAGAGGTTGTTGCACCGCTGTCCATCCCGATGGGAGATGGCTACCGCGAGGGTAACGCGCAGTTCCTGTACCTGAATGGACGTACCCGTACTTTTATTGGAAACAGTAAAGTTACAGCACTCCATAAAGATATTAATGGCGATGATGACCAGGAGCTTTTTAAGGAATTTGATGCCATTGGAAATGACCTTGGACCTAATGGGGTTTCAGAGGATGAGTACAGTTTCTGTGCATCCCGCTGGCACGTAACACTCGGGCTGCCGTCTTCTGCAAAATTTACGGATGTGACCGTGGATAAAGATGGTAAAGAGCAGCATATCAATCCTTACGATATGATTACCGACGAGGATACCGGGGATAAGATTTATGCGTACCAGAAATATGACCCAGATTACCTCAAAGAGCATGGGGATGAGAACCGGTACATGATTCTTGAAACAGCACGTATCACAGCATACGGAGCGGTCTACAACCTGAGATATTCACAGCTTATGGACAATGGATCGATTACTGCAGCCAACGGGAAAACGTATAATTTCGTCGACAGTGCGACATATCCAGGTAAGGCAAACTCGATACCGACATTGCTTGCGGTATATGGCATCACTAACTCAGGTAGGGACTATGAGACACTACAAACACATTGATGATTTGATAACTGCTATTGATATTTAATAGTATAACGCAAAAAAAAAGAAAGCCACTCAAGGAATTTTCCAAGAGTGGTTTTTCTTTTGTCCTTTTTTTTAGCCCATGCACCACTTGTGGGGTGCAACGTAAAAAATATGGTGTCCATCATTTTATATATTTGTTTCAACCCCTGCGCCCCTCCACGGGGTGCCACTGTAAACGCGAATGGGAAACGTGTTTTCGTAAGTGTCAGGGTAAAAATCGACTTTTACAGAAGATTTTTCATAAATTCCTTTGACGATTTACATAAAGGCACAATATGTATAATGAAAACATTGCTTTATTTTGCGCTTTTCTCATTTTGGCTAACTTGGGAGAGGACAAGGAAATTGTGTTGCATATTTATTAAGGAAGGATGGTGAGCGGTATGTAAGGGATTAGCGAAAACACAGGTCGCACCCCGTAAAGGGGTGCGTGGATGAGGAAAGAGAGAAAAAAATATGTAAACAAGGAAACAAGAGTTTCTTTAGAAGAATGGAGGAATAAATATGTGTATGTATTGTGAAAGAAGAACAGACGTAAAATTTGGATGGAAACAACCGAAACTCCCATATCATAGTGATAATCTAAACGAAGGTAGATTGAATGGAAATGTATTAGAAAATGAAAAATGGGACGGGGTTATTCATGATTATCAAACCGCTACTCCAGAATTGATTCTCACTTGTCCTGGTTATTTTAACGGCGAAGGTGTTGGTTCTATTTACATTCCAATAAAATATTGTCCTGAATGTGGAAGAAAATTGGGGGGAATAAAAAATCATAAGAAATGAGGATTTCAAAAGGAAGGTGAAATTATGAGTCAAAGCAATTATGAAAAATACGCAGTAATTAAACAGCAGGAATTATTACACAAGGAGAGAAATTTGCAGCAAGCTATTAGTTGTCTTAGAGACAGAAGAAAATTTGCTTCGTTGCAATCTATTGATAGTGCAATAGATTTTGTTGCTGATTTATTGGTGTGTATAACTATTAAATAATTGTATGATTGGAGATAAGTATGGATAAGATAAATCAAATTAAAAAAGAAATCATTATATCAATGAAAATGATGGATACAACTATTAAAAATGTCAAAGAATCAGAAGAATATAAAATTGCGCAAGCATATAATCAAGGATTGAGGGATGCTATGGCTATTTTTGAAAGAGAAATGAAACGATGATTTCATCAAGAAAACAAACAGGACAAAGACACGGCTTCGGCTGTGTCTTTTTTTATCTCATATTAAAGGTGTAAACATCAAAGTTATCGAAAGGAGAAAAAGAGATTATGGGAAGAAAGAAAATAAAAATCATCGGGAAACCTCCTCCTGATTGAAACTTTTGTGTAGGTAAAGAAACAAGAGTTTCCTTGGAAGAATGGAGGAATTAACATGGATAATTTTATTAAAGTTGATGAAGTTGATGAAGAAAACACAAACATTTTGCACAGAAGATTTGTTCAGCGATATAGAGAAGAAAAAGGTCGGCTACTTACAGACCATGAATCAAATTTATGTTGGTGGAATATTTGTGGTGTCGTTATGCGTGACGGTTACGATTCGGCAAAAGAATATGTCGATAAAGTAAAACTTGGTTAACATGAAACGATGATTTCATCAAGAAAATAAACAGGATAAAGACATGGCTTCGGCTGTGTCTTTTTTTTATCTCATATTCCTTGTGTAAATAATAAAGCCATCGAAAGGAGAAACAATTATGGCAAAATACAACATTACTTACAGCTGCGGTCACGAAGGAA
>ERZ779875.1556-NODE-1556-length-14650-cov-4.467215_pt1 | contig 14650 bp, 10 predicted proteins | sample MGYA00511246_ERZ779875 | MGnify/ENA primary metagenome ERZ779875 (study PRJEB29588, sample SAMEA2155093) | human gut metagenome | biome: human gut; feature: human-associated habitat; material: faeces | place: Denmark | collected 2008/2010 ... | reverse complement strand
ATGTGCGACCGGGAGGTATTGTGGCGGTAATTACCACAAAGGGAACATTAGATAAGCAGAATAGTATGGTGCGTAAATATCTTGCACAAAGGGCAGAACTCATAGGAGCAATACGACTTCCCAATACAGCTTTTAAGGCAGATGCCGGAACGGAAGTGACCAGTGATATTTTATTCTTTCAGAAACGGGAGAGAAAGATTGTGGCAGAGCCGGACTGGGTACATCGGAGGGTATTACCCTCAACAGCTATTTTGTGGAGCACCCGGAGATGATCCTGGGGTACATGATACGGGATACAGGAAGGTTTGGAGAAAACAGTAATCTGACAGCCTGTGTCAACGATGATCCGGATTTTGACCTGCAGGAAGCACTTTCCCGTGCGGTTTCTAATATTCATGCTCAGATCACCGATTTTGAACGCACGGCAGAGGAGGGGGAAGAACCGGAGGAATATCTTCCGGCAGATCCTGATGTGAAGAACTTTACCTATACATTCATTGATGGTGTTCTCTATTTCCGGAAGGACTCACGGATGGTCAGACAGGAGGTGGGAGATAAGGTGCTTGAAAGAATTAAGGGCATGGATGCCATACGCACTGCCACAAGATATTTGATCGACATTCAGATGTCCGGGTGCAGTGAACAGGAATTAAGGCAGGCACAGGAGAAATTAAATACCGTATATGACCAATTTACAAAAAAATATGGTTATATCACAGCAAAGGGTAATGCCAGAGCCTTTCGGGACGATGGTGATTACCCTTTACTTTGTTCATTGGAAATGGTGGATGAGGACGGCGTGGTGTCAAAGGCAGATATGTTTACCCGGCAGACCATTAAGGCAAAGCAGACAGTGGATCATGTGGAAACAGCCGTAGAAGCATTGAATGTATCCGTGAATGAGTTTAACGGTGTAAACATCGCATTTATGCTCAGTATTTATCAGCCGAATCTGACAGCAGAGCTATCCAGAGCAAAACTTATTGAGGAGCTGAATGGACTGATCTTCTTAAATCCGATGGAGTATAACGAACACGATCCGGATCATGGATGGGAAACAGCAGACGAATACCTGTCCGGCAATGTTCGGGCAAAGCTGCGCATGGCTCAGCTTGCCGCCGAAACTAACCCGGAGTTTGCAGTTAACGTCACTGCACTGGAAAAAGCACAGCCGAAAGATCTTGAAGCATCTGAAATTGATGTGCGGCTGGGCGCAACATGGCTTGCTCCAGAAATTATCCAAAAGTTTATGGCAGAAACATTCCAGATTCCCTACTATCTGCGCCATGCAGTCAAAGTGAGATATTCTCCCTATACCGCAGAATGGCGCATTGAGGGCAAGTCGGCCATGGGCAGAGGTGACATCATCTCCTCCGAAACCTACGGCACCTCCCGCGCCAACGCCTACAAGATTCTGGAAGACACGCTCAACCTGAAAGATGTGCGCATCTATGACGCTATCGAAGATGAAGAAGGCAAGCTGAAGCGCATCCTGAACAAAACGGACACCATGCTGGCACAGCAGAAGCAGCAGGTCATCAAGGATGCCTTTGCCAACTGGATCTGGAAAGACCCCCAGCGGCGCATTGCACTGGTGAAACAGTATAATGAACTGTTCAACAGCAGCAGGCCACGAGAATACGATGGTTCCCACATCCACCTTGTCGGTATGAACCCGGAAATCACCCTCCGGGAACATCAGCGCAATGCCATTGCTCATGTGCTTTATGGCGGTAATACGCTGTTGGCACACGAGGTAGGAGCAGGAAAAACTTTTGAAATGGCGGCATCCGCAATGGAAGCAAAACGCCTTGGCTTGTGTCAGAAAAGCCTATTTGTCGTTCCCAATCACTTGACGGAGCAGTGGGCTTCGGAGTTCCTGCACCTATACCCCAATGCAAAGCTGCTGGTAGCGCGGAAAAAGGATTTTGAAACGGCCAACCGCAAAAAGTTCTGCGCCCGGATTGCAACCGGGGATTATGATGCGGTCATTATCGGTCACAGCCAGTTTGAGCGGATTCCGCTTTCCTATGAGCGGCAGGAACGCATTATTCAGGAACAGATCGATGAAACGCTTGCCGCCATCGAAGAACTGAAAGCCAATGCAGGCGAGAATTTCAGCATCAAGCAGATGGAAAAGACCCGTAAGACGCTGGAAACAAAACTGGAAAAGCTGCGCTCCGATGCGAGAAAGGACGATGTTATCACCTTTGAGCAGTTGGGCGTTGACCGACTTTTTGTAGACGAATCGCATTTTTATAAGAACCTCTTTTTAACCACAAAAATGCGCAATGTCGCTGGTTTGTCCACATCGGAAGCCCAGAAATCGAGCGATATATTCGGCAAGTGCCGCTATCTGGACGAGATCACAGGCGGGCGCGGCGTGGTATTTGCAACGGGAACTCCCGTGAGCAACTCCATGTCGGAACTGTATACGGTCATGCGCTATCTGCAATACGGCACACTCCAGCAGAAAGGGTTGACGCATTTCGACTGCTGGGCATCGACCTTTGGCGAAACCACCACCGCCATCGAACTCGCCCCGGAGGGTACGGGCTATCGGGCGAGAACGCGTTTTGCAAAGTTTTTCAATCTCCCGGAACTGATGTCGATGTTCAAAGAAGTTGCTGACATCAAGACCTCCGACCAACTTCATCTGCCTGTGCCGGATGCAAAGTTTGAAACTGTGGTGGCGAAACCGTCCGAGATTCAGAAAGAAATGGTGCAGGAACTGAGCAAACGTGCTGCAAAAATCCACTCCGGCGCAGTGGATGCGTCCGAGGACAATATGCTGTGCGTCACCAACGATGGCCGAAAGATCGGTCTGGATGTCCGCCTGATGAACCCCATTCTGCCGGATGACCCCAACAGCAAACTGAACACTTGTGTTCGGAATGTGCTACAAATCTGGGAAGATGGCAAGGAGCAAAAGTTGACACAGCTTTTGTTCTGCGACCTTTCGACACCGAAAAATGATGGCAACTTCAATGTCTACGATGATGTTCGCAAGAAATTGGTCGCCGCCGGGGTGCCGGAAAACGAAATTGAGTTCATCCACAACGCCGACACCGAAGCCAAAAAGGCCGCATTGTTCTCCAAAGTGCGCTCCGGCGATGTGCGGATTCTGCTCGGCAGCACTGCAAAAATGGGAGCCGGGACGAACGTGCAATCGCGGCTTGTGGCAGTGCATCACTTGGATGTTGGATGGAAGCCAAGCGACATGACCCAGCGCAATGGCCGCATCATTCGGCAGGGAAACATGAACAAGGAAGTCAAGGTGTTCAACTACGTCACAGAGGGGACATTTGACAGCTACCTCTTTCAGACCCTTGAGAATAAACAGCGATTTATCTCGCAAATTATGACTTCCAAATCCCCGGTGCGTTCCTGCGATGATGTGGATGAGCAGGCGTTATCCTATGCAGAGATCAAGGCATTGTGCGCTGGAAATCCGCTCATTAAGGAGAAGATGGATTTGGATGTGCAGGTTGCAAAGCTCAAGGTGCTGAAAGCCGACCACCAGAGCCAGAAATTCCGTCTGCAAGACAAGCTGCTCACCAAGTTCCCGGCAGATATTCAGGAAACGAACGCCTATATTGCCGGCGTTAAATCGGATGCCGAACTTGCCGCCGCCCATCCGCAGGAAAAAGAGGGCTTCTGCGGCATCACCATCAAGGGCGTGGCCTACGATGAGAAAAAGACTGCTGGCGAACGGCTTCTTCTCGCTTGCTCCGAACTGCCCAATAGCGAGGAAAAAGTAATCGGCAGTTATCGCGGTTTTGAACTGTCCCTGCGCTTCGACACCTACCACAGCGAATATCAGGCTCTTTTGAAAGGCCAGCGGAAATACCCGGTAGCACTGGGCAAAGACCCACTTGGCTGCATCATCCGTCTGGACAACTCCCTGAACAATTTCCCGGAACGCATCACTTCTGCCGAAAATGAACTGGCCACCCTAAAACAGCAACAGGCGGCGGCACAGATTGAAGTAGAAAAGCCGTTCCCGCAGGAAGAAGAACTGGCCGAAAAGTCGGCTCGCCTTGCAGAGCTGAACGCACAGTTGGATATGGATGAAAAAAGCCACGAGCCGGAACAGGATGAGGGAGAAAAGGAGCAGGAACCTCGCCGTTCCTCGGTGCTGGCGGCTCTGGAAGAAAAAGCTGATAAGGTAGAACCCATCAAGCCGTTCAAAAGCTATCTCGACAAGGATGGTGATGCCCGATGAATAACCGCCGCGACCAGCAGCTGCACTTTCGCGTCAGCAAGCAGGAACTGGAACGTATCTGGAGCAAGATGGAATGCAGCGGCATTTTGAGCATAGGTTCCTATCTGCGCAAGATGGCTCTGGACGGTTATTGTTTGCATCTGGACTTGCAGGAACTGCGCCGGATGGCCTATCTCCTGCAAATGTGCAGCAACAATCTCAACCAGTATACCAAAGCTGCCAACGAGAGCGGTCAGGTCTATGCCGCTGACATGGAGGACTTGCGCTCCCGGCTGGATGAGCTGGTAGAAATCAGCAAGCAAATCCTTGCGAAACTGACCGAACTGTAACTTTGCCCGCAGTCAAATTCTGCGGGTTACATAAATTTTATTTGCACGAGGATCACCACTCGTCTTCGTCATCATCCTCATTGAGCAGTAAATCTTCAAATTCATCGGAATCATCCGGTGCAAGACGCTCTGGGTGAAAACGCATATTGAGTTGTTCCTGCGCTAATTCCCGAATCTCTGGCCGCTTGTCGTGAGTTTTATTGTTCAGCCACTTGATTTGCTCTTTTGAAAGTCTCCACGGAAGAGAAAGCAGCTTATTTTCAATCATCTGCGCAGAACGCACATCGGGCGGCAGTGCCGCACACTTCTTGCAGATGTGCGCTGCATAGCCTTTGCCCGAAAACTTTTCATTCGCCTTATATTCACCGCAGACCTTACAATAGTGTCCGTGCTTCTTCATATGACACTGTTCCTTTCGCAGATGTTTTTATCTTTATCAGTCTACCAAATTTTGAGGGGGATTCCAACTCGTTTTTCAAAAAAGGAGGGGTGCTATGGCTGCAACACGCTTGATTGCGCTGCATAAAAACAAAGGCAAGTCGGTTGCGGCCTGCTTAAAAAGCCGCACGGATTATGCACAGAATCCTGACAAAACGAAGAAGGGAGAGTTGGTCAGCAGCTATCAGTGCAGCCCCTTGACCGCAGACGAAGAATTTATGCTTTCCAAGCGACAGTATGAACTTTCCACTGGGCGCAGACAGAAAAATGATGTGATCGCTTATCAGATTCGACAGTCTTTCAAACCCGGTGAGATCACCGCCGAGGAAGCCAACAAGGTGGGCTATGAACTGGCGATGCGGTTTACCAAGGGCAAGTACGCTTTTATTGTTGCTACTCACACGGACCGGGAGCATATTCACAATCACATTATCTACAACTCCACTGCGCTGGACAGCACCCGGAAATTCCGGGATTTCTTATTGTCCGGGCTGGCCGTACAGCGGCTGAGCGATTTAATTTGCTTAGAGCATCAACTTTCTGTCATTGAGAAAAAGCCCTACCGGGAGCGGAAAAAGCGCACACTCTACCCACCCAGAGAAAGCAATCGTGACCGTCTATGCAGCGTGATTGACACCATCTTGGCCGAAAAGCCCGAAGGCTACGAAGATTTTCTGCAAAAGCTGGAGCAGCAGGGTTATGAAGTCAAGCGAGGAAAATACACCTCCGTCAAGGGCGCACGGCAGAAACGATTTATTCGTTTTAGGACACTCGGCGCGAGATACAGCGAAGAGGAACTGAAAGCGGTGATTGCTGGAGAAGCCGAACATCGTCCACGCCAGAAGCAATCGCCCAAAGAGAAACCGTTCAATCTTCTGGTGGATGTGCAGGCAAAGCTGGCCGAGGGTAAGGGTAGCGGCTATGCGCGATGGGCAAAAAAATACAATCTGAAAGAAATGTCCAAAACGCTGATTTTCTTACAGGAAAAGAAAATCGGCAGCATCGAGGAAATGCAGGAGCGCGTGGACGCTGCCACCGCCCGCTATCACGAGCTGGGCGATTCCATCAAGGCGAAGGAAGCACGCATGGCTGAGATTTCCGTTTTGCGGACGCACATCGTCAACTATGCGAAAACGCGCCCGGTATATGATGCCTACCGCAAGGCCGGATACAGCAAGCGATTTCTGGAAAACCATCGCGCAGAGATCACACTGCACAAGGCAGCAAAGGCGGCTTTCGATGATGCCAAGCTGAAAAAGCTCCCCAAGGTCAAGGAACTGGATGCAGAATATTCCAAGCTGCTGACAGAAAAGAAAGCAGCTTACCCGGACTACCGCAAAGCGAAAGACGAGATGCAGGAACTTCTTCGTGCGCAGCGCAACGTAGAACTGTTCTTTGCCGAAGAAAAGAACACCACCGAGAAAACACAGTCCAGATAAATGATGACAGCCTAGGGTTCTTCCTTATGGGAGAGTCCTAGGCTGTCTTTTTTGTTATAGAAGTGTTTGGAACAAACGCGCAGCCTGCATCGGCACGATGCAGATCGAAAGGGGTTTGGGCACAGCCCAACAAGCATTTTGAATTTGGATTTGAATAATCCGATTCAAAAATTGCAAGTTGGTACCAACTTGCCCTGCTTGCAGAGTAGCTGCTCCTGTCAACTCCTGCGTCTGAAATTTTCAAGTCACTTCAATTTCGCAAGAATCTCGTCTGCGCTCATGCCACTAGCCAGCAATTTTTTCAGGATATCTTCTGCTTCAGCTTTTTTAGCGAATTCCGCAGCTTTGGTTTCAGCCTTAATCTTTTTGGCTTCAATCTTGACAATTTCCTTGTCGATGGACTTCAACTCTACCTTCTTGGCTTTCAGATCAGCTTTCAGTGCATCGATATTAGTGGTAATGGATGCGATTTCAGCAGTGACGGCTTCCTTTGCAGACTGCTTCTCAGCAATCTGTGCAGAGAAATCGGTAGTCGTTGTTGCGGTTTTAGCTTTGTTTTTGCTTCCCTTAGGTCTGGACATAGAATAGCCTCCGATATTTTGATAGCTTCAGTATAACACTAGCCTCCTAAATGTACAATCTTTTTATTTATCTGCTCTCAAGTACAAGGAATAATTCAAAAAGTGCCGGCTGCTCATCATCCGTATTATAGACACAAGTGTTTTAAAGAGCCAACAAATAATCATGCGACCTACTTTACAGCAAAGCGATTATAATATTTTCAATCGCATTCTCTTCAATCGATTCAAACTTATCACATGTTCTCTATTTCCGAAGAAGATACCTCATTAGTTAATCTTGAAATATTTTTATTTACTAAAATATACACTTTGTCATTGTCTCGATAGGCTGTTGCAAAAATCTTTTTTTCTATATCATATAATTCTTTTTGAGCTTTTCTTATTTCGTTATCGAAAAGTTCCTTTTTCTTTCCCATAATATCTCCTAAGTAATTAATAGAAAAAAGTCCACTCCTATCTAGAATCTCTTTAACTTCTCCATAACGAGGTTCGTCTTGGTATAAATGCACATAAGAAAAATTGATGAAGTCGATAGTATATATTTTTATGGTATCATATGCTTTTTTTCTGAAACTTTCAAAATTCATTTCTCTGTGTAGTAAAAAAGAAACATTGCTATGCATATCCCCCAGTGTATCTTTAAACGAAAATCCATCATACTCCCTTAAGTTCAATATAGTTTTAATTGAAACTGCTTTTAAGCTTGTACATTGAAGTACCATTCTGCCGATAAGATAAGAAATCAATATGCTAATTTCAATGCTTGAATATGCCTCGACATGATTTACAACTATTGTCGTATTGAAATCTTGTATATTGCTGATAAAGTCATCAACATTACATACCATGCATTCCATTCTTTCCTGTAAATAATCAGATTTTAGTATTTTCAAAAAAGAATTATTCTTTTTCAGAAAAGTACAATAATCAAAGTATGTATACTTGGTGTTATCATTTTTATTATTGAGCAGACCGGATATTTTCTTTTTTATAATTGAAACACTAGATGCATCAGCTATACAATGATCTAAAACGGATACGATATGATAGTTTTCAACATCCTCTAAAAGAACAAACAAAGCCAAAAAGCCATTTTGATATCGTAAATTTGTAATTAATTTTTCAAATCCTTCTAAAAAATAATCCTCAACTACATCAAATTTACAATTCCAACTTTGCAAATTCAGATATGGAATTTCAAGCTTATCAGAAACCGCATATTCTGTAAAAAATAATTTTTCATTGCGTTTTAAAATTTTAGAACGCAAAATAGGATTTTGAATGAGCAGTTTTACGATTTTTGAATTCAAATCTTCTCTTTTGTATTGCTTTGAAACAGAATAAGAGAAAGCTATGCATCGATTGATTTTATTGTTGTAGATTATATACTGGTTATGGCAACAGGGATATTCTCTTTCCGGAGAAGAGTTGGTATTAATTAGAAAATCGAAGACTTTCTGGTTGCACCGCTGTACTTCATTCAGCACAAACTGAATCTCCATCGAATTGTTCTGTTTGTGCGTCGCTAAATTTTCATTTGATTTGAGCACATATTCGGATAGTTTATAAGGAGTTCTAGCAGTATAAATCATATCAATATTGCATTCTATATCGAATTCCCGCTCAATTCCAACAAGTAGGTTCACCACGGATAAAGAATCTCCACCTGATTCAAAAAAATCGGAATTATAGCCTATATTGATTTCGTTGTTTCCTAAGGCCTCTTTCATAATCGAGATGATTTTGTCTTGAACGGCCTTATTTTCATTTTGTTCGTTTTTATTTGCTTCAATATTCTGCTTTTCTTTATATCGCCTCCATATAATGTTGCGATCAATTTTGTTGTTTATGGTTCTTGCCAATTCATCAACAAATTCAAAATAATTTGGAATCATATATTTAGGAATATTCTCATTCATGTACTTGAGCAACTCAACTTTTGTTACTCCTTTTTTTACCACGAAATTTCCAACCAACAGGTTTTCATTGTACACAACAGCAACGTCCATTACTCCTTCAATATCTCGTAATGTGTTTTCAATTTCGTTCAATTCTAATCGTATTCCATGTATTTGAACTTGGTCATCATTTCGCCCATAAAAATACAACATGCCATTGTGCATTGCTACTATATCTCCTGTACAATAGCAATTTGTGCTTTTTTCTTTATAAAATCTTTTCTTGCATTCTTCGGCATTATTTACATATCCATCTGTAATTCCGTTTCCCTTTAATACCAGTTCGCCTTTACCATCTTTGTCCTTATTTATAATTTCATACTTGCAGCCCTCAATGCAAGTTCCAATCGGAATTTCCTGTAATTCTGGATTTTTTTCAAATCGATAATATGTTGCATAAACGGTAGCTTCTGTAGGCCCATATAGATTGAATAATCCGAAATCCCACTGTCTCTCTCTCCATATCTCGTAAATTTTTCTCTTAAATGATTCACCTGCAATCATTACATATTTTAATTCTGAGGCTATTGATTCTAGCTCCTGATTACTATAATTGTTTAGCATATTTAAGAATACAGATGGAGAGGTTGCATAATGAGACACGTGATACATACGTACATACTGTGGGAAATTTTTCAAATTTTCTACTAGTGTAAGATCTATTGCAAGTATTTTTCCTCCATTTATCCATCCATATATTTCACTTGTTGAAACATCAAAATTATATGGTGTAGAAAACATATATACCGATGTATCAGAAACTGGACATATTTTTTGTAAACCCGACAAAATGTATACTAGATTTCCATAGTTTACAGAACAGCCTTTTGGTTTTCCCGTGCTTCCAGATGTAAAAAGAACATAAACTTCCGATGTGTTATCATATGTTCTATACTCTATTTTTGAACTGCTGGTATAAGACATGCACTGCTCAACGTCCAAAGAGTCGGTGGGTGTGTATTTCCAAGGTTCATCTGTAATAATCAATTCTACGTTTGCTTCTTCAACTATGATTTTCTTATTATTGGGCATTAGCTTCTTTGATATGGGAACATAGCTACAACCAGCCTTTAATACAGCTATAATCGAAATGATTACTAAAGGTGAATGATTCAAGTATAGTCCTACTCGAATATGTCTTTTTTTGCATTTATTAACTATTTTTTTCGCGATTGCATCCGAGTAAACATCTACATCACTATATGAATAATTTCTATCTAATCCATATATCATGACTTCGGAATTTTTATTTTGAGCCAATTTTCTAAACTCTACTCCAATATTCCCATTAAATTCAATCATAAACTATCCATCCTTTTTTGAAAATTCTTTAGAATTCTTTTCATATTCTATAATCAATTCAAGAAGTACGTGATGTTTTTTTCTTCAAATTTCATGGTCTTTGTGTTTAGAATATGAACACTGCAATTTGAAACCTTGAACGGTTTTTCCCTATTTGTCCATGCCATATTGTTTATAATATAATAGATAATATTTATAACTCCACTATGCGTCACCACTATAATGTTGCTTTCAAAATCTTCATACATTTTGATGAAATCGAAAAACCACTTCTGAATTCTATCAAAAAACTCCCTTGGAGATTCTCCATTAGGATACTTTTCATCCATTTTTAGTGTGTTAAAATACAATCCCGGATACTTTATGGAAGCCACTTCATTTTTCATTCCTGCTAATTCACCATTATTCATTTCTCTTAGTCGCGCATCTACATGAAAAGGAATTTTCAATTTATATGATATTGCTTTTGCAGTTGATACTGTTCTTGGCAAGTCACTTGACACAATTTTAGATATATCAAAAGTCCCTTTCTGAGAATACAAAAATTCAGCCAATCTCATCGCTTGGATTTTTCCTTCTTCTGTCAAATCCATCGTGCTCCAGCCACCTCTATAGTTGCTATCATCTTTTCCGTGTCTTACAAAGATTATTTTCATAATGCTTCCTCCATAGAATTTTCACTTTAGCATTTCGAATTTCATAGCATCAATTACTAGTATCTTAACTGTTAAAATTCACTTTTTACGGTTGTTCACTTATTTAGTTGAGCTTCTCATAACTTGGCATGTTGAAACTTGCGTTCCTTTAATAGTATCTGATACAATTACATCTACATCATGTAAGAAGTCCTCCAAATCTTTTTTTTCATCATTTATAATCACATAGTCTGCTATTTCCTTGCAATTTGATGCCTTATGACTTTCTTTAAATGCATCTTTCATCTTCACGCTTTCTAATACCTCTTTATATGATATCCCCGAAATGCCTTTCTCAAAAGCCTCATAACATTTTTTATTATACTCTCTTCTGGCTCTAATCTCAATTGGGGCCTCAATATAAATATTGGCACACTTATTTCCAAATTCCCTTTTTAGGAAACTACCAAACGGGGCTCTATAAAGACTTTCTATAGATACACATTTTATATTATCTTCTTTTAAATGTACAATTAATCTTAAAATGAACTCCTTAAATACGTCTTCACTTTTATCTTGATATAACTTAATAAAATGCTCGTCCTTTAAACCAGAAGATATATCCATGCCTCTTGCACTCATCATCTCTTTTTCGATTTCAATTATTTTATACCGTTTAATTTCAAATGGACTAGATGCCATTCTGATTCCTGCAGATGATTTGCCACATTCACTCAATCCTGAAAGCGTAAAGATTGCATCGATATACTTTTTTTCCTCTGAAAAATTTTTTCCGTCTAAATAATTCATTATAAGTTTTTCTCCTTGTATTCTATATCAATAAGTTTAATTCGTTAAGTTTTATTCGTTTTCTAAAATGTTTGGTCGGTAAAAATTAGTTCAAATCTCTTTTAGTGTTGCTACATCAATAAATTTTACTATTTTTGGTTACTAACATAGCTAATTACTTTTATCGAGAATTCTTTGACGTTTGAAAAGTTGTATTCATGCGTAACAACATTTGGTTCAATAGTATTCACCCCGGTTAGGTAATTAAACAATTCCATAACAGATCTATACGATTGCGGAATAATGTTATATGTATCTATTAGATAGACCTTCATAACAAGTACCGTTAACTTAAATATCTCTTTCTGGCTTTGCTCTGTAATACCATCATCCAGTAATCTCTTTAGTTTATGTATGGTTTCCGGAATCACCATCTTGTTTTTTTGCTTCAAATTTTCAAATGAAATGGATAAACTAGATGGCACTGCACCATATAGTAGAGAAGTGATTCTCCCAGAATTATAGGCATATATTGAATATAGCGATTTCGCATCGATCAATCTGTTTTCTACTTCATACTCGGAAAAAATGGTATATCCAGTCTTAATATCAAATTGCTTTAAAAATCCACTTAACTGCTGATTTTGTTCAAAACTATAGTATCGCACCAATAGTAATATATCCATATCACTCCAATTTTGTATATATTGATTTCTACTGATGCTTCCCCCTACTAACAATGCTATCAAGTCGTCTCCAAATAAACATCTTACATAATTCAAAATTTTATCGAGTTGCTGGAGTTCTTTCTTCGGCAACTTAAGTTGTTCCAGTTGTATGCATGTTGAATTTCCAGAGAATCTCTTATCTTTCCATTGAATAGAATCTATTATTGCTCTTGTTGTTTCATCTATGGAGCAGCTTGTACTAATTTTATGCGTAAAATAGCCGATATTATATAGCCATTCCAGAAATGTTTTTTGTAATATTTGATATCGTTGATATAGAGCGACTTCATCGGGTGAGTAGTCACTATTATTCCTTTTATAGTTGTATCTCTCGTTTTTGACTAGAAGGATTCGTTCTTGTTCCAATATCTGAATTCCGTGCTGCTTCTTTTTTTTCTGAAGTAGCTCATATGCATCCTTCTTGGATAGTCCTTTAATAACTAAAGTCGCCCAAACTCTAGCATCAAATGTAGCGATTCCCTTGTCTAATATTGCATCGTTTCTTAAATTTGAAAATCCTGCTTTTATCGAAGAATATATTTCATCGCAGAATTCTTCGCATTTTGAAGTATTGAACCACCATTCATGAAAACAACATGGACTTAGACACTCAATTTCTCTCGATAATTTAATAGTACTATATGCGAACCATGTGTCTCCATACTTTTTTGTTATGTTTTTTATTTGAGTTGTTTTTCCGCAATCGTCTAATCCATTTAATGAAATTATCATAAGTTTTCCTCCACAATTCTAAATGTGTTATGAATGATATTCTACAAGGCATTACCAAATAAATCAGATTGTTTTAATTGAATCAACAACATCTGAAAAATCCATTTGCTTCATTTGATGATAGAAAAAGTGAACAAGATATATGGTATAAATTTTATCTATTGTTTCATATTTTTCAATGTCGAATATCGTAAGGAATCTCATTATAATATAGTATAACAAAGCGGAATTATTATATTCCAGTCCCTGCAAATAGAGTTTGGCGATTGCTTTCCTCTTCTTTTCGGTTTTTGGATAGCTGTTGATTTTCAATATATCTTTTCCCTCAAAAAAATCAAGTGGAATATTGGGAATCATGTCGCATATTTTTTCATGCCCACAATATGATTCTCTATGATATTTTGGACTGTAATATAAATCGATAAATAGCAATGAGATCGAAAACACTGCAACCTCTGCATCTATATAGTTATACCCCGATGTGACAAAATCAAAAAACACAGGCTTTATTCCTATATTCATTGTATTTAAGTCTCCATGTGATAGGACACATCTATATGTTCTCTCGCTCTCAAAATGATTTATACACTCCTTAATAATATCTTTAGTCTTTAATGATTTATTTAACCCGATATCCACTTTTTTCTCTGTCCATGAGTAATTCAAATATTTTTTTAATCTGCTTTCTACTCTGCCCTCGAAAAACTTTTGCATCGGATATGAATTTCTCGTTTTCACATTACGATAGTTTAACTTTATACATTTCAAAAAATCGAAAGGCTCGGAAGAATCTTCCGATATAAGATAGTCGTTTAGCAATCCTCTTCCCGGACTAATACTATCTTCATATTTATATATAATCACACCACAATCATTGAACACCACCGCAAAAACAAGTTCGGGAATTGGAAATTTTGAATACATTTGATAATAGCCCTGCAACTCCATGAAATAAGACTTGATTTCCTGTACTTTATAAAAACATTTCTTATTGCCTATTACGATTATTCCGTTTATAGAATTATTCTGCTTGTTTTTTGTCAAAATGTTTCCATTGACCATTTGCTGTAAGGTCGTTATTTTGAAATTATCGTTTACTTTAATGTGTGTAAACTTGTCATTCATCCATACATCGTTAAACATCCGTCTCATGTTTTAGTTCAACCCCATTAAAACAATGGGATTCCTCCTCACTGTAAAGTAATGATTTTTTCGAGTGTTGGGTGATATTATTTCAAATTTTATTATAAGTTGACTTCTGTATTCATATCTACTCAGTGCGATTTTTGTACTGCGTTTCTTTTTTATAAAATATTCTTAATCCTGCTAATGATAAAAAAACAATCCCCATTCCCACATTTGTAAAACTCGTTATAGAGGGTGTTTTCATAATAGAGGAAAAAACAAATGAGCCTGCTGGCATAAACATAGTGGCAACTGTAAAAATTACGCTAAAAACTCTACCCAAGTAATCTTTGTTAACACAAGTTTGTA
>ERZ779875.1555-NODE-1555-length-14675-cov-6.118741_pt1 | contig 14675 bp, 17 predicted proteins | sample MGYA00511246_ERZ779875 | MGnify/ENA primary metagenome ERZ779875 (study PRJEB29588, sample SAMEA2155093) | human gut metagenome | biome: human gut; feature: human-associated habitat; material: faeces | place: Denmark | collected 2008/2010 ... | reverse complement strand
TGGAGCTTTCTTAGTTCAGTTGTTTCGTGTGGTAACTTAACAATAACGGATTATGGAAAGTAATTCCACTGCTTTTTTAATAAAAATAAAACTGCGCCACAGCCTTGGCAGACCATCGCGCAGCGATTTTGTTCAATCGGAAGTTGTCAAAGAAACTTGATGACAATTAAGTGATAGTATTGCAGAAATGACAATCTGAAATTGAGGAGATAAATAAGTATGAATACAAAACAGAAACAAATTTTAGCATGGGTTCTCCTTAGTTGTGGAGTTATTATCGCCGGTGTAATACTTGGCGGTATTACCGGAAAACTTGTTTTAGACCACATCATATGAGGAGAAATGTCATGTTCAGTACAAATAAAAATCGTAAAATAGGTATGTTGATTTTTCTGTTTGTTGTATCCTTTATTTTGGGTATGCTCATCAACATTCAACGTCTTGGGTCTTTACCGATGAAGCTTATCCAAGTTGAATGGAATGATACAGTAGGATGTGTGTATGAAAATCTTGATTATGAAAATTCGAGCGACCACAAATATGATTTGTATGTGCCGAAAAATCTTGATACGCCAGAGTCAAAATGCCTGATTCTTTATATACACGGAGGAAGTTTTAATTCCGGGAGCAAAGAAGATGGCGATGCGTGGTGCAAATATTATACGTCAAAAGGATACGTAACAGCAACGGTTGATTATACATTGCAATCAAAGAAGGAAAAAAGTGAAAAAGAATTACTCAACGCCAGTCTTGAGTTAATGAATGAAGAAATTCTAAGTTGTGTTGCCGCAATCAAGGAGCAGGCATCGCAGCTTGGAATTGATTTAACACAAATGGCTACCTGTGGGGTGTCAGCAGGTGGAACACTTGCGATGAACTATGCATATAAAAATGCTGACATTTCTGCAATCCCAGTAAAGTTTGTCTTTCAACTCGCAGCTCCTGCTTCATTTGAGCCATCCGATTGGAGTTTACTGAAGTCGATAGACCATATAACCACAGATGCGGATTTTGCAACCATGATGACAGGGGTTAGAATTACAGATGAAATGATGGCATCAAAAGAGTATCTTCCGTATATTTACTCTGTTTCGCCTACATATTTGGTGGAGGCAAACTCGGTGCCGACTTTGATGGGGTATGGACTAATCGACCATTGTGTGCCGACTAAACTTAAATACCCTTTAATAGATGCATTGAAAGAGAATGGTGTGCCATACGATTATGTTGAATTTCCAAAATCGAACCATGGAATGTATAATGATATTGATAAATTGCAGGAGTTTATCAATCTATCACTTGAATACTGTGATAAATATTTTGGTAAATAAGATAAAGACAAACCCCAGTTTGCATAACTGTCAAAAAGGTTATGCAAGTGTTAATGAAAAGAGGATGAATATGTTAATTGACTTTGATGGATTGACAATTATTATCGGAATAGTAATTTACATATTAATTTGTATATTTATTCATAAGAAATACAAAAAAGAGAAAATATATTACGTATTCAGTACAATTATGTTTTGTTATTTTATGTGTATTGCTAAGCTGACATTATTTCCGATTGTTATGATTGGTCTGCCTGCAAATATTAAAGAAAGTATAAACATTATTCCATTTCATAATGGTATTAATAGAACTGACATATTGAATCTTATTATGACTATTCCATTAGGAATTGGAATTCCATTTATAACAAAGATAAACAACATTAAGAAAATACTATTATTAGGATTATGTTTTGGTCTGGGAATAGAAACAATACAGTATTTAGAAACATTTTTGACAAAAGGCTTTTCGCATAGGATAATTGATATTAATGATGTTATTTTTAATTTTACTGGAACGGTGATTGGATTTTTTGTATTGTATGTTTTCTCACGTCTATTTATAAAAATGAAAGAAGAAAATTTAAATGCATTTTGGAAACATGTATATAAAACATGTGATTCTGTTAGTATAAAGTAAAAATATTTGAGGCATCATCAGAATGTGTGAGCAGATAGCAGCTCAAAAAACTTAACTAAAAGTAAAGAGCCACCACTGTTGCTCTTATTTTTGGAGTAGCAGTGGTAGCTCTTTCTTTTTGAGCCCATTAACCTATTCTTTGAAATCTCCCTTTTGTGCCGAAAATTCGAGTGCCTTTTGTTTATTTTCTGCTGTCATTGCATCCACATAATCCTGAGGATTCCAGACTTCATCTAATATATCCTCCGGGAACTTTTTACGAATATCATCAGAGTATTGGCTGCCATCTCCCGGCTCCCAATATTCAGATAGTTCATATCCATTCTCTGTCACATTGAAAGTTAAGGCAACAGGACCACAACCTCCACTGACACTTTCAATCCCTTCTTCGGACAAATTATATTCCTCATAAAGAGCGAGAGCATATACAGTCAATGTCTCAATCTCCTCAGAGTTTGCAGACCTACCTGCTTCCGTAGCCAATACAGTATGGCTTTCGCAGGCAAAAACACCTTTATAGTATCTATCTTTGTTGTGTTCCATGATTGCATTATGGATTGCTGTATCAAGATTGGTTTCGTTAATTGATTCTGTTCTGGTTTCCCCGGCACAGATGCGTTGTAAATAGCTGATAAAGTCAGAGTCAGTTATTCGGTAATACACATTCTGATACATAATTGCTGACTGATTTCCGTTGGAATCAAAACCGCTGAATGTGATTCTGTCGTTTTCCTTGGTATCCACATTAAGGGAATAGAAAGGTGTATGACCCTGCAAAGATTGGTCTTTTTGACCAATCTTTAAGTGTTTAATACGACTGCTCAACTCGTCAATTTCCGCTGCGGATAATTGGAATGTGGTCGGTCCGCTATTTGTTCTAAAGTCCATGGTGCTTGCTTTGGAAATTTGAACAGAATCAAGTTTCACTGGGAATGAACTCGGATTTGTCAGGAAACATACCCCAAGAACAATACTTGCAACCACAGCAATAGCAACAATCCAAAATGCAGGTTTCTTGTAATTCAGCACATTTTTCACCCTTTCTTTGACGCCAACCTCTCCAAAGGCAAGTGGACAAACCATAACTGTTCTTCTATTCACGCTACAAGAAAGCAGAGCTTCTGAATAAGAAATAGACTCGTTTTGATTCAGTCCACGAATAACTTTTTCATCGCAGGCAAGTTCAATATCTCGGCAAAGTAAAATATACGCAATCCATACAAGAGGATTGAACCAATGGATTGCCAACACTAAATACCCCAACGGTTTCCACCAATGGTCACAGCGTTTCAGATGAGCATTCTCATGGGCAATAATATAGGGCAACTGTGCTTCATCTGTCCCGGAGGGAATGTAGATGCTCGGTTTGAAGAAACCAAGAATAAAAGGTGTTTGTATATCGTCACAAATCCAAATGTTGTCCCGCACAGAAAGGGATGCACCGACTTTCTTTTGCAAGCGGAAATAGCTGACGGCAGCATAAACGAGCATGGCTATGATGCCTATTGCCCATACGATTGCCAGCACAGGAATCAAAAGCTGAAGTGGATTTGCGCTTGCAATTGGCTCTGGAGCAAAGGTGTCCGTAATAATTGGATTCACTACCTTGTCGATAGAGCTTACGCCTGTGGAGATTTCTGGTGTCCAGTCCATCATGATTTCAGGACTGATGGTCTCGGCACTTGGAATCAAGCTCAATGCGCTTTCAAAACTGAACGGGCAAATCAATCGAAAAGCTACGATACCCCACAGTAGGACATTGATCCACTTAGGTGCCTTTTTCAAAACCACACGCAAAAGTACGACCGCAAGGATCAGCCAAGATGCGGCGATACTCATATTTACAATTTTCAAAAAGAATGAACTCATAGATTACTCCTTTCCGGCGGCTGCATCAATCATGCGTCGAATCTCCGCAGCTTCCTGTTGAGAAATACTCTTCCTTTGTGTAAAAGCCGCAATGAAAGCAGGAAGGGAACCTTCAAAGGTTTCGTCAACGAACTGCTCGCTCTGAACGGCATAGAAATCGTTTTTAGACAGAACAGAGGAAACGATGCCACCATTATTTTGGAAGATACCACGCTCACAAAGCTTGCGTAACACCGTATATGTGGTGGAGCGATTCCAGTTCAGTTCTTTTTCGCAGAGCTTTACCAATTCTCTGGAGTGCAAAGGCTCATTCGCCCAAATAATATCGGCAAAGTGGGATTCCACTACGCCCATCTTCATCTCAGCCATAAAGATTTCTCCTTTCAGTTTATCGCCAATAAACTGATTGTAGTTTACTCCCAATAAACTGAAATGTCAATAGGAAACAGCCATTACTCTCACAGGTTTCATAAAGTTTTGGGAAGAGAATCCGCTGTCGCCACGAAGATAAGTTTTAATGCTCCTTTCCAGGTATTCTTGAAAAATAGATTCCATAAATTTATCAAAAAAATCCGCTATACTTTGTTTTAAAGTATAGCGGATTTTAGTTATTTTACGATCTGAAAGCTTCTAGTAATAGGAGCTGCCTGATAATTGCCACCAATTGTAACTACTGTGACTACATATCTGCCCGGCTCTGTAGGAGCCTTTGTGCTTGAATATGGCTTCCACTTGCTTGTAAAGCCACTGTATAGATAATGCACATTGCTCTGGCTGATTGAGACATCACCATCATATGATAGCGTTGCTCCAAAATCAAAGGATGCTACATCTGAGGCTTTAAGCTTCCCATTTGTAAAGCTCTGATTCCAACTAAGCTTAGTTCCTTTTGAATGCATCTTGACAAGTAAAGCACCAACTCCAACACCTGTCTCATAATTCTTGTTATCGGTAACCGCTGTCACCGTATAAAGACCGGCACGGTTTGGAGTACCAAATGACACTCTCACTGTGTCTGCAACAGAAGGAAGCTTATTTATTATCTCAAGAATCTGTCCAACTGTACCCGTATCTATATGAAGCTTCTTCAACGTGTCAAGCAGCTCCTGTGTGCTGAAAAGTTTTCTAAGCTCTCCGACTGTCATACCGTCCTGCATCATCTGTGTAAAGGACTTTCCATATAGCTTTGAAACAACCGGATCTATAAGCTTAAGTACTGTGCTGTTTGTATACTTCTCAGGCATCTGAAGATAAATGCCTGCATTTACATTGCTTGTAAGACCGGCATAGATTGTATATACATCAAACCTGTCTGAAGGATTTGTTGTAACAAAATCCTGTGGTAGTGCATCTCCGGCATAAATGTTTGTTGACTTTACTTTAACATTTACCTTTGCCTTATTAACGGTCACACTAGTCTCTGCTGATGCTGATGGACGATACTCGGCATTGCCTTTATATGTTATACGGATTTGCTGCTCTCCTGCACCCATCTGCAGATAAGTAAGTAAATTAACCTTTCCGCCTTCTGTCGGAGCCCACTGCCTGGTGACTCCCTCAACTCCGGCTACATCATCAACACCATAGTATTCCATTGTAAAATCATCAACACTTAACGTATCCTTTGCAGGCAATGTACTGTTGTCCCAATCAATTACCTGATCAAATATTGACTGTTTCATAACGGCAGTGTCCATATTGTATGAAAAAGATACTCCCTCCCTGCATACAACGGCCGCTGCTATACGGTTATCGGCTGTAGTCACATTTACCTGTGTCTGTGTACCTTTATAGTTCTTATTTCCATCCCACTTTATGCGGATAGTCCACTCTCCCGGACCAAATTTTTTAAATGCTGCAGTCCAGTTTGTAGAATTAAGTGGCTGCCAGTTTGGTATTATATCTGTTCCGGCATTGTACTCCATTGCCACATCATCATATGTAAGCCCTGCCGGATTTGTCTTTGCTATCACAGCATCATAAATTGCTCTTGCTGTAGCATCAAAATCATATGACTGATCCGCGTTAAAAGCCATGCTCACTTCATACGGAGCATCCTTTAAAACAAATGATGATTCATACTTGTAAGCTCTGTGGAGTGTAACAACCTCATCGCTTCCCTTAAGTCTGAATTTGAAATCTCCTTCACCGTTTTCTAAAAATGCCGGATGATTATATTCTGTTGTTACAGTATTCCAAAGTATTTTTTCGTTGTTGTGCTCGTAAAGCCCTCTAAGCTTCCGAATGCTGTATTTTTCTGTAATTTAGTCTTATCCTTGCCCTCGCACTCGTACTCCCAATCAAGGTTTTTTACATCAACTTCGTCTGCGTTTACAACAAGCGCTTTTGCTATTGCCGCTTTAGCAGTCTCAATATCTGCACCCTGCGGAATAACTGCTGTTCCATTCTGAAGCTGTACTGTCACCTTCTGTGACTCATCTGTCAATAATGCACTGCCGCTGTCAACAGACTCATAAGCCACATCTGCTGCAAATATGACCTGCGTTGCAAGTGGTTCTATCGCTTTTATTTACTTATATTACTGCACACTCAGATAGCTTGTCACACAATAAAGTGTCTGTCCATTATATTCCACGCGTGACCAGCCAAACTCCTCATTGATTCCGGTTCTGGTGACGGTTTCCCCATTTTTTATCGTTGCAACAACTGTAGCATCCGGATTTGTGACACTTGGAAGTGCACGCAGATTAACCTCTATTTTTGCAGTGACAGTATCATTACACTCCTTGAACTTTGTCTTCAGTCCGTCTCCGCTGCCACTTCCGTCCTGTCCGGGAACTACATAGTTCATATCTGTTGTGAGGTAGCTTGAAATGGCATAATATGTCTGTCCATTATATTCGACACGTGACCATCCACTGTCACTGACGCCTGTTCTTGTTGCTGTATCACCGTTATTCAGCGTTACCTTAATTGTGCTGTCATTGCCCTGACTTGGAATATCCCTCAGATTGACACTCTCCTTGGCAGTTACGGTCTCATTTACATCCGAAAACTTCATATTTGCTTCCGGGTCAGCTGTTGCATTGTCAGCCGCATCACCATTTTTTGCAGATTCTGTTTCATCAAAACCAAAGTATGCCACATTCAAATCTACCGGCTTATCAATCCCTGACACCTTTCCCTTATTGGTATACTGCCACATGGCATGTGTGCCTTCATAAGATGACTTTGGTGTTTCCGGATAAGCCGTGTCCGGATATTGTGACACCCAGATTTTGTACCTGCTCTCAAGTGTTTTAGTATCCCACTGGCTGTTTTCCGACAACTCATTCATGGCAGCGTAAAACATAGGCGTGTATCCTTTTTTATATATTTCCTGCAAAAATGCCTCAGCTACTTTGGTACGGGCCTCTGATGACATGCCATACTGTCTGCTTGCTGAGTCTGTGAAGCCCTCGCAGTCAAATGCCACCGGATATGTAATCTGATATTTTGAGATGTAGTCTGCAACCCAGTCTGCCTCTTCAATGGCTTCTGTTTCATTTACTGCTGATGAAAAGAAATATACTCCGACCTTTATGCCATTTTTCTGCGCCTCCTGCATGTTGTATCTTGCATTTGTATCAACACACATCTCGCCTGTTTTCTGGGTTCTGTAGCCCACACGTATCATTGCAAAATCAATTCCGCCTGCGGCAACCTTGTCCCACTTTATGGTGCCCTGATATTTAGATACATCAATTCCGAAGGTCAGATTACTATTTTCCGCAACAGTGCTTGCAGACAGTATCTGTGTCTCATCCGCAGAAGCCCCATCATCAGATGTCACACTCATTGAGCCGGCATTGTCTCCCGTATGCTGTGGGTCGTCCTTGTCTGAACTATCCTCTGTGGCTGTTTCCGTCATCTGTGACGAACCTTTAGCCTCGTTTTTTGCTGACTTAATCACAAAAAATGTGGCAACTGCAGCCAGCGCAGCTACTATCGCAACAATTATAAATATTGCTATTATCTTTCTTTTATCGTTCATAGATTTTCCTCTTCATTATTTATATATGTCACCATGTACAGGCAATCTGCTTTTATGCAACAAAATATATCATATAATCATGTAATTTTCAGGCTTTTCACCGTTTTTGTCCGTATCCGCATTTACAACGAGATTTACTCCATCAAGTCCGGTTACATTTACGTTGCGATTTACCTTTGCGTCATATGAATCAGCGTTGATAATCTCAGATAAATCAATACCTGTTGCCTCTTTCATACTCTCAAATACCTTTGCCATTACAACCGGTACATTTCCGGCAACCTTGCCTACACCATTTTCGCCATCACCGCCACCAATAATAGTAATCTTGTCGATTTGTCCAAGTGGCTCTGCAACCTTGGCTGCGATATCAGGCAGCACCTTAATCATCATCTCTGCAACGGCTGCCTTATTGTACTTGGCATATGCCTCTGCCTTTTTCTCCATAGCCTCAGCCTCTGCAATACCCTTTGCCTGGATAGCTGATGCTTCTGCCTCTCCGACTGCACGGATACCGGCAGCTTCCTGCTCCTTGGCATATCTCATGGCTTCTGCCTCTGCTTTCTGTGCCTCCGCCTGACGCTGTGCCTCGAACTGTCTTGCCTCTGCTTCCTTCTGACGCTGGTAGAGCTGTGCCTCTGCCTGCTGCTGTGCTGCGTATTTATTGGCTTCAGCCTTTTTCTTGACCTCTGCCTCAAGAGACTGCTCTGTTACTGCAACCTCTTTCTGCTTTAACTCAATCTCTCGCTCCTGCTTTGCGATATCAGCGTTTGCTGTGGCAACCTCAATGGTCTTACGCTGCTCCTCCTTCTGGATGTCGTAAGCCGCATCCGCCATAGCCTTCTTTGTATCAGCCTCCATCTGAAGCTCTGATTTCTTGATAGCGAGCTCATTCTGTTTCTTGGCAATCTCTGTCTGTGCTGCAACCGCTGCATCATTTGACTCTTTATCAGCCGAAGCCTGAGCTACCTTGATGTCTCTCTCACTCTCTGCCCTTGCGATGGCGGCGGCCTTTTTAATCTTTACGATATTGTCGATACCAAGATTCTCTATTACCTCGTTGCCATCCACAAAATTCTGCACATTAAAGCTGATGATATCAAGTCCCATTGCCGCAAGATCAGGCTCTGCATTCTCTTTTACCAGATTGGCAAACTTCTGACGGTCTGAGACCATCTCTTCAAGCTTCATTTTTCCAACAATCTCACGTACATTACCCTCGAGAACCTCTCTGGCAACACCAGCGATATACTCTGTGTTTTTGTTAAGGAAATTCTCAGCCGCAAGGCGTAGCTTTTCAGGATTATTACTGATCTTTACGTTTACCGTAGCATCGACGTTGATATTGATATAATCTGCTGTCGGTACTGCATTGCTCGTCTTTACATCGATAGGTATCAGTCTGAGATTCAGCTTATCAAGACGCTCAAAAAACGGAATACGTATGCTCGCCTTTCCGATAACTACCTTTGACTTTTTCTTCACACCTGAAATGATATACGCCATATCAGGCGGTGCCTTCACGTATCCGATTGCCATAAACAACAGGATAACAAGAACAACAACTGCAACAATAATTCCAATGATACTAATGTCCTGCATAACTTTCTCCTCTCTTTAGTATGCTTTTTATTAATAATTTAACAATATCATTTTATTATAAATATATTGTTTTGTCACCCTAAATATTAAAAAAATAATATACCACTGTGCATTTGTTCTGATTATGGTATAAGCGATGCAAACATAAAATTTAGAAATTACAGATATCTTCTTAATCAGCAGGCATTACTTATTCATCAATTTTATTTTGTAATCATCATCCCTTGTATTTCTCATGTATTTTTATCAAAACTTATATTTTTCGCTTTCCCATAATCTTCCATTTCCAGCTTCTATAGAAAACGCATATATTATTGCGCTCCCATTAAATGGTCCTGTAAATATACAAAAATTTCTTTCATCTATTACGTATGTATACCAATTTCCATTTTGTTCAAAATATCCACACTGATTTGGCTTTTCGATAAATTCTCCAAAATGGAAATCTCTATACTTTTCCTTCATGTTCTGCAGCCTCAATAATTTCATTATCAAATTGCATTTGATATTACCAAATATCAATTCTAGATACTTCAAACTGCATACACATCCGCTTTGACATATCTTTTGGAATCTTGTCTTCATCAATTATCACCTATTCAATTTCTATTGGCTTTCTACATTCTCCTACTATACAATCAAGCATTTCATCAACTGAACCACCCAAAAATAATAATAGCCCATCTGTAAAACAATAAAACGATTCTGTTAATGTCATTAGTACTAATAAATTCTTTCTACAAGCTTCTCCAATTGGATATACTGTTTCATTTATATCATATTCAGCTAAACACTCTTTAAAATATGAACCATCAAGATTACATCCAATTGCTTTGATTGCATTAAACGAAACATCAAAATAGCACTTATCTCTAGGATTTATATTTAACATGCCATATTCTTTTAAGAATTTATCTACAACTTCTGGATATTCTAATCCAATTTCATCATATTTCTTTCGGATCAAATCAGTATTAATTTTTCGTTGTTCTTTCCAACCTGAATCAATCTATTTTTTGTAATATTATTCATACACATTAATTTTCCTATTTATTTAATTTAATATTGTCAACAGGAATTAATATCCCTTTACAACCACGATACTTCCCAGTGGTAAAAATTCAGTTTTCTCATTAATCACTCTTCACCTCACATTTTATTCCCGATTTAATATCGTTTTCTTTGTTATTTCTTTCTACATTACATTACATTATACACTATGGTGGTCACACAGCAGTCACACCGGAAAAATTTCTCTACTTTTTTCATTTTTTGCGAAAAAAATCCCTCAGAGCTGTTCGTGCCCTGAGGATTGTTTTTTCTTTTGCTTCAAAGCTTTCGCAATATTCTGTTGCTAGGAGTGCGTTACATCAGCATATTCATTTTGCAATATTTGTTCGTATACCCAGCTCGGCAAAATTTCGCTAGTGTCTATTAATTAACATCATGGATTCTTAATTGCTTCGCAACAGCTATGATGGTTAATTAATAGACATGCAGAGGCTATAGGTTGTTGGGAGTTCCAGAGTATAACCCTAATAATATATTTTTTAATTCATCAATTGGTCATACAAAAATTGACACGCATCATTTTCAGAGTCAAAAATTTCATTTGCTGTCTTAATACCTCTTTCTAAATAATAAACCGACCACTTATCCTGAATTTTTTCCAAGCATAAACATTCATCATTTTTTCCTTGTCCTGTCAGATTATAAATATAATCTGGAATTCCAGCTATTTTTAATTTTTTTTCTAATACCTCTCTAGTCATTTATTTAATCTCCTTTATATAGTCTAATTCTTTTAATTTTTTAATATTATTGGGTAATTCATACTGTATTCCACCCCCAACTTGTTCAAATGCAGGTGCAATCTCAGATATTGTAACGTTATCAATTGGTTTTAATACTTCATATTTATGATATGCATTTGGGTTCTCAATATATGGAAGTGCCCTTTGTTCATATGGTACTCCTGCTGGTGATGTATATTTTCCCCATTGACTTCCATATCTGTCAATAATAGTTCCTGCAGGAATAGTTTGATTTTCCTTGATTGTTCCTGGTACTCGCCCACCATTTGGTGCCCACTTTTCCCAATCAATATTTTCATCTGCGTCTAAAAATTTAGTATCTCTTACAACTAATTCATCAGTACCTATAAAATATGTTCCGGATAAGGACAGAAAAGCGTTCGCTTCCGACCTAAAAACGATTTACCATGCTTCCGATGAAGAGAAAGCTAGACTGGCTCTGGATCGTGTTACTGAAAAATGGACCGCAAAATACCCGAATTCCATGAAACGCTGGTATGATAACTGGGACGCAATAACACCGATTTTTAAGTTCTCACCGGATATGAGAAAGGTTATTTACACGACCAATGCAATTGAAAGTCTGAATTCTACCTACCGTAAGCTCAACCGTCAGAGAAGCGTATTTCCAAGTGATACAGCGCTCCTGAAAGCCCTGTATCTTGCAACTTTCGAAGCTACTAAAAAATGGACTATGAGCATTCGAAACTGGGGACAGGTCTACGGTGAACTCAGTATTATGTACGAGGGAAGACTCCCAGAATAACAGAATCTGTATGCATGATGAGAAGGACGTTTTTGACGTCTGCTCTTGACATGCCCGAAATCATGTCGTATATATATAGTAAGAGCTGGAAGCACAAATTTAGCGCTTCCAGCTCAATCATTATCATAGAAGATTATTATTTACAGACTTTTCTTCATAGTCTCTGAAATAACTTGAGTCTCAATAACTTTTCTTTCAACCAAAGAACTTTTTACGTCATAGGTATTCTTTTGTCTATTCTGCTTTATTTTTCTGTTGAATTTTATTGGATTCTATGAATGGATAGTTTCTCGTTTCTACAGTATCGTGTGTTGTCAGAAAGGAGAGGTACTCCTCCTTTACGGATGGAGCATCTCCCCTAGAAAAACCGCATCAGAAATAAGTTTCCTAATCCCTAATATTATTGTGTAATAGATTTTTTTGAACATAAAAGTTCTCAAAATCAATTACAAAATTCCAATCATTCCTTCCAAAAGAATCTCTAGTCATATCACTTGTTCCTTGAGCAACTACCATAATATTACCATCACTGTTTTTTAAGGATACAAATGTATAGCCTTGTGGCGATACTATTTCTGCTATAAAATCACCTTGTTCATCATATATTAATAACGACCTTGTTTCTTCTACTTCTTTTAAGATTATTACCATTCTTTTTTCTTCTTCATAATCAGCAGAAATTATTGCACCCTTAATATCCGCAATATTCACTTCTCTAAATGTAAGACTATCTCCCAAATACTTATATGAAACCACTAAATTTCCACATTTGTCATAAATACTAAATCCGCTTTCTGATGATTCATATTTTTCTTTAACCATTAGGAGGTTTTTCCCATGTTTAAAAGCATATAATACATGAGCGTTATGAATGGTAATTGTCCTACTTCCTACATTCCATTCTATTTTTTTTTCATTCTTATTAACACGCACATCCATTTAATTATCCTCTTTCTTTTAATCTACCCAATATTCATCAATAATATGGACATAATCTTCTCTTTTTATCCCACTTCCTAAGTTTGAAAACAAATCATATTGCCTGAGCATCCAAACAGTAAATGTTATTAATTTCCGTTTTATTAAATGGAATCCCAAGTAATACTATAAACCTTTCCTTATATTGAATTACAGTTCGAATATCAAAGTCATAAATATTTCCGTTGATTTCAATATGTTTCTTATCGTATTGATACATTTATTTTTCCCTCCAAACGCCTCTCATTCTTAAAATTACCAATTCTTTGCCCAATTAAATCATATTGTGTTCCACCACCATTTCCCCAACTCATCTAGTTCAAATACTCATTTCGAGCTATTTTTCTTTTATAAACATTACTACATTCCGATTTTTCCCACCAGCTGTGATATTAATTCAATGTATTCTCTAATTTTTACTTTTTTCAGATTTTGAACCTTTTCGCTACCACCTAATCCCAATAATGGCACATAACCAAAACACTCATCCTGCTCCAGTTTACCTAATTTATTTACTGCTTCTATATACTGGGGTATCTGAAAATACTTTTCTATAAAATAGTCATCTCCAAGGTTTTGTATAAAACGTTTAAAATTTTTTGCGAGCATGAGGAAATTACCATTTTTGTACTTCACTATACCAATATATTGGCCTTCTTCAAATGTTACTATATCCCCAAAAGCTGTCACTAGTATCGGAACCGAAATATTTCCTCTAAAATATGTTTCCTTAAGCAGCTCCTGATAATCTTCTGGATTTACTACTTTTAGATATCCTCCCATCAATGTTGCCAATCCATTATCTTCCCATATTTTTATTAATTCATCAGGTAATATTGTTTTATATCTTTGAAGTACTTCCTGTTTTATATCTTGACCTTTTTCAATTTGCAACATATTAGTCTCCTTTATATACCAGCTTTACATTAAGATATGTTGAATTTTTCTCTGCTTCAAACATACTCTCTGCCATTTTTTTTATTTGTACATCAACATCATCAATTCTGTAACGCCACTGTGAACCGATTGAAGAGTTAACACCTTTATCTCCAACACCACCGACATTACTTGCATATCCACCAGCCACTTGATCGGGGTTGTGTACAGCTGCCTGCGTATCCAACCATTTTTCAGCCTGTTCTTCTGCTTCTTTTAAAGATAATCCTGCATCCTGCAATTCGTCCACTTTATCTACAAATGCCTTTTCTCTTGCTGCCTGCTGTGCCGCATTGCTTTCTATTGCACGTCCTTGTTCAATGTACTTTTGACGATTATCGAGATATTCCCGAACTGTCAATTCATTCATACCCTTTTGCTGATCTGCTAATTGTCGGGCAAACTCAGCTTCATCAGAATTATAATTAAATTCAACCTTTATTTCGTCAACTCTTTTAATCTCATCAAGTACATCTGTACCACCCTCAACAATCTTCCCCTCATATTCCGCTACATTTCCGGCTCCCTCGGTTACTCCATCAATCCCTTTTGGGGCTTTCGACAGCTTGTTCGCCTCTGCTTCAATTCCATTCAGCCCCTTTGCTGTCACTCCACTTGCAACCATACCGGCAACCATTCCTGCTGTATCATTTCCTGTCACATCTGTGGGGATGTTGAAAGACTCCCGTTGGGAAAGTTTGAGAGCAACAAACTGGTGCTGGAGCTGACAATGATCGCATATAAT
>ERZ779875.1548-NODE-1548-length-14747-cov-20.123332_pt1 | contig 14747 bp, 11 predicted proteins | sample MGYA00511246_ERZ779875 | MGnify/ENA primary metagenome ERZ779875 (study PRJEB29588, sample SAMEA2155093) | human gut metagenome | biome: human gut; feature: human-associated habitat; material: faeces | place: Denmark | collected 2008/2010 ... | reverse complement strand
TCTGCCGCACCTCGCTCGCCGTATCGGCACTTAGAATTATGCGGTATTGCCCTTGATTTTGTTTGTAGGGGCAGATGCTTGTCATCAGCCCGCAGCAACCTTGCGGAATTGGCAGGTATAGTTTGGTGAGCGGCAACAGCCCGATGCGAGCATCGGATCCTACAAATCATTTGCAGTGCTTGCCGCAGTCGATCAAGGTTTCTCCACGGCGGGATGAGGGCATCCCGCCCTACAGATTGCTTGCATTGCCTGCTGCCTATTATAAAAAGCTCTGTAGGGAACGGCTTATTCCGGTTCAAGAGCCGAATCAGCGGTCTGGTTGGCCTCTGAAGTTCGACTGCGGGCGCAGTGACCTGCCGTACATTTTCCGAATAACGCTGCCGGCCAAAAATCTCTCTCCGTTTTATCCCATTCGCCCTGAAAAATATGTTGACAAACCGCGTTTCATCTGGTATATTATACAAGCAATCTTTTGCGGTCATGGCCCGTTGGTCAAGCGGTTAAGACAGCGGCCTCTCACGCCGTTAACGTGGGTTCGATTCCCGCACGGGTCACCAGGAAGAGCACTTTAGCGTAAGCTAAGGTGCTTTTTTGTATGTCTAAAACCACTCGCTAGGCGAGTGGTTCGATAAAGATTATATCGATGCGTAATGAAACTCAAACGAAGAATTTTGGAATAGTACCAGTGGGGCAATTCCAGACTGGGTTATTGGCGTATCGCCGGTAGTCCTGTATTAAAAGGTTCCATTGCAAACGAAAGACTCGCAGAAGCAGGATATTTTAGTATCCTCAGGCGCTATTACAAGTCCTTGCACTTATGCGGTTGAATCGCCGTGTACCGGTCGGTACGTACGGTGGTGTGAGAGGTCGGCTCTTTAGTTAAGAGAGCCTCCTACGCGATTCTTTTAGGTAAAAAAGCAAACAAACAGTACACTTCATTCAAATGCATATAGCGGCTATTTATTTCATACAGAGACAAATAGCGGCACAGAACAGATATAATAAATAAAAGAAGCTATAAAAAGCAGGTATTCACGTGGAGGACGATATCGTTTCTACATGAACATCTGCTTTTTTATTTATTATTTACTGCTGGAATAAATAGTGGTAGCCAAGTATTCATCACTGACCCAACCATAAATCCCATTGTAATATACAACAACCCAGTCAGGCACATTGCTGCTATAGCCGCATTCCCATACGATGATACCGTAGGGGATATTATCCATTTTTTCATAATTTGTACCGGGACCTTTACGCATAACCAGCCCATGATCAGCAGTGGTGTAGGTACAAAGGCTATCAATTCGGCTAAGCGTTACATCTGGTGCAATGCATCCATCCGGCAGAATAATGTCGGCATTGTTTTCGGTATAATCCTGTACTTGCAGCAAGCCCCAAAGGCCATTCTGTTTTGCCCATACGCAGCCATCGCGCGCGGGGGCTAAATCTTCATATTGCCCAGCGGAAATTATCTCATTGCCGTAAACATCCAGAACCAGCTTTTGTCCGGATTGATTTTTCACAACTACCATGCCAGATAAGTCTGCGTAAGGATATTCAACAGTTTCGTTCATGATGGACAAACTCATCTGCGGCTGATAAATGCAGGGGATTACTAAAGCACCGCTTTGGTCGCAATATCCCCAGTTACCGGCTGCATCCTTTACCGCGATTAAAGATTCACCGGCCATGCAGGCATCCTGGTAGTCGAAATCGGTTAAAATTGTACCGTTTTTATCCGCAACGGCAAAAGGTGCAGAATTGTCAACAAGATAACCGGCATATTCATCATCCCAAATGCCTTGCTGGATGCCAACCAAATCAGGAGCATACACCTGTTCGATGGGCGTGCCACTAAATGTATAGACACCAATAGCAGAACGGTAAATCTGGCTGTCACCTAAAATCCACTGGATGCCATACCCGCCGTGCCCGCCCAGCATGGTTGTAAAAGGCATTTGTTGGGCAACCAGCTCCTGGTTAATCTGTTCTTCCAGGGCATTCAGCTTCTGGTAATCGTATGTATCATCTACCCCAATGGAGAGCTCCTGCTCACCATACAGGTACGGGATGCTTTCTGACAAATCTTCCAGAAAAGCATTACAGTTGGCAGCATTAAACAGGCTCCAGCGTTCGCCCTTGCGCACAGCGTACAGATTTCGGGCAGCGGCGTAACCGGCAGTGTGGGTTTCGCGGGAGAAGAGAGGAATCATCTCGTCAAAATCATATTGCGGCGGTAACTTCCAGTTGGCATTGCTAGTGGATGGTATAGCTGTGGCAACAGGTTCACTGGTCGGGGAAAGAGCAGCGGAGGAAGCAGGTTTATTTTCTGGCGCTGCAGCACAAGCGGTAAGCATTATTGCGGTGATAACACTGGCGGAAAATGAGAATAACTTCCTTTTCATGGCTTTTCACTCCTTGCGTAAATGATTTTTCGGTAAGATGAAGAAGTAATATAAGAAAGTGAATTCATAAACCCTATAATATCTTATTTTATCAAAAATATCTGCTAATGGGAATAGCTAACAATTCTACATGGATAAATTTGGATAGTATGACAAAGATTGCAGAACTGGAGTGAAAGTCCGAATTATGGGATGAGTTATCTGCTATAATAAAAGAAACAAGGAGATGATTACCATGTTACTCGGTCATACCAAACAAATCAATGGCGTCTGGAAAATACAATCCCTAAAGCAACACAGTGAAAACGTGGCCGAGTACTGCGCACGGGCGTGCCAGCCGCTGGGACTTGAAAATTTGGGCCGTCTTACAGGCTGGCTCCATGACGTTGGAAAATCTCATATCAACGTGCAAAAACATCTGAGAGGCCAGACAAACGAAAAAATCAATCATTCCAGCGCCGGAATGCGGTGGCTATGGGAAAATTATGGCGGAGAAACAGCTTCACCACCTTCTCGCTTGACTGCGCAAATGGCAGCATTGGCAATCGGATCCCATCACTCTGAACGTATGGATGTTTTCGACCTGAGTGGAGTAGAACCCTGGATAAAACATATGTATTCAGAGCAGGCTCAAGAGCTATATGAAGAAAGCTGCCGGGCCTTTTTTGCGGATTGCATAAGTGAAACAGAGATACGGCAAATGTTTGCCAAAGCTGCGCAGGAGGTAGAATGTCTTGTGCGGAAAATCCGAACGCAGGAAGGAAAGAAGCCGCGGCTTTGTATCTATCAGGTCATGTTGGGGTTGGCACACAGATTTTTGTTTGCAGCCCTGATCGATGCAGACTGGTTGGATTCAGGCAACTATTATAATCAAGAAGGATGCCTTCCCCCGGAGCAGCTTCCGCCATGGGATCTGATAGAAAGCAATGTTGAAAGATTCCTGAACAATTTGCAGCCCCGACATAAAATAGATACCTTGCGTGCAGAAATTTCGGAGCAATGCAAGGCAGCAGGCGAATGTGCAAAGCTGGGCATTTACCGCTTGTATGTGCCAACAGGCGGAGGAAAAACATTTTCCGGGCTGCGATATTGTGTGCATGCGGCCAAAAAACTTTCGGCCCGGCATATTTTCTATGTTGCACCGTTCCGGTCAATTATCGGACAGAATGTACAGGAGTTCAAAAAGGCATTAGGCGGCAGTGAATATCTGTTGGAGCACCATACGGATGCGGTGCTGGATACAGAGAACCCCGAAATTCTCCGCCAGCTGGAACGCTGGCAGGAAGCGCCGGTGATATGTACAACTATGGTACAGATGCTGCAAACCCTGTTTTGCAGCAGGCGGCAGAATGTGCGCCGCATGGCAGCACTGGCAAATTCTATCTTGGTGTTTGACGAAATACAGTCCCTGCCCATTTGCCATACATACTTGTTCAACCAGGCGGCAAATTTCTTGGCGTACTATTTGGGGTGCGTTGTTGTTTTGTGTACGGCAACACAGCCAGCGCTAAGCGAAGTAGCAAACCCTTTGCGGTTTGCATCGCCGGTGGACCTGGTCCCGGATTACCAGCTGCGCTTTGCGCAGTTCCGAAGGACAAAGATTGAAGTGCCCGAAACAGGAAATGGATTTCAGGCAGGAGAACTCGCAGAATTTGTACGGAGCAAGCAAGACGAGAATGGCAGCATTTTGATCATCTTGAATACCCGTTCGGCGGTCGAAAAGGTGTTTGAGGCTTTGAAACAATGCCAGCCGGAACATACACAACTTTACTGCCTGACCACGCACCTGTGTGCAAAGCACCGTGCAGATGTTATCGCAGAAGTTAAGCAAAAATTAAACACCTTACACGGTCAGGAACGTTTGATCTGTGTAAGCAGCCAACTGATAGAAGCAGGCGTGGATGTAAGCTTTGATTGCGTCATTCGAAGTATGGCTGCGCTGCCCAGTGTGGCCCAGGCTTCCGGCCGATGCAACCGCAATGCGGAAAGGAAATGCCGCACGGTGTATCTTGTTAAAACCTACAATCTGGAAAATCTGGATCGACTTCCGGAACTGCGCAACGGCAGGGAAGCCACACGGCACCTGCTGCAGCAATTACAAAGGGATGCGGACCTGTTAGAGCCGGAAAGTATTTTGAGGTACTACCAGCTTTATTATGCAGAGTCCCAACAACAGGAACGGATGGGCGATCCGGTTGAATTAAAGGGGTACATTCCCCCAAAAACAGTGAATTTGTTTGACCTTTTGTCAGATAATCAGGAAAGTGTGCTAGCCTGGAAAGAGACAACAGGAAAACAAAAGTTCCCCAATTACTTGCTCCGGCAGGCGTTTGCCACGGCAGAAAGGAATTTCCATGCTTTGGAGGACATTACAACGCCGGTGGTGGTTCCCTATGGGGAAGATGGCGCGGATATGGCAACAAGACTTTCGTCCAGTAAACCGCTTACCCCCAAAATGCTGCGGGACGCACAACGCTTTACCGTTGGTATTACAACAAATGAAAAAATGCGCCTGGCAGATCAAGGCGCACTGTACACAGTAAAAGAAGGGGCAGTGACAATTCTTAACAAGGAATATTACGATGACGAAAAGGGAATTCAGACAAGCCCCGGATTTATGCCGATACAATTTGCTTAACAAGGAGGGTTAGACTTTGCAATACGAAAATTCAATATCCATGCAGGTATATGGGCGTTATGCACTGTTCAGCGACCCAATTACCCGCGTAGGCGGCGAAAAATTCAGCTACCCGGTGCCCACCTACCAGGCATTGAAGGGCATTTATGAAAGCTGCTATTGGAAACCAACGTTCACCTGGGTAATTGATGAACTGCGCGTGATGAACCCGATTGAAAGACAATCCAAAGGCATCCGTCCCATTATGTATAACAATGGAAAAAACGATCTTTCCATCTATACGTATCTTTCCGATGTTTGCTACCAGGTGCGGGCACATTTTGAATGGAACGAACATCGCCCAGACCTGGAAAAAGACCGCAATGAAAACAAACATTACGCTATTGCAAAGCGTATGTTGGAACGCGGCGGCAGAAGAGATATCTTTTTGGGAACACGCGAATGCCAGGGGTATATTGAACCCTGCATTTTTGGCCTGGGAAAAGGGCATTATGATGATGTTTCATCCCTGGACCTAGGCCTAATGGAGCACGGCATTACCTATGCGGACGAAAACGGGAAAGGCGTGATGCAGGAACGCTTTTGGCACCCGGTAATGCAGAACGGAAAAATCTGTTTTTGCCGCCCGGAAGAATGCGAAATTGTGCGCGATATCCACCCGCAAAAGATGAAGACCTTTACGCTGGGTGAAACAGTCAGCGACTGCGATGATTTGTACAGGAAGGTGATACAGGAATGAGCTGGCTTAGCTATTGCTATAAAACCTACCAGAATAGCGTGTCAGAAATTGGAAAGCAGCAGCCTGGGAAAGTTCCACTACTGCCGGTGGCTCACACGACGCAGCAGGTCAACATTGAAGTGGAGCTGGACAAGGACGGAAACTTTCAGTATGCAGGCTTGCTGGCACAAGATCAAAGGACAACGATCATTCCTTGCACAGAGGAATCTTCGGCGCGGACATCCGGCATGGTGCCGCACCCGCTAGTGGATAAACTGCAATATATTGCGGCAGATTATCCCACTTTTGGTGGTAGTAAAGAATCCGGATGGCCGCTTTACCACAAGCAGTTACAAGCGTGGTGTACATCTCCTTATGCCCACCCGGCTGTGTGTACAGTCCTGCACTACCTGGAAAAAGAATGCCTGATCGCAGACCTGGTCAAGGTAAATATTTTGTTTATAGATGAAAATGGAACTCTGCCAACAAAATGGCAGGGAAACAAAGAAGACAAGCCCCCTATTTTGGATACGCTGACCGGTAGTGACCAGACGGAATCTTTTGTCCGGTTCCGCATTGACAATGTTGATTTGTCGCGTGATACAACAGTCCGAGAAAGCTTTATCCGCTTTTATGAAACACAGTTAAAAGATATTGACTATTGCACAGTTCAGGGAATCAAAATGCCGGTTTCTACATTAAGCCCGTATAAGATCCGCAACCCAGGTGACCGTGCAAAGCTGATATCCAGCAATGACAATACGAATTATACTTACCGCGGGCGCTTTGCGGATGCAGCGCAGGCACTTTCGATTGGTTATGAAACAACCCAAAAGGCACACAGCGCCTTACGATGGTTGGTCAGCAAGCAAGGGGTAAATACAGGGGACCAGACTGTACTTGTTTGGGGAACACAGAACGAAGCAGTACCCAATGTGCTGGGGGATACTCTCGATATTGCCCAGGAATATAATCCACTAGCAGGCGATGATTGGGACGATTTTGAGGAAGATACAGAAAGGTCGCCTGCGGATACCCAAGAAGAAATTGCACGGCAGTTTAACCGGGCCATTCTGGGGTATCAGCACCAGTTGAAGGACAATTCCCAAACGGCGGTCATGATTTTGGATTCTGCTACACCTGGCCGGTTGTCCATCCGGTACTATCAGGAACTGCAGGGCTCTAAGTTGCTTGCCAATATAAAGGATTGGCACGATACGTTCCAATGGCAGCTGGAATACCGCAGTGTAGAAGAGCCGACGGAACTGGGCAAAAAGCCCAAGATCAAGAAAGTTGTCTTTGTTGGTGCGCCTGCCCCGGCGGACATTGCAAAAGCAGCCTATGGCGAAAAAGTGGATGCAAAGCTGAAACAAGCGACAATCGAACGACTGATTCCCTGTATTACCAATGGGGAACGCTTCCCGCGGGATTTGATGATCAGCGCGGTAGATCGGGCAACAAACAGCATTGGCCTGGATTATTGGGAACAACAAAAAACACAAAACATTGCCTGCGCCCTTGTGCGTGGGTACTATCATAGAAATAAGAAGGTGGATTATCCGATGAATGTTGATGAAACCATTAAAGACCGAAACTATTTGTTTGGGAGAATTTTAGCCTGTGCAGAACAGATTGAAAGACGGGCGTTGATTCAGCTAGGAAATGAGAGCGAAAAACGTTTGACAAATGCAGAGCGTTTAAGAACCGCGTTTGCTCTGCACCCGGCAGCAACAACACTTCTTTTGGATAAAAAATTAAATCCGTACCTGAACAGAATGAAAAACCGTAACGGAATGGATAGCCAAAGGTATGCGATGATGCAAGAATTATTACATAAGATTGGCACAGAAAACTTTACGAACAAAAGACTTGGTGAGCTGTATCTGATTGGCTATGCCGACCAGATGATGGACTTTAAGGCCGAAAATGCAGAATATAAAGCGAAAGCAAAAAAGCAGGAGGAATAAAAGATGGCTGTGCTGCAGAATAAAATCGACTTTGCACTTGTGATTGCTGTAAACCATGCGAACCCGAACGGTGACCCGCTGAACGGAAACCGCCCGCGCGAAACGTATGAGGGACTGGGTGAAATTTCGGATGTGTGCCTGAAACGCAAGATCCGCAACCGCATGATGGACCTTGGCCAGAATGTGTTTGTCCAGTCGGACGACCGCTGCAATGATGGCTTCAAAAGCCTGAAAGACCGTGCAGACGGCTGCCCAGCAGTGAAAAAAGCTGAAAAAGATAAAGATGCTTATGCAAAGGCTGCCTGTGAAACCTGGCTGGATGTGCGCAGCTTTGGCCAGGTGTTTGCTTTTAAGGGGAAAGAATCCAAGGGCGATGGTGTTTCCGTTGGCGTGCGCGGCCCGGTATCTATTCATCCGGCTTTCAGCGTGGACCCGATTGATGTCGATGATATCCAGATCACAAAGAGCGTGAACGGTACGACTGGCGAAAAGAAGTCAAGCGATACCATGGGTATGAAGCACCGTGTGGCTTTTGGCGTGTACACAACCTTTGGCAGCATTAACTGCCAGCTGGCAGAAAAGACCGGCTTTACAGATGAAGATGCAGAAATCATCAAAGAAGCGCTGCGCACACTGTTTGAAAACGATAGTTCCTCTGCCCGCCCGGATGGCAGTATGGAGGTGGTTCGCCTGTATTGGTGGCGTCATAACTGCAAAAGCGGACAGTATTCCTCGGCAAAGGTCCATCGCTGTCTGCATGTGGAGCTAAAAGAAAGTGTGGCACAAGCACACCGGGTGGAAGATTATAATATTACTTGCGATACCCTGAACGGATTGACACCGGAAGTGTATGATGAATACTGATGACTATCTGCAAATGTCTGGCATCCAGCACTTTGCATTCTGCCGCCGCCAATGGGCACTTGCGTACTTGGAACAACAATGGTCCGAAAACCAACGCACCGCCGAAGGCCGCCTGCAGCATACCCGCTGCCATGATGTTACCCTGACGGAAAAACGCGGCGATTTGCTGATCGCCCGCGGTATGAGGGTCGTCAGTCACCGCTTAAAACTGACCGGCGACTGCGATGTGGTAGAGTTTCACAAGGATCCAAACGGCGTGTCATTGCAGGGCCGCCGCGGCCTGTGGCAGCCCATGCCCGTGGAATATAAGCATGGCCGCAGCAAGGTAAACGATGCCGACCGTTTGCAGCTCTGCGCACAGGCCATGGCGCTGGAAGAAATGCTGGTGTGCGAGGTGCCGGAAGGGGAAATCTTTTATGAAGAAACCCGGCAGCGGGAACATGTTTCCCTGACACCGGAACTGCGCAGCACCGCGCAGACCATGGCGGATGAGATGAACCGCCTGTTTGCGCGCGGCTATACCCCAAAAAGCAAACCCGGCAAGCATTGCAATGCCTGCTCACTGAAAGAGCTTTGCCTGCCGGCGCTGTATCAGCAGGCAGACCCGGCGGCGTATCTGCGGGAGCATATTGAGGAGGGCGCGCCATGAGAAAGCTGCTCAACACCCTGTTTGTCATCAATGAGGACGCTTACCTGACATTGGATGGCGAAAACCTTGTTGTTACCCGCAATAAACAGGAAACCCACCGCTATGCCCTGCATACGCTGGAAGGCATCGTCTGCTTTACTTACGCGGGTGCCAGCCCCGCTTTGATGGGAGCTTGTGCCCGGCGGGACATTGACCTTTGCTTTTTTGACCCGTATGGCAGATTTCAGGCCCGCACCGTGGGGGAAGAACGCGGCAATGTGCTGTTGCGTCAGACACAGTACCGCGTGTCGGATGACCCGGCCCAGAGCTGTCGCTATGCCCGGAGCTTTATCCTTGGTAAAGTGTATAACGCGCGCTGGGTGCTGGAACGCGCAACCCGCGATCATCCCCAGCGTGTCCCGGTCGAAAAACTGAAACGCACCTCCACCCAGCTGGCCGCCGCGCTGCCGCTGATACAGACCAGCGATGATCCGGAACAGCTGCGCGGCCTGGAAGGCGAGGCAGCCCAGCGCTACTTTGACTGCCTGAATGACCTGATTCTGCAGCAAAAGCAGGATTTTGTGTTTGAGGGCCGCAGCCGCCGTCCACCGCTGGACAATGTGAATGCGCTGCTTTCGTTTGCCTACAGCATGCTGGCGCGGGAGTGTGCATCCGCCTTGACCGCTGTGGGCCTGGACCCTTATGTTGGCTTTATGCACCGCCCGCGCCCCGGCCGCAAAAGTCTGGCACTTGACCTGATGGAAGAACTGCGGGCGGTTTATGCAGACCGGCTGGTCATCAGCTGCATCAATCAAAAGATCATCACGGCAAAACACCTGCAAAAACAGGAAAATGGTGCCGTACTGCTGACGGATGATGGCCGCAAAGCTTTCCTGACCGCATGGCAGAACAAAAAGAAGGAAGAGATCACCCATCCGTTTTTGAAAGAAAAACTGCCCTGGGGGCTGGTGCCCTATGTTCAGGCGCTTTTGCTGGCCCGTGCTCTGCGCGGCGACCTGGAAGTGTACCCACCGTTTTTCTGGAAGTGAGGTGCCGTTATGTTGGTGCTTGTAACCTATGATGTCAACACCGAAACAGCCGCCGGTCGTCGCAGGCTGCGCAAAGTAGCAAAAGTCTGTGTAGACTACGGCCAGCGGGTGCAAAACTCCGTATTTGAGTGCCTGCTGGATGCCACGCAATACACGATGTTCAAAGCAAAATTGACCGAACTGATCGATTCGGAATCGGACAGCCTGCGCTTTTATCAACTGGGAAACCATTACAAAAGCAAAGTCGAGCATGTGGGTCTGCACCCGGATTTTGATCAGGATGGAATCTTGTTTGCTTAGTGCGAGGGGAAGGCAATCATAAAATTCCTGGTTCCTTCGCACCAGAAAATATGGAAAAAACAGGGGCAGAAAGGGTAAAATACAGCCTTGCCTGTCAGCATGAAGATGCAATCTCCATAAAATTTGTTTCATATGCGCAAAAGTGCCCCACTGTTTTGTGCACTTTTGCTGTCGCTCTCCGCAAGGAGAGCGTGGATAGAAATACCTCCTGTCCATACGTGGGGTCAATAATGCGGGGTCGCTCTCCGCAAGGAGAGCGTGGATAGAAATCAGCAAATCCGCCTTGAAAAGAGGTGGTTACGCTCTGGTCGCTCTCCGCAAGGAGAGCGTGGATAGAAATCCATAGGTGGGATCAATAATCCGGGCCGTTACCGGTCGCTCTCCGCAAGGAGAGCGTGGATAGAAATTTGGCAATAAACCCTATCACGAAAAAACCACCACGTCGCTCTCCGCAAGGAGAGCGTGGATAGAAATGGTGACGGGGCCCACGGCACAACACTGCCGCGTGGTCGCTCTCCGCAAGGAGAGCGTGGATAGAAATGTGAAAAATGTATTGAAAAAAGAGACCGGGCCGGTGTCGCTCTCCGCAAGGAGAGCGTGGATAGAAATACTTGGTTGGCTGCGTGTCCTTGAAGTTACTCGCAGTCGCTCTCCGCAAGGAGAGCGTGGATAGAAATTTCTTACCGTCGCGCTTTTCTCGGCGCTTTGCCATGTCGCTCTCCGCAAGGAGAGCGTGGATAGAAATTTCTCCTGCTGGCTGCTGGCGTGATTCTCGGCGCGCGTCGCTCTCCGCAAGGAGAGCGTGGATAGAAATACTATGCGCCGGGATTTTAGGGCCCTGCGTTTGGTCGCTCTCCGCAAGGAGAGCGTGGATAGAAATGGGTCAAGCACGTTGACGGCGTGATAAGTTACCGGTCGCTCTCCGCAAGGAGAGCGTGGATAGAAATTGGGTATGATAGTGGTAGATACCGCACAGCAAAAGGTCGCTCTCCGCAAGGAGAGCGTGGATAGAAATAGCTGCACATTGCCGACTACGTGCGCACCGCCGAGTCGCTCTCCGCAAGGAGAGCGTGGATAGAAATACAAGAACGCCAACCTTGAACGGTTTCAGAATGTGGTCGCTCTCCGCAAGGAGAGCGTGGATAGAAATTGTTATGCCATTTTTTGCGGTTTTGGGGGCGTGGGTCGCTCTCCGCAAGGAGAGCGTGGATAGAAATTTTAATCCGGGCCGGGCCGCACGGCCTAGGCCCGTCGCTCTCCGCAAGGAGAGCGTGGATAGAAATCGCCGCCACGAGGACGGCAGCTTGCGGCTGGATACGTCGCTCTCCGCAAGGAGAGCGTAGATAGAAATAGCGATAATACGTCAGATATACGCAGCCCAGTTAGTCGCTCTCCGCAAGGAGAGCGTGGATAGAAATCCCGGTGGATACCAAAAAATATCCGACGCAAAGCGTCGCTCTCCGCAAGGAGAGCGTGGATAGAAATACCGCATCAATCAAATTATCCTCAAGGAGATTGGGTCGCTCTCCGCAAGGAGAGCGTGGATAGAAATATTGTCGGCAGTGGTAACAGAATTGTTGATATTATTGTCGCTCTCCGCAAGGAGAGCGTGGATAGAAATAGTTTGTGAAATGAGGTGTTTTTGTGTCTGCGTTGTCGCTCTCCGCAAGGAGAGCGTGGATAGAAATCGTCTGTTCATCATTGGTCAATACCTCGTCAGTGTCGCTCTCCGCAAGGAGAGCGTGGATAGAAATCGAACGCCCCACCACATGAACACAAGGCCAATACCGTCGCTCTCCGCAAGGAGAGCGTGGATAGAAATACATAATACAGTTTGTCCGTATCGCTGACAACATCGTCGCTCTCCGCAAGGAGAGCGTGGATAGAAATCGCATTATCGCCAAGGAATATGACTGGGATGCCCGTCGCTCTCCGCAAGGAGAGCGTGGATAGAAATATTAAACAGGTCATCAAATTTTTGGATATACGCGTCGCTCTCCGCAAGGAGAGCGTGGATAGAAATCGGGGTCCTGGATTTCGGCCCCGGTGAGGTATTGTCGCTCTCCGCAAGGAGAGCGTGGATAGAAATTTCGGGGCCTTTAAATGCCGCCTGCATCTGGGTGGTCGCTCTCCGCAAGGAGAGCGTGGATAGAAATCACGCACTGGGAATATTGGGTTGGCGGCTATGGCGTCGCTCTCCGCAAGGAGAGCGTGGATAGAAATTTTTGATACGCTCGCCGGCACTTGCAGGTCATCGAGTCGCTCTCCGCAAGGAGAGCGTGGATAGAAATTATCAACAATAATTATAATGATTTGACGCGACCTGTCGCTCTCCGCAAGGAGAGCGTGGATAGAAATAATGGATGACTTCGAGCCATCCACAACGCGGAGGTCGCTCTCCGCAAGGAGAGCGTGGATAGAAATCTAGTAATAGTGCTGACTGGAGATGGCCGGAGTAGTCGCTCTCCGCAAGGAGAGCGTGGATAGAAATTCCAGCCCCAACACTGACATTATAATCCTAGACGAGTCGCTCTCCGCAAGGAGAGCGTGGATAGAAATTTGCCGATCATCCTCTCCACGGTGTCGGTGATATCGTCGCTCTCCGCAAGGAGAGCGTGGATAGAAATTTGTATTTTGCGGTCCTCAAGGGTCAGGCAAAACGTCGCTCTCCGCAAGGAGAGCGTGGATAGAAATCGAAACGCAACGTAATGCTCACCAGGATTTTGCCGGTCGCTCTCCGCAAGGAGAGCGTGGATAGAAATCCCAATCTGCTAAAATTTTGTGCAATATGCTAGTAGTCGCTCTCCGCAAGGAGAGCGTGGATAGAAATCCAAGCAATCCTTGTTAAAGTTGTAGACTTGCCAGGTCGCTCTCCGCAAGGAGAGCGTGGATAGAAATTTCCCTGATTCAAGGGGGTGATGGTTTTTGTATGTCGCTCTCCGCAAGGAGAGCGTGGATAGAAATGCTTTTCCGCACATAAAAAAAATAGGCCGTCTGTTGTCGCTCTCCGCAAGGAGAGCGTGGATAGAAATGCCAACCCTGTGTTGAATGCCTAAGACTGTAACGTCGCTCTCCGCAAGGAGAGCGTGGATAGAAATATTAACGCGCAGAACCTTTGCGTATGTATCATGTCGCTCTCCGCAAGGAGAGCGTGGATAGAAATAGAAGGATTTGGACGACCTGAAAGCGCAGGGCGACGTCGCTCTCCGCAAGGAGAGCGTGGATAGAAATCAAGGTGCAGCCGCAGACCGGGCAGCGCAACAGACGTCGCTCTCCGCAAGGAGAGCATGGAATGTTTCTCTTTCTGACTGTTCAGGGTGGTTTTGTTCATGCGGATATCCGCTTTAATTTTAAAAATTGCTATAGTAAAAAACTCTCGCATAAAATAATATAAAAATATTATATTATCTACTTGACAAGGTACCCCGGAGGGGTATATAGTAAATATACCCCTCCGGGGTACCTTGCATGTGATGGGAGGGTAACATAATGCAGGAAAACGAAAAGAAGGAACCGTGTTGCTGCTGTGCACACAAAACAAAGCATCGCAGTGAAGAAGAGTATAAAAGCCTGGTCCACAGACTGAACCGGATCGAAGGGCAGATTCGGGGCATCCGTGGGATGGTGGAAAACGAAGTGTATTGTCCGGATATTCTGGTGCAGTCGGCGGCGGTAACGGCGGCGATGAACGCGTTCAATCGTGAGCTGCTGGCAAACCATATCCGCACCTGTGTGGCGGATGATATCCGTGCCGGGAATGACGAAGTTGTGGATGAGCTGCTGAAAACGCTGCAGAAACTGATGAAATAAGCATTGCCTGCACAAAATAGCAGAAGCAGAACATGAAATAAATGCACGAGTGTTTGAGCCAGCAAAAATGCCATGCCAGTGCCAAGTACGATTGTTTTTCTGTTCACAAACATCGGTAAAAGTTTGTGTAACATTACCAGAGCCATGAATAAATGCCAGTCATTCCCTGTGAGAGGGTGTGGATAGAAATGCCGCATCGGCCTTGGTTGCCCCCAACGTATCGCTCTCCGCAAGGAGAGCGTGGATAGAAATGGTAACCTCAATAATACGTCGAATTGCAGGCTAGCCGCTCACCAAAAGGGGAGTGAGGATAGGGCAACACCGCACAATTCCCGCCTTGCGGCTTAAGCACCGCTCCGGCAGCT
>ERZ779875.1542-NODE-1542-length-14783-cov-10.818305_pt1 | contig 14783 bp, 9 predicted proteins | sample MGYA00511246_ERZ779875 | MGnify/ENA primary metagenome ERZ779875 (study PRJEB29588, sample SAMEA2155093) | human gut metagenome | biome: human gut; feature: human-associated habitat; material: faeces | place: Denmark | collected 2008/2010 ... | reverse complement strand
ACGGTATCGGTTATAGTCATAGAACTATATACACGGTTCGCGTAAGTTTTAGCCGTGGGAGTTCCTACGTACGTTACGTCAGTCTCGCTGTCCTTTAACGCGAACGAACCGTCGCCCATTCTCATGTAATGATTTACGGCAGAATAAGTTGTGCCGAAGAAATCAAAATATTGTTCCTGACTAATAAACGCGTAATCTCCAACGGTAACAGTTCCCGCACTCCAACAGAAGAAATCGAGACCGATATTTCCGTTCGCTGCAAGAGCGTCTGTTATCTGAACGACCGCAATATACCATTCGGTTACGTTTTTGTCGTATGTTGTAGCGTTGCCGTTTACGTCGAAATAACTTATGGTCGCGTTACCCGCATTATTGCATTGCGGAACGGTCGGGTCAATCGCAGTGAAAGCGTTTTTGATTGCAAAAACAAGGAATTTATCCGCCTTGTCTCCTATACCGTCGATCCCGAAATATGCGCCTTCGCCGCTCTGAGATATAGTCTCAATCTTTTTCGTTGCAGGTCTGTATTCTGAGTTGTAAGTCGTTGCTCCACCGTCGATTATTTGATAACTCGACACGTCGGGCTTCCATTTGTATATGTTATTAGCCGAATTGAAAGTTACTCCCTCTAATTCATAGTACATATTGCAAACTGTGCCGTCAACGCTCTTAGAGCCGTATTCATAACCCGCGTAAGTCTTCGCCGAAGGCGTACCCATGCACAGCACGTTAGTTTCGGTCTCTTTCAAAGTATACGAACCGTTGATATTTCTTACGTAGTGTTTAACCTCGGTGTATGTTACTACGTTTTTAGTTTTGCCGTGTATAATTTGCTCGGGGTCTTGCTTAACGACCGTCTGTCCGTCCGAGCCGAGTTTACCTACTTTCGCGTAGAACTTGAATTCGTACTCAATATTCGAATCGTAAGTAATTTCCCAAACCGCAAGAGCGGCGTCTGCATAATTTAAGCCGAAAATATCGCCCGCCGTAACCGACTTTCCGCCTTTGCTTATTTCTCTGAAATAGCGGTCGGTTGCCGTAAAATCGTTTTCACTTGCCGAGCCTTTTGTAAACTCGTAACCGATTTCGTAAACATAATCGTAATTTTTGATCGCGGTTACTATAAGCATTCCCGTTTTATCGTTACTGAGGAGACACTTTGTCTCGCTACATTCGAACTCCCCGTCTGCAGCCGCGGTTTTATGTACACTCCAAACGCCCATCATAATACAGGCAATTGCCGCAAAAACAAGCAATATGCCTGCAATTCTCTTCCTTTTATTTGTTAAAGTCATATTTTCCTCCGTCCGTTATGACACTTACTGTCTCTTCCGATGAGCTGCCGTTTTCGGCGTCGCCATTTGTCGTTTCCGAGGTTTTGGAATTCTCATCGCTTTTATCCGAAGATTCCGGCGTTTCAAGGCTCTCGCCGTCGCTTTTTCCCATAGTTTCCGAAACTTCGGTGTTATCTCCGCTATCCCGATCGTTGTCGCTCTCCTTTCCGCAAGAAAAAAAGATACTGCAAGCGATAATCAGAACCGACAGTAAAGTTGCGATTTTTATTACCGAGTTCATAGGTTAAAACCAACCTTCGCCGACGTTATAGTCTTTGCTCGGCTCATAAGTCGATTCCGTCACTATATCCTCCGTCTTAGCGAATAAAACCGTTACAACGGGTTTTTCATATTTCATAATATTTCCTCACTATCGTAGAATTCGGGCGGTGGCAAAAAGCCGCCACCCGAAATAACTTTAAGTTTTAAATTTTAGTCCTTTTTCTTGATTTTTATTATCATTGCGCCTGCAAAAAGCAAAATCGAAACAAACGGAAGTCCGCTTGCAACCGAGCCGAAGCAACCGTTCGAAGTTGTCGAATTGTCGCCGCTTGCAGAACCGTCGGAAGCTTCCGAGCCTGTCTCAGAGCCGGTTTCAGAACCCGTTTCCGAGCCGCTTTCGATTTCACTCGAACTATCGCTTTCGGTTTCCTTTTTGACGGAATCGAATTTTGCGACGAGGGTTACGTTTTCCGTAACGACGTCCGTTTCGAAGTTCCATTCCGTTTCGCCGTTATACCAACCTTTGAAAGTATAAGTATATTCATCGTCCTCTTCCTTTTCGGGATCTGCCGGTTTCTCGATTTTCGTTCCGTAATTATATTTTACGGCTTCCGCGTCTCCGATTTTAACGTCGAAAGTCTTAATTGTCTTTTTCAAGGTTACGGTAATGTTTTCGGCTTTGATTTCGTTACCCGTCCAGATGTAATCATATCCGACTTCTTTTTCGATTTCGGGATAAACAAGGTCGGCGTCGGCAATGGTGAAAGTGTTTTCGCCCAATTTCTCGCCATTTTCGCCTATAAACGTAGCCGTGTAAACTTGATACCACGCGCCGTCAACCTTTCTGAACGTAACGGTTTCGGTTGTTTTATAAACAGTCGTTCCCAGTCCGCTCCAAAGCGCGTAAGACGGGAATTCACAGCCCTCTTCGATAACTATTTCCGATGCCGAGACGAATGCGTCCGATTTAAAAGCAAATCTGTCCGTGCCGTTGTCATACATATTGAGATAAGGATCGGTCAAAGTTCCGTCATAGCCTGCGCCTGCCGCCACGCCGTCTATCTTTATTTTAGAAAACGTGTTAAGGTCTGCTACGGTCGCATAATCTTTGCCTTTGTTATACGTTCCGTTGCTGTTTTTATAATCAACGCCGTCAAGCTCCAATCTCGGATACGAAGGTAAATCTCCGTTTACGGAAACACCTGTTACGGAAGTGTTTTCATAAGTGTAAACTATCGTCTTTTTCCACATACCGTCAACTTTTTTAAAGGTTACGTCTTCGGTCGTTCTGTAAACGATAGTTCCCGTTCCGCTCCAAAGCGCGAATGACGGGAATTCACAACCTGCTTCTATTACGATTTCAGTCGCCGTCGTAAACGCGTCCGACTTGAAAGCAAATCTGTCAATGCTGTTGTCGTACATATTGAGATGAGGGTCGGTCAAATTTCCGTCGTAGCCCGCGCCTGCCGCCACGCCGTCTATCTTTATTTTAGAAAACGTGTTAAGACCGGCTATTATCGAATAATCTTTGCCCTTGTTATACGTACCGTTGCTGTCTTTGTAGTCAACGCCCGTAAGCTCAAGTCTCGGATAGCCGGGCAGAGCGTCGTTTGCCGAAATGCCGATTACAGAAGTATCGCTGTAAGTAAAGACAATTTGTTTTTTCCACACGTTGCCTTCTTTTTTAAACATCGCGTCTTCCGTTGTTCTGTAAACGACGTTACCCATTCCGCTCCAGAGCGCGAAGGACGGGAATTCGCAACCCGCTTCAACAACTATCTCCGTCGCCGTCTTAAATGCGTCCGACTTGAAAGCAAATCTATCCGTGCCGTTGTCGAACATATTAAGGTAAGGATCGGTCAAAGTTCCATCGTAACCCGCGCCTGCCGCCACGCCGTCTATCTTTATCTTAGAAAACGTGTTAAGCCCGGCTATTATCGAATAATCTTTGCCTTTGTTATACGTTCCGTTGCTGTCTTTGTAGTCAACGCCCGTAAGTTCCAATCTGGGATACCCCGGAAGATCGGCGTTTGCCGTAACGCTTATAACCGATGTGTCCGCATAAACGTAATCCGAGGTTTCGTCAGCTTTAGCCGTAATCGACTTTACCGCGCCGAACGAAACAACTGTTGTTACTGAGCATAAAAGCGCAATAATTGCCAATTTGATTTTTCTCATATTTTTCTCCTTATAAATTTAAAGTCTTTCGACTATTTTTTATAATTTCAACCGTTTATCGATTTACCTTATTTCCTCAAAGGAATTTAAACAATCGTCACGTCTTTAAGGTATATAACGTTGTCTTTGGCAAGGATAATCGAAAATTCGGTACAACCCGATCCGTAAGAAGAAACGTCGACTTCATAGGTTTTCCACTCTCCGAAAATTATTTTTCTTGCTTCGTCCGTCGAATCGGAGTCGAACGTTATATACCCGTTGCCCGCAAGCGAATTCGGCTTAACTCTTATCGAAAATTCGCCGAGACCGTCCAACTTTGCGGAAGAAGTTTCCGGCATAAATACCGAAAACGTTATTTTCGTTTTATTTACCAAAAGCGACGGCGTAATTAAAATTTTTCCTTGCTCGTTTGCCGTAATCTTATACGCGTTCACGCCGCCAAACTCAACAGCTCCGGCGGACAACCCGCTTCCTGCGGTTAATCCGTCGCCTATGTTAAGACCGTTCACGGTTATCTGCTTTTTAACCCATTCTATTTTGCCGCCCGCGTTTTCGCAAAGATAGATATATGGCGTTTTCACCGTTCCGTCCGTTTCGAGCGGAATAACCGTTCCTCCGATAAGCGGAACTATATTCGCGGGCTTAGGCGCATAACCGCCGTCGATTGCGAGCGTTGTAGGATCTACGCCGTTGAAACGGTCATACGCGCTCGATTTCTGCCCGTATTGAAGCCTTACGCCTTCATACATAACGCTTCCGCAATTATTGTGTTCGTGACCGACAAACATGGAATCTAATCCGAACGACTTCATTGCGTTGAAAAACGTTTTATTTACGTCCCACGTTCCTTTCATTCCTCTGCCGAGGTATCCGAAATCGGTGTCGGCGCGATTTTCGGCTTTGTAAATATTAACGGGAACGTCGTTCGGGAAACCGTATTTTTTCATTGCGTCAACGAATATTTCGGGTTGAATATGACAAGCGACGCTTATTCCCTCGCCCGAATACTTTTGGAACTCCTTAGCCCTTTCGGTAACCCACTCCACCTGATCGTTGGCAAGCCCCGTAACAGACGACGTATGCCCGTTCACGAGAGAATTTTTATGCAGATCTCCGCAAGAGTTCGTATCTACCATATAGAAAATACGTTTTATCTCACCGCCGACTCTGATTGCGACGGAATAGTTGCCGTTACCGGTTAATTCTCTTTGTCTGAACAAGCAGTGTTCCGCGTTTTCGAGTTGCTCGCATTGCCAGTCTACGCCCATCGCGCTCGTTCCCTCGTGATTGCCGAAAACAGGTGCCCAAGGAATTCCGAACGTTTCCATAAAATCTACAAAAGCCTTAAAGAAACTTCCGTTATCGTCGAATTCGCCGTAAACGAGATCTCCCGTAACGATTATTAAATCGGGATTGGTGTTTTTTATCGTTTCCGCGATATAATCGAAGCAATTTGCCTTGAGATTAGCCGTAGCGTAAAAAGCCTTTTCGCCCGCTCCCAATCTGTTCGTCCTGTCCTGCGCGGAATCTATCGACTGCGGATCGGTGAGTTGCAACACGACCGGTTCTTTTCCGCTTTCTATATCGACGAAAAAGTCCGCGAGATCGTCCGCGGTAAATCCGCATACCGAACATTTGCCGTTGATCACGTTATGCTCCGCTCCCGTTGCTTTTATAATTGTTTTGGTATTGTACGAACAACCGCTTCTTTGGCAGTATTCGTAATCGTCGTAACCCGTTCTCATGCAATTTGCCTTGTCGCCTTTTACTTGTTTAAGCAAATGTCCGACAGGGTTCGTAAGCGTTTTCCCTTCGGCGTAATCGCAGCCGTCGTTTACGCACGCTTCAAACGCCGAATAACCGTTTTCGGTACACGTCGCCGCCTTTGCGGGAAAAGACTTTAATTTATGTCCCGTAGCGGGATATATTTCCTTTTCTATCGAATAGTCGCAACCTTCACGCTTACAATATCCGTAAGCGGAATGCCCTTCTTCCGTGCAAGTCGCTTTAACTTCGGGAATTTCTTCCATAGAGTGTCCGAGCGGTCCTATTTTGTTTATGGTAGTATATCCGCACCCTTCGACTTTGCAATAAACGTACTCATTCCAGCCGGTTTCAGTGCAAGTTGCGGGTTTTGCCGCAACGGTGACAAGGTCATGGGTGTGCCCCGCGCTCGATTGACCGCCCGTCCCGCCGCAAGAAGCGAGAAATAAGCAGCACAACATGCACACGGCGAAAAACGCCGCCGAAATAAATTTTCTCTTCATTTTCCTTTCCTTTTTTATTTTTCGTATCAGCCCTTAATTCCGCCCACGGAAGTGTTATCCATTATCTTTCTGCTGAATATCGCAAAAAAGATGAACGTAGGAATAACAACCACCGTAGTTCCCGCAAAAACTTTCGGCCAATCGCCAGTAGACTTATACTTGGACATGAGCATGTACGCTCCGACGGCTATAGTGGGTTTAGCGCGCAAAAACAGGTATTGCGAGAAGTAGTCGTTCCATACGCTTATAAACGAAATAAGGAAAAACGCCATAACTCCGCCCATAACCTGCGGAAGCATTATCTGAAAGAATACCCTTGCATGCCCCGCGCCGTCGATGAAAGCCGATTCCGCATAAGACCAGGAAACGGATTTAAAATATCCGTAAAGGTACAAAAATACGCCGCCGAAACCGCCCTGCATGAGGAAATTGCCTATAAACTTGTTTAAAAGTTTGGTTTTAAAAAGCAGATTGTATGTTGCGGAAAGAGACCCCGTCGTCGGAATCATCATGCACACAACGACCATGGAATAGATAAATTTACTGCCTTTAAACGGGTATTTCGCGATGATGTACGACGTCATGCACGACAATAAAATACCTATCCCCACGCCTATCGTCGATAAAATCGCGCTGTTTAAAAACATCCCCAAAATGCTCGTTTTCTGCCATCTGTATTCAAAAACGGCTTTGTAGTTTTCAAGCGTCGGTTTTAGCGGTATGCCCCATATATCGGCTGCAAAATCGCCCGCGAACTTGAAACTGTTTAAAAACATCGTGATAAACGGATAGACAAGCGTTATCGCATACAAAACGAAAATAACGAAAACGATTGTAAGCGTTATCCGCTCATTCTTCGGTCTTTTCATCTTTGCCTCCGGATTTTTTCAGCGCGACTGCCAAAGCAAAAAGACATCCCGCTCCCGTAAGCGGAAGCGCGGAAACGGACGATTTGCACCCGCCTTTTTGCTGGCTTTCTCCGCTGCTTGGCTCGTCGTTATCGTTTTTTTGTTCGTTTTTGATTTCAACGGTAACACGAAGTTCTTCGCCGAACTGGTTTCTTATATAGAAATTTCTCGTTCCTTCGGGAAATTTTTGCAAGAACTCTTTTTTAATGGTTATAGTGTTCGAATCCGCATCCACGACGTAATCGTTTTCGAAAATTTTAGAGCCTAAAAGCTCGAACGAATATCTTCCGACGTTTATATCGAAAGTCACGTCTTCGGGGGAAGCCGCGTCAAACTTTTTGCGCGATTCGCCTACTAAGAGGTCGGGATAATTATTCACGTCGTAATATTTGTCGAGGTTTTTAACCGAAACGTTATCGACGGTGAAGTTCGTCCAGTTCGTCGAGCTGAACGACATATACCCCGCGGTGTTCACATCCCCGAACGAAACTACTTTTTTCCATTCGGTATCCCCTTCTTTCTGCAATTTATATTCTACCGTAATCGTCTGATTTACGGCGGTTATTCTTATCGAAAGCGGCTCGCTTGCGGGCGCGTTTACGGGAACTACCGCCGTGCCGTCGTAAGAGGGAATCTGCCAGCCGAACAGAGTCAACTCGGACTTGTTTTCATCGGTCGTTTTTCTTCTCGTCATCATAAGGCTGTACACGGAAGAAGCCGCGTAAGTACTTTTAATCGAGCCTTTATGGAAGGAAAATCCGAACCACTGCGAAGCGGGAGTCCAGAGTTTTTCGTCGCCCTCGCCCGCGCTTGTCGCTTCGTACTGATACTGCAAAAGGTCGAAGGTAAACTGCCAGTCGCCATAAGAACGTCTCGGTCCGAAAAGAGCTTCGTCGCCCGTTCTGTCGAAATGCATAACTCCGTTTTCGAATTTTACGCCCGCGTCCGCAACGTATCTCGCGCAATCGAGATCGGGAACTATATCGTTGGAAAGTTTAACCGAACCGCTCGTCTGATAATACCATTCGTCGTTCGGCGCGCCGTTTTCAAAATCGGCGGCGATGTTTTTGCCCGCGTATTCTGAATAGATATATCTCTTCACGTCGATATTGTCGATATAAAACTCCGCGGGGCTGTCCGAGAAGTTCCCGAGCGCGATATACCCTTCGACAACCGAACGTTTAACCTTAACTTCCGTTTTGCTCTCGCCAACGCGTAAAACGGCTTTGACCGTATCGTTTTTATCGTTCGATATCTTAAGTTCAACCCTTTTATACTCGTCGTTTTTCCAGGCGAAACTATCCGTTTCGGCTATTTTTTCGCCCGAAAGGTAAAACGCCGCCACAGCGTTTCCGCCCGAAATTTCCACGCCCGCCGTAAGGCAATCGTCCGAATATCCGTTTTCGGTTTTTATGCCCGTTGCTATGCCTAAAAACGCATTCCCCGCCGTTCCTGCAGACACGTCGAACGCCGCGTCAAGAGCCGTATCGACCTTTTCGTCAAGCGAAATTTTAAACTTCGAATATAACAAATCGCTTTTATCGGCATTATCGAATTTAAGATCGGAATAATCGATATACGTAAGGCATTTATCGACATTCAAACCGTACATAGTAAGTTCCGAGGGAAGCTTTTTATCCTCGAAATTCGCCTGAGCTATAACCGATTTTATATCCGTACCCGTTGCCGAAATCTTCGAAAATTTAACGTTGTCGAGGATAACTCCGCCGCCTTTGTTCACGCCGACGTCCTCAACGTTAATGCCTACGTAACCGTCGCCTATTTTAAAATTCTGAAAACCGTTTGCGTTAGCCCCCGCAACCTGCTTAGCGGTAGCTCTGTAACGCTTTACGTTTTCGGCGTTCCAATCGTAAACGCCGTCTTCCGAAACGGGCGCGACGAAAATTTCAATCGCCGCTTCGTTATCCGTTGCCGCGCTGCGGTAAATCTGTCTTATTCTGTAAGAACCCTCTTTAAGGTCGAGATTGCCTTTTTTAGTTTTCACCCATGCTCCGTTTTCGTATACTTCGGGGAATTTATAGTCCGCCGACGCGCTTTCGAAAGTGAAAGAAGTCGAATCCGCTCCCGAATAATATCCGAAAGTATTGACAAACCCGTAGTTATAATCCCACGCGGAAGTGTCGCCGAGCATTCTTCCCTGCATAACGCCGAAATGTACGGTGGAAGAGGTTACGCCGAGTACGTCATACTCCGCCATAAGGTCTTCATCGTCCGCAAAAGTAACGGGCTTTGTCGTCGCGAACGCGTTTACGTTGCAACCCCCCGTTTCGTAGCCGCCGAGCTTTACCGTAACTCCACCCGACCATCTGTGAGATATTTTACCGTTCTGTTTCGTCTGCCAGTCTCCGCCCGAAAGGGTGTTGACCGTTATATCGTCTTTAACGACGGTAACTTTATCCGTTGCGGCGCTCGCCGTAATCACGCACGGCGCAAGCACGGTTGCCGCCGCTAATACCGCAAGTATGGATTTTATTCTTTTTTTAGTTGTTTTCATCTTTTTCACTCCTTAAAATTCGACGTCGGGAACAAATTTGTCTATCACGAATTTACCGAGAAGAACAAGGGGCGTTCCCACGATCGCCGCGCACCAGCCTATCGCCGCGCCTTCGCAAAGGTTGCCAGACGAAACGCGGTTGGTGATGAGATATCCTATCGTATACCCTTCGCCCGAAGGTCCGCCGTTAGTTAAAAGCTGAGAAGGCAAAAAGTAAGTGAACGAAACAGCTATACCCATCATGAACATGGTTGAAACGGTGGGCATTATGAGCGGAACGACTATCTGAACGAACTCTCTCGTCATGTTGATTCCGTCTATTTTGCCGGCCTCTATTATTTCGGGCGGGATTCTCGCAATCGAACCCGCAACCATTATTACGTTGTAACCTATGCCCGACCACAGCGAAAATAGAAGAACCATCGGAAAAATGGTTTTCGTGTTTCCGAACCAGCCGTTTTCGGGGATAATTCCACCAAGCCCTATGGCTTTTAAGATTTTATCCACAGGTCCGTAGTTAGTGCTGAACATGAACGAAAAGAGCATGCACAGCGCGACGGGCGTTATGATCGACGGAAGATAGAACACCACTTTGAAGATTTTCTCGCCCCACACTTTTTTATAAAAATAGTAAGCGCAAAGAAGAGAAATCGGCAAAATGACGAAGGTATTCCACACGAATATGAGCAGGGAGTTCCTTATTCCGTATCTGTACTGCGGATGCGCGTCCGCCGAAAAGAAGGATTTTAAAACGTTCGAGAAGTTATAAAACCCCGCGTAAACGTAGTCTCCCTTTGTATAACTGAAAGTCTCGAAAGCAAGTTTTACCGAATCGATGTTGACGTAAAGGAAAAACACGAGCCAGTTTAAAACGGGATAGGCGAGAAAGAGAACGATGAATGCCGTTCTCTTCCATTTCCCGCTCCGAAAATCAAACCTTTTCGGTTTTTCGTTGGATTCGCCGCTTAAAGCTTCACGAGACGAAGTAACGTTTTTGTCTGTCATAATTTTATCCTTTAACGGGGATAGCGAAGATCGCGTCGCCCGCTTCAAGCTCGCAGGCGTATTCGCCGTTTGTAAGTTCGACGGTCTTTCCTTCGCCGCGATAATAGATTATCGCTTTGTCCGCGTCGTTGAACTTAACCGTAATTTTGTTTTTAAGGTCGGAATAGCCGGGGTTGTTGTAGTTTAACATATAGAACCCGTCGTAACCCGCTTCGTCCTTGAAAACGCCCACGGCAAGGTCTCTTTCGCTCGTAAGCGAAGAAATTCTTTTATGGCTTTCCAAGGGGTGTCTGAGTTGTCTGAACGACGCACTGAGCTTTCCGCCCGAACTTTCGCCCGCATTCACCATTATCCCCTGCCAATCGAAAGACATAAGGACGTGATCGAAGCTTTTTACCTCGTAATTGACGGTTTTACAATCGTAATAAAGATCGGTAACCGTTCCGTCGCGAAGAATCATCGCGTGAGTGTTCTCAGTCTCTATAACAGAGTCGTAAGGTTGCCAGTAGCAGAAATGGTTAAACCCGTCCGCGCCGAACATAAGCGCGGCGTTGACCATAAATCTTAAATCATAAATGCTCGGCTGGCGGATAGCAGAAGGGAATCCCATTGTGCCTATAAACGCGTAAAACGGTATGTCGTAAAGTTTGGCGTTTTCGGCGTAAAGCTCGTAGTCGCTTAAAAGCCCCGTATACAAAACGGGTTTGAGCGCGCTGCCCTTGAGCGGATAATAGTCCACGGAGAGCATATCGGGATTCACCCTGTCGATGAAATACTGAAAATAGTAGTCGTATCCCGAGTTCGTGCCGAGACTTCTCGCCGACGAGTAGGACGGGAACAAGTTCACGTAAAAATACTTATCGGGGAAAGCCTGCGCGTAAACCTTTTTGAGTCCGCCGATTTTATCGAAGGCGTCCACGCCCGGTTCGTCGTATGCGTGATGACCCAAAAATGCGGGATGTTCGTTATACGACGCGGTTTTTCTTAACAGATCTTCCGCCGTTATGTTCGCGTCGAAATTTTCGGGACGGACGTCGTAATCCATTACGAGAAGTTTGATTCCCGCCTGTTCCGCAAAGTCGAGCGCATTATAAAACTCGTCGGGATGACCCGTTTTTTCTTCGTAAACGCAAATGCCGACGTTAATTCCCGCGTCAGCCATCTGCCGATAGCGTTCCGCAGTCTGGAAATCGTAACTTTCGTCGTCGATCGCCGTGGTATGCTTCGGCGGCGGAGGATTCCATCCGCCTATCCACATTTCTTTCGTCTTTTCATAAGCGGAATAATCGGGTATTCCTGCGGGAACGTTGCTTTCCTTCCCGCTTTCGGAGCCGCTTCCGCCGTTAGTCTTGCCGCAACCGACCAGCGCGGCAACGCATGCTGCCATCGCCAATGCGATAATTTTCTTTTTCATCGATTTTTCTCCGTTATTTGCTTTTTAAATCTGTTTCTGCCAGCTAGCCCAGTCGCTGACGACGTGGTCGTAATCGTACTGCACGATTTCCTTTGCCGTCTGTCCCTGCGTAACCATTTCCGTTACCATTTTATACTGCCAGAAGTTTGCAAGCCCCATATACATAAGCGGCGAACTGCTTTCGGTGTAGAAAATGTTGCGCGAAGAGCGAAGAGAAAGTACGCTCTTGCCGAATCCCGTAAGAGAATCTGCGTTCGCTTTTGTATAATCTGCTTTAAACACGCTCGTGGTGCTTGTCTTTTCAAAGAAATCTACAAGACCTTTTTCGCTGAAAATAAAGGAAACGAACTTCTTTGCCGCTTCTTTGTTTTCGGCAGCCGAAGGAATTATAAGCCATTCGTCGACGTGTCCGTAAAGGTTGTTCTCGCCGGAGCCTCCTTCAATCGTCGGCGGAGCGATGAGAACCATTTCAAAGCCCTCGGGAGTGGTTTTCAACATCTCGATTTCAAGCCAGGAAGCGTTGGGCATCATGAGAGCCTTGCCCGAAGTAAACAGAAGCTGAGCGTCTAAGTTTTCCATGCCGACAACGCCGTTCGCGCAATTTTTGGGCGCGCCTTTGCCGCCGATGAGCGTTAAAAGCGCGTCTACCGCTTTTTCTCTTGCCGTAGTCTGATAAACCGACGGGCTTTCCATTTTCTTGAAGGTCGTAATTTCGTTAATTCCGCCGTAGTTTGCCCACCAGGTGTTCATTACGTAGTTCCAGTAATACTGAGATTCTTTTCCCGACCAGGAAAACGCCGCGATATCGTTTTCAGGATCTTTGTCGTTATTTTCGGGAAGAGCCGCGATTTTATTTATAATATCGAGCATATCGGTCATCGTTTCGGGAAGTTTCCAGCCGTGTTCGTCGAAAAATCCTTTGTTTACGGCAATACCCGTTATATATTCGGAAAAGGGCATGGCGTAATATTGATCTTTGAATTTAAGGTTATCCTTGATTTCGTCGTTAAGCGATTGCTCTAATGTGTTTCCGTTGCCGAAATCGGAAGAATACACGTCGCCGAGCGGCTCGAGCCACCCTCTGGACGCGTGTTTTCTCCAGGTCATGGGCGCAACCATGATGTCGGGACCCGAACCCGTCATGAGAAGGTTTTCAACAGCCGAGCCATACGCTCTGTCGCCTTCGGGTTCGAGTTCTATCTTTTCGTTCGGGTGAGCTGCGTTATAGAGCTTTTCCCACGATTTCCAGTGAATATCGCCATACGCGCCTTCGAAATAGCCTACGGTAATCGCCGTAACTTTTCCCGTATTTCCACCTCCCGAGTTACCGCCGTTGCCGCTGTTTCCTCCGCCGTCGCAAGCCGTAAGCCCCGTAAGCGCGATAAACGCCGCGGCAAGCCCTGCCGCCATCATCTTTTTGCCCTTTAAGAAATTCTTCATAATTAACCTCCCGTTAATTTTTGCAATTTTGCCGATTTTATCGGCGTTTTTAAAAATTAACTTAGTTAGTTTATTTGTTAAAAATATATTTCGTAGCAAAAACTAACAAAGTTATTATATCATGTTTTTTCGATTTGTCAATACCTTTTATGAAATTTCACAATAAAAAAATCTTTAAGAAGTTTTGATTCTTTATTTTCACTCTGCAAACTTTTCAAAAGCGTTAAGACCTTCCGCTATCGCTCCGGAATAAATCTCATTCGCTTCCGTAACGAATTTTACGTCTATCTGCGAACTCGTCGGACTTTTGGAAAACATTTCGTTAAGATTTTCGCCGACAAGCTTATCAAGACGAACTATTTCTCCGCCGAAAAAAATATGCGAAATATCGAGAAGCTCGGTTAAGCTCCATAAAAATCTGCCTAAAATCGCAACCGAAGAGTTTAGAACGTCAACCGCTGTCTTGTCTCCTTTGAGACATTTTGCGATAAACTCCTCTTTTTCCTGCGCGTAAGACGAATACTTTTCGCCTGTAACTTCGCAATATTTTTTGGTAATGCTTTTAAGCGAAAGTACGGTTGAAAAGATTTTGCTTTCATTATTCGGGAAAAAGTCGGTGGCATCGATCGGATTCATGCCGAAAAAGCCGAACTCGCCCGCCATTCCGCGCTCGCCCGAAAAAATCTTTCTGTCAAGCGCAATGCCGCCACCCACGCCCTCGTCGATATATAAGTACATAAAACTATCGGGCGTAGCAGGCTTTAAAAGTTCCGACGAAATTGCCGCGGACATATCGTTCATCATAAGCACGGGCGCGCCTATCTTACTCTTTACATATTCTGCAAATTTTTCGCCGTAAAACTCCGCAAACTTCCCTGCGTAGACAAACTTATCGATTTTGCAGTCATATTTTCCCGCAAAAACAAAAACGACGTGATGAATCTTCTTTTTGCATTTTTTTACGTCCGCCATGGCAGTTTCTATAACATCGCGTTTAACGACGTAACCCGTTTCGTATTCCTTTTTATAATACTCCCCGCCGACGAAATCGTTTACGGTAACCGTTAAAACGTCGCTGTGCGCCAGAATCACCGCAAAATATCCGTATGCGGGATTCGGCGTTATGATTTCAGCCTTTCTTCCCGCAGTTGAGGACGGGAGCGGAGTTCTTATAACCATTCCCGATTCAGTCATTGCGGAAACTATCTTAAAAATAGCGGCGTTTGAAAGCCCCATGATTTCTTCGAGTTCCGCAAACGTTTTTCCGCCGCTTCTTATGGCTTTCATAACGGATTTTATGTTTGATGAACGAATATATTCTTGTCTTCTTCCGAGTTGCGGCATAGTTCCCCTTACATCGGCGAACAAAGCATTACCTGCCCGAAAACAAAATATTACCTGTCGCCGAAATCGAGTTTTTTAAATAAGTTTATTAAATATTAACTTAATTAGAAAAAAAAGTCAACAATTCTATAAAATCATTCCTGAATTTTATCAATC
>ERZ779875.1535-NODE-1535-length-14821-cov-5.611879_pt1 | contig 14821 bp, 7 predicted proteins | sample MGYA00511246_ERZ779875 | MGnify/ENA primary metagenome ERZ779875 (study PRJEB29588, sample SAMEA2155093) | human gut metagenome | biome: human gut; feature: human-associated habitat; material: faeces | place: Denmark | collected 2008/2010 ... | reverse complement strand
TATATGAACTTCTTTTTTTTTCGCTTAGGTGTTGCACTTAATAGTATAATTCACCGTTACTACAAAGTATTTAGCCTTGCATCCCGCAAAATCATATTCTTCGTAGTCCTCGTCATACTCTTCGTAACTCTGACCGTAAAGACCGATAGTGAGTTTATTTTCTCCGACTTTGAACTCTCCGAGATATTTCGCCGCTTCGGAAGTTTCCTTTATCGCAACGTACTTGTAGTAATCGTCCGTCTTGGCGTTTTTATAGAAGCGATATACGACTTTGTCTATAGTAACCGTTATATAAGTTTCGTCGTCGCTGAGAACGCCTTCATATACGGACGAGTATCCGATCGCTACCGTATACACGGTTTTTCCGTTTTCGTTTACTTCCTTGAAAAGGCTACTCTTGATATAACCCTTATTCGAACCGTTGGAATCGACGTCGCAATAATACGAAGAAGACGTGATTTCGAATTTCTTGGCGTTGTCGGGAAGAATCGCAACCGAATAAACGCCGTCCGTTACGCTCCACATAAACGTTACGTCTTTTCCGTCAACTTTCAAAACAAACTTTTTGGTCGTAAAGTCGGGGGAAACGGGCGTCGCTTCCTGAGTTCCGTAAGCGATCATATAAACAACGTTTCCGTTTTCAAATTTGGCGGTTATCGTCAATTTTTTACCGCTTACGGTGTATTCGCCTGCGAGTTCGTACTGCTCTGCGCTGTACATTCCGAATTTACCGTTAGCGTCCTTAACAACGTAAGCAAGAATGTTCGTTCCGCTTATGGTCTGATCAATCTTAAGAACGCCGTTCTCAAGAACTGTGTAACCGGTAAGTTCCTCTGTAACTTTAGAGTAAGATCCGCCATAACTAAGGTACAACCCGACATACGGGTTTCTGTCGCTACCAAGAGCCAGAACACCCTTGAAGGTTGCCGTAGAAGCACTCCAACCCGTTCCGATTTTCATTGACGCTTCAACGCCTGCGTATTGCGCTTTGTCGCCAAAGTCCGCGGCAGATAACGTTTTAGCGACAAGATCATACCCGAACGAACCGTCAGCCGTAGCAAAGTACAACTTCTTTACGCTGTGGAAATATTTAGCAACGGTTACAGCCTTTCCGTCGTATTTAGTCTTAGCAAGATTAAACGCAAATCCGTTTACGCCCGAGTCGTCACTCGCTACGTCATACATAAACTCGAACGCCTTACCGTCAATAGTTACCTGATATGCGTCGCCGGCAGCGTTTTTCCCTGCGTCGAAGAAGAATTCTTTTTCTGCGCTTTCGAGAGGTCTGATATAAGAGCCGGACGAATAAGAAGAACTTGCGTATGCGGTATATTCAACGCCTTTCGAAGTAAACGCGAGAATTGTAATTCCGTTTTCAACGCTGAGCGTATAATTGACTTCCTCGCCGTTGAAGGTAAGAGCCATTACGCTTTCGCCGTTTGTTTCAACCTTAGAAGCAAAAGTTATAGTGTTGCCGAAGAGTTCGCATTCTCTGTTCTCAAACGAATAATAAGCGTAAGGATATAATTTAAGGTATCCGGAATCGTCGGTCTGAACGTAGTAAACGACTCCCTTATATTCAACCTGCCAGCCATATCCCGCCATGTTGTTCATCTTCGCTTCTTCGTTTCCGAATTTTATCGACAAAGCAGTCTTTTTACCAGCTTTATCATAATAGAAGGAAGCGTCGAACTCGGTTGCCGTACTATCGTTTGCGTTGAGTTTTATATAACCTTTACCTAAATATTTGAACGCGTTATCTTCAACTGCGATATATTTAGCCTCGCCCGAAGTCGCAACGTCGTTATTTTTCAAAATGTAGAAGTTCGAAGAACTCCAACCGGTACTGCTTGCGAAAACGGGAACGACTTCTCCGTTTACAACGACAAGTTTCTTAAGCATAATCGTGGTTCCGTTTTTAACCCCGACCACCTCAAACTCAGTCGATTTGCCGTTTGAGTTCAGACCGTTATATTTTCCGTTGAATGCGTCAACGTCGAACGTTTCGTCTCTTTCGTAGTTTTTCTGTTCAAACTCAAGTCTTGCCGTGCCGTTTTTAAGAATGAAGAATTTCGCTTTCTTTCCGCCTATGAGTATCACTGCGGAATCTTCATTCATACTCTCAACCGAGAATCCCTCGGTGCTTGTATTGTCGTAGCAAATTACGTCGGCGTTGAAGTAAAGTACGTCTACGAGTTTGCCGTTATCGTCGTACGATTTATAAAGACCGTCATAGAGGAAGAATAACGTCGGTACAAGGTTAAGGTTCCATGTAATACCGTCGTTGTACACCATCTTCATTTTACTTGCGCTTATGTCAAAACTCATCTGATAGAGTTTACCGCCGACAAGAGTCGAAAACATCAACTTGTTGCTCGATACGTTCGACGGATATACTTCCGCGCCGTCAAAAGTAACTTTACCGTCGTTACCGATGAGGAAGATCTTGTTCTGAGCGTCTGCCGCATATCTGAGTTCAACTCCTCTGAACACGGAAAGGTTGCCGTTTACATATACTTCGGTGTTTTCGCCCTCCGTAACTTTTAAGGAAGCAAGACTGTAGAATTCAACCGAATACTTCTTTCCGTTGAGTTCGCCCGTTACGGTGAGAAGTTTTCTGTCGTTTTCGCCAAACGAATATTTAAGATTCGTAAGAGCGGTTCCGTTTAATTTAAGAACGCCTTTATCAAAAGTAAATTCGTTGCTTCCGTTTACGAACGTAGCGGACATATCGAAGCCGTTTTCTTTTGCGGCAACGGCATCCGATAAGTAGTACTCGTCTCCAACCTTGATATAACGTTCGTCTCCGTCGTATACGACGTTGGTTTTAACGCCTTCTCCGTCGGTGAACGTAAGAGTCATAACACCGTTTTCTACTTTTATATCGTAGATTTTATAAGTCTGACCGTTTACTTCGAAACTGTTACCCGAGTAAGAGGAAACGTATTTTACTACCTTTCCGCCAACGGAAACATAAGTCTTGGGACTATACGTACTACCGGAAGGAATAAGTGTTTCGTATTTTTTGTAAACGTTGCCGTTAAATTGCGCCGTTCCGTCCGCTTTGAATACCATATCCATGGTTTCGCCACTCTTAAAAGTCAAGGTCGCTATAAGATTTTTGTTTTCATCTATTTTTAAAGTTACAACGTCGCCTTCGGTCTTTCCGAACGAGAAGGTCTTACTCGTCGCTCCGTTTATCGCTTCTGCGGACGAGAATCTAACGTCATAAGAAGCGTATTCCATAAACGAAATCGTATTTTTCGTATCTATAGCGGTTTCGTTATTAAGGAAATATTTTCCGACGTAAGCAAGATAACTCTTGTTAAAGAACGCATTCGAGAAAGTGTAATATCCGTTTTCGAACTTGAACTCTTTGTCTTTGCCGTTGTTGGAATTTATCGACGCGTTAAGTCTGACTGCGCCGTAATCATCTTCTGCCCAAAGAACGAAATCAAAGCCGTTATATTTCATTGTCTTAACGTTCGTAACTTCAAGCGTATTGCCGTCTTTGTCAACGAAACTGCCCGCAACGAAGTCTGCAATACAGTTCTCAACGTCCGCTTTCCTGGCAAGTTGAATGTCTTCTTCTATATCGTAGTTTGCTTTGTTTGCATATCCGAAGAGTTTTAACGTTTCAGTCGTTCCATAGTAAGAACTGCTGTTATAATAGTATTCGAAGCGGTAATCCTTTCCCTCAACGAGAAGTTTGCCCTTCGTAACGTCTTTTACGCCCGCATCGAAAGTCAAAGTAAGGCTAAGCTCCTGAGTTTCCTCCGCGCCGTAATTCGTAAGAAGTTTCGCGGTGTTGTTTTCAAAATCGTAAACAAGATCGAACTCGTCTACAAGCGTGGAAAATTCGCCCGAATAATATTTAAGCAAAGCGTCCTGACTTACGAAGAAGTAGTTAGCGTCGGCAGTTTTAACGGAAAGCATATCTCCGTTGATTCCGAACGAAACTCCGTATTCGGTAGGAACGGTAAACGTCGGAAGTCCGCTCGCGTCGGTCGTTACCGTGTAGTTTACGTTGTAGTTATCAAACGCCAAAGATCCGCTTGCGTCGTCTTTTTTCGTGAATACAGCCGAAGATAAAACGCCGTTATTTACAGACAACCATTTTGCAAGCGTGTAATCGCTCGTGATTTTCCATGCAACCTCGTATCCGGTTGCAACAAAAGTATAGTTCGCGTTAGGCTTGAAGAACGCAAGCGCCTTATATTCGCCTACTTCTTTCGCCGTCGCTTCACCTTCGAATCTGTCAAACTCTACGCCCACAGGAAGATTGGAAGCGGTTGCGTTAAGAGAAATATCTTTACCGTTTTTCATATAAACGGTGTTCTCCCAAGTTAAATCGCTCGCAAGAAGTTGTTTCGGCGATATGGTAATCTTAGCAGAAACTTCAATCGTTTTATAATTTTTAAGAGTTATGGTTGCGACAGCCCTATACACTCCGGCATTAACGGCGCTTTCAACCTCTTCTTTTACCTCTTCTCCTTCGAGAACGTAGAACTTCCAACTATAAGAAGCGTTTCCGAGTAAACCGCTCAATACGGGAACTTTCTTGTTGCCGTCGTATACGACGTTAAGAGCCTCGGCAGTAACGGTCGGAAATTCAAGAGCCTTTACGGTCACCTTTAATTTCGTAGTTTTGCCGAATGCCGAAACGGTAAGTTCGTACTCGCCGATTTCGTTGAGTTTCGCCAAATCTTCGGGCGAAACCATATTTTCGTTGAGTTTAACCGTTTTTTCCGAATCGTCGGACATTTTCGCTATTACGTTAATGCCGAGAGTTTCGAAATTCAAAGTCTCGCCTGCGTTAATAGACGTTTCTGCCTTATCAAGCGAGATAGAAACGTAAGTAGGGTCTTCCTTGCTTTCATTTACGCTATCGCTTTCGGCAGGCTGTTCGGTAGTCGAAGTCGGTTCCGAACTTTCACTCGTATTGGTTTTATTACAGCCAACCGCAAACAAAGTTACGAAAGACAATACCAAAACCAAAAGCGAAAGCAGTAATTTTTGCTTTTTCATTTTTCTGTTCTCCTTATTTTTATTTAAAGGTTATCCGCTTATATTGTCGCGGAATTCAGGGGCTTCCCTTATGTTTACTTTAACAAATTACGAAAGTTTTTTCAATTCGGAATAATCGATTTCGATATTCGCTTTCTGCGAAGACGCAGTCGCAACAACCAGACCTTTGTCCCTTGCGATAACGTATCTTCCGTTCACGCCCTCGACAGGTCTTACGGTGAAAATCGAGTTTCCGTCTTTGTCCGTTGCGACAAGGTAGGAAATATTGCCGCCGTTATCGGTAACCACGACAAACTTTTCGGTTGCGTCGGTCACTTCCGTCTTAACAAACGCGCCGTTTGAAGTGAGTTCGTAGGAGTACTTTTTATACGTCGTGTTACCGTAAACGTCCGCTGTAATTTCATATTCGAGATTGCCGAAATCGTCGTATACGTTTACGACTTTATCGTCTCTGTTTTCAAATATCGCCGCAATGCTTCCGTACCACATACAGTCGCTGTCGTCTCCGTCGTAATATCTGAGAGTCGAGAACTTGTAAAGTACCCAGAAAGATTTCTTTTCGCCGGTGGAATTACCCTTATCGTCGAGTTTCACGCCGTCGAATTTTATTTCGTAATACTTGCTTCCGTCTATAACGTACGATGCGTAATCGTCATACGTCCCGATATATACGTCGTTAAAATCATCGTCGTGTTCGTCTAAAAGGTACATATTTCCGTACCCGTCGGTCTTAACGGTATAATAGTACAAAGTCGTACCGTAGAAGTCCTCGACCAAAGCAATCGTCATATCTTCGGAATCAACGTAACGAATGAAATTCTTAACTCCGCCTTTTTTATCGGTAAGTTTGAACGAACCTCTGTTGTCTACGACTTCCGCTCTTCTCTCGTTTTCGCCGCTGCCGAACACCATGTTTCCGTTTTCTTCGACTGCGAACGTACCGTAAGAAACAAGGGCGCTTTCGCCGTTATACTCGCGGTAGAAACAATACTCCGCTTTACCTAATCCTTCGGGAGCGAGAATATAAACTCTTATTACTCCGCCGAGCGTAACGTCGGTAAACGCTTTATAACGCCAGTAATCATCGTTTAAATTGCCCGAGTTTACGGGAAGGTTGAACTGAACCCCCTTGTTTTCCGCATAAACCCAAGTATACCAGCCGTCGTCATAGGTTACGTTTACGAATTCATAGTAATCGTTTCCTATAGTTACCTTAACAGTGAGATAATTTCCGTTGGCAGCAAGTTTACCGAAAACCGCTTTACCGGTCGAGGCAACCGATACTCCGTTAAGAGAAATTCCGGAAAGAGACACTTCATAATCTTCGATTTTGCCGAAATTTGCCTTATTTTCAACGACATTAGACGCAGTATATTCGTTATCGCCGATTTTTATCTTTGCATTTCCTATTCCGTCGAGATAGAATATATTGCCTTCGTTGTAAGTCGTTTTCGCTTCGAAATTAGTGTACTCGGGCTTTACGTCATACAACGGATCTTCCCATTTAGAATAAGTATCGTCGCCTTTCGATATAAGATCGATTCTCTTTATAACTTTAAAGTTCGAATCGTAGTAGATTACGGAATATTCTCTGTCGCCGGAATCGTCAAATTCCATATAGTACGTTCCCTCGGGATCTTCGAGCCATTGCACCGTTGCGGTTGACGCGTCGCCGAGAACGACTTTGCCGATTTTAACCGCTCCGTATTTGTTTCTCGAAACGAAATAAGTTCCGCCGTGTTCTGCGTCGCAAATACCCCACTCTTTAGCATAAGAAAGAGTTAATGACGAATATTTCACCATCGGTAAAACATAAGCGACGCCGTTTACTTCATATTTGAATTCGTTGACGGGTAAGAATAAATCCAAAGGTTTACCGCTATAATCTACGAGTTCGGGATGCCATAAGTGAAGTATTCTCTGATTTGCGTAAAGCGGTTTAGTGTGCCTGCCGTATTTTTCGCCCGCCGCGGTTCTGTTATACTCTTCTTCCGAAAGGAACTCGTAGTTCATCGGATAGTTTTCTCCGCAGGTCGCGCTGTAAGTCGGCGTCGATCCGTTACCATAGTCCACGGAAGTGATAAACTGTTGATTTTTATCGGTTACGTTTACTACTCCGCCCTGCGCGAACTCGAATTTAGCCGCAAGTTCGCCGTTTTTGTTAAACCAATAAACGGGCGCCGACAAGGGCTGAGGAGTCACGATTTTATCGCTGAGCGCGGGGAGAACTTCTTTATAATCGTTCACGCTGCTCGCGGGAACGAGAACGTTTATTTCATCGTAAGTCGCTTCGTACATTATAGACGAGCCGCTCGGAGAATCTTTTATCGTAATCGTATTGCAGAACGCGTAATTTTCAACGGTCGGAACCGAATCGCTATTGAAAACGACCTGCGAAAGCGACATACAGTTGGCGAACGCTCTCGCTCTTATCGTCTTGATATTCGCTCCGAACGAGACTTTATAAAGAGCCATGTTCGCGTAGAACGCCTGTTCGCCTATTTCAGTCAGCGAATCGGGCAGAACGAGTTCGTCGTTAACCATATTGTAGAAAAACGCGTTTCTGCCGATCTTTTTGAGTTTATCGCCGAATTTCAAATCCTGTATAAGCGCGCAGTATGAAAACGCGTCTTCTCCGATCTCTACGGCGTTTTCCAACTTCGGGATTACCGTAAGATTACTGAAGGGATAAGGATAATCAATGAGAGTCGCCACATAATTTTTGTTGCTTTCGCCATAAGGATAAATTTCCTTTACGGACGACTCGTAATTCCCGTAATATGCGGTAAATGCGTTCTTTCCGAACGTTTCTACGCTCGAAAGCCAATCGAATTTCGCGTAAACGCCAAGACCCGTGTCTCTGCCGAGATATACGCAGTTCATAAACGCTTTGCTGCCAACCGTTTTAACGTCGCCCGAATAGACGAACGTAACGTTTTCAAGGCTATACGCAGAATAGAACGCTCCTTCGGGTATTTCTTCTACTCTGTCTGTTACGACAAGAGTTTTGAAACTCTTTGGAATTAAAAGCGTTTCGAGATGAATATCTCCCATAAACAACTGATTATTCAATCTGTACGCCGCAAAAGAGAACGTGTTATCCTCGTATTTGTCCGCGCCGAATATATACGCAAGAAATCTGTTTGAAGTTCTCGAACCGCCGATAAACGGTACGTTTAAGGTGTCAAGTTTTTTACAACCGGAAAACGCGCCTTTACCTATCGACGTATAAACGTTCGGAACGGTTACTTTCGTAATCTTCTCGTTGCCTTTAAACGCTTCGGCGGCAACTTCGGTTGCTCCGTAAGGGAGAGTTATTACGGTTTTGCTGCCGTTATAACCCTTAACGACGCCGTTTTCTATAACGAAGTCGGCAACGTCGTCGATTTCATACACCGCGTAAAGCGTAACTTTACCGCCTTTTTCGGCAAGATTTTTTATCTTATTCTTTTCGGCGTCCTTAACGACGTATTTCGGGTCGCCGCCTTTGGTTTCGGAATAACCGACCAAAGAAGTACCCATGGGGGATACCGACGGAAGGGTTTCGTTCACTCCCCTTCTCACTTCGTACGAGAAACTGCCGGCTTCGCCGAAATCGAGTTCGAGAGAATACGTCTGGTACGCGAGTTTGTAATAAAGCGTAACGTTTTCGGACGGTACGGTTGTACCTTCGTATTTTACGCTGTAAGTCGAATCGGTCCAGTATCCCTCAAAATCTTTATCTGCTACTTCGATTTTGGGAAGTTCCGCGCCGATTTTGCAATTTATCTTCGTAATTTCGTAAGCCTCGCTTACCAACGAAACGGTCACTTTGTCTTTTCCGGGCAATACGCTTGCCGACTCGTTTGCGGAATCCGACGAATTGCTTCCGGATCCGTTGTTACAAGAAGCGAAAAGGAGCGTCCCGCACACCGCGACGCAAACCAAAAGCAAAATCTCCGCTAATCTTAAAAATTTATTTCTCATATCGTTCCTTATGTTTCGTTCCGCTCGTTTTTATCCTTGCGAATACGAAAATCTATATGTATTTCGACATTTTGATGTATAATATTCAAATTTGTCTGTTTAGTTAATTTGAGCAAAAAATGGCATATTACCATATATTATACTAAACATAAGTATACATTTTCTGACCCTTTTTGTCAAATAAAAAATAACGGGGAGATAAAATATTTTCTTATATCTCCCCTCAGATTTTTAAATACTTATTATATTTAATTATAGCAAAAAAAGATTTTTATTTATTATTTGCAAAATAAATGAATAAATTTATAATTTTATGCATAAAAATGCTTGGAAGTAAAAAATTATAAAACTTTCGATAAAAATTCTTTCAATCTCTCGTCTTTCGGGTCGCCGAATATTTTTTCCGGTTCGCCTGATTCTTTTATAACTCCGTCAGCCATAAATACGACTTTCGACGCAACTTCCCTCGCAAAACCTATTTCATGCGTTACCACGACCATAGTCATACCGCCGTCCGCAAGTTCTTTCATTAGTTCCAAAACTTCGGCAACCATTTCGGGATCGAGAGCGGAAGTAGGCTCGTCGAACAATATCACGTCGGGATTCATCATAAGCGCGCGTACTATCGCGATTCGTTGTTTTTGTCCGCCCGAAAGAGTATTCGGATATTCGTCCGCTTTATCCTGCAAGTCTATTCTTTTCAAAAGTTCAAACGCATTCTCCATCGCCTCTTCTTTCGTCTTTATTCCGAGTTTTACGGGCGCGAGAGTCATATTGTCTATAACTCTCAGATTATTGAATAAATTGAAGTGCTGAAAAACCATTCCGATTTTTCTTCTCGTAACGTTAATATCCTGAAAATTCGACTTATAGAAGGACTTAACCGCTTTGTTGAACTCCGCGCCTTCGTTCTTTTTCAATAAATCGTTGATTTTGATTTCCTTTACCGCTTCGAAATCATTGACCCCTTTTTCAATCATTTTTGCGTATGTTTTCGATTTTCTCACAATATCGAAATGCAGATAAGGATCCACGGGCGTTAAAAGTTTACCCTCGAACCAGACCTCGCCGTAAGTAGGTTTTTCAAGCAGATTCATACACCTTAAACAGGTGGATTTACCGCCTCCCGACGGTCCTATAACGGCGATTTTCTCGCCTTTCTTTATATCGAGCGAGACTCCGTTCAAAACGTTTAAATCTCCGAATTTTTTAAATACGTTGTTGATTTTAAGAAACGAGTTCTTGCAAATTTCGGTTTCGTCGACCATCGAAATTTTATTTTCGTTCACTTGTTCTGAGCCTCCTTTCAAGTAATTTTACAACCCCCGACAAGGCGAGCGTAATTACGAGATACGTCGCCGCGAGAATAAGATACGGTACTACGAACTCGTAAGTTCCGCTTCCGATAAGTTGGAACGCGTTAGTCAAATCGACTACCGCTATAAAACTCACGACCGAAGTATCTTTTACAAGGGCTATAATCTCGTTGCCGAGCGTAGGAAGAATATTTTTGAAAGCCTGCGGTAAGACTATTTTCAGCATAGTCATACAATAGCCGAGACCGAGACTTCTCCCCGCTTCCGCCTGCCCTTTATCGACCGAAAGTATGCCGCTTCGCATTATCTCCGAAACGTATGCTCCGCTGTTCATTCCGAAAGTAACGATTGCGACGACGAGTTTGTCGATTTTAAGACCTATAAGCGGAAAAAGTACGTAATACACGAGAAGAAGTTGAACGATTATAGGCGTTCCTCTGAAAAATATAACGTACACGTCGCCTATTTTCGAAATTATACGACAGGTCTTGCTCTGTTCGCCTGCAACTTTAACCGAAGCGATTACAAGACCTATGACTATCCCTATCAAAAAACCGAAAAAAGCGATTTTTAGCGTTGCCGATAATCCCGACAACGCTATTTTATAACCTTCGTTGGTTATGAAAGATTTTATAAATTTATCCCACTTGCTCATTTCGACCTCAAGCGTTATACGAAGCAACGAGAGCGTTTGCCGTTTCTTTATCAACGACTACGAAAGCAAGATTGCCGTTCAGCATATCCGCGACAGCCTGAGAAGCGCCCGCATAACCGCCGAATTTGAGGTTTTTGAAACCGTTGAAACCGAAATCTTCGCTGCCTTCTACATAAAATTGAGAAGTAGTTCCCTTCTGTCCTCCGCATTTTGCGGCTTCTCCGCTAAGACTTGCAAGTTTTTCTTCAACCTGCTTGGCATCGGTAAGTCCGTCGAATGTTTTATCGCTTTCTTTTACAACTATTACCTGCGATGCGTCGAAATATTTTTCCGAGAAATCAACCGTTTTTTCTCTATCAGGCGTAATCGTAAGACCAGCCATTCCCATGTCGCATTGACCTACTGCAACCGACGTAACTACTGCGTCAAACTGCATATTTACGACAACAAGCGTTTTATTGAGATATGTAGCGAGAAGTTTCGCAATCTCCATATCTATACCCGCGATTTTATTGCCCATCATATACTCGAACGGGGGAAAATCAAGGCTTGTGGCAACGACAAGTTCGTTGTCCGCTCCGCTCGGATTGGTTTTTATCGTATCGTCCCCGAATTTCGAGGAATCATTGAGATCAATATTACCAACAGTATATTTTGCAAATATCGACTCTACTTCACTCTTTTTTTCCTTAAAAAAGTCATTTATTGAGTTTTTGAGTTTGGTATCGCCTTTTTTTACGGCGAACGCGTATTCCTCGCTCGAAAGCGATACGGGAACGACCTTAATTTTCGATTCTTTATTCTTGCAACCGCCGAAAGCGAAGCAAGCGACTAAAACGGTAACAACGCTCAACAAAAGCGTAATGATTTTTTTCATAACTGACTCCTTTATTTTTGAACTAACGCAGGAGAGTATACTCTTTTAAAATTGTTTCGTCAAGCATTTATACGCATATTTTTAAAAATATTTGAATATTTTTTAATTTTATACGACTTTTATGCATTTATTCGCAATTTTATTCATTTTTATACATGTAAAAAGCCCGACGCGCGGGCTTTTAAGCATTTATTGAGTTTATTTTATGGAAAGCGTGTTGAGGAATTTTCTGAATGCGAGCGTTCCGACTTCGTCTTTTTTGAACACCGCGGTGTTCTCGAGAATGTGAACGCACGTTTCGTTTATTCTCTTTCTGATAATTTCCAACGCCTCGTCTCTCTCGGTAACGCTCGGATTATCCCTCAAAAGTTCTTTTATCATATTCTTATGAACGTAAAGGGAATCTTCGGGTTTTAAATCCTCCGCGTTAAACTTGACGTTTCCGCATAAAATATCGGCGATTTCTTCAATCTGGCGTTTAAGTCTGCCGGGAAGAATGTAAAGACCCATCGCCTCTATAAGACCGATACCCTCTTTCTTTATATTATGATATTCGGGATGAGCGTGGAATACGCCGTCGGGAAAAATCTCGGTCGTATAGTTGTTTCTAAGTATTATTTCGAGACAGAATTTATTGTCCGAAAGGTATCTTGCGACGGGGGTGCAGGAATTGTGCCTTTCCTCTATTCCGTTTACTACTCCGACGCTTTCGTCCGAATATTTTTTCCACGCCTCCACTATATCTCCGCCGAGTTCGGCGATAGTGTTTTTGTTGTAACCCGTGAGCCTTATCGCCGAGTTATACCAGTTGAGAATGGATATTTCGACGTCGGGGAATTTTTCGCTCGACAAAACGTAAAGAGGTTTCGCCTTATGCATGGGCATCGTGTGTTTGCCGCCCTGATAATGTTCGTGATTTAATATAGATCCGCCGACGATAGGCAAATCGGAATTGCTGCCTATAAAGTAATTCGGCAAAACGTCGATGAAATCGAACAATTTAAGTATAGTCTGCCTCGTCATCTGCATAGGCGTATGCTTTTTATTGAACACTATGCAATGCTCGTTGAAGTAAGCGTAAGGCGAATACTGCAAAAACCACTCTTCGCCGCACAAATTCAAAGACACCGTCCTCAGATTCGCTCTCGGGGGGTGATTGTAGTTTCCGAGATACCCTTCGTTCTCCTTACAAAGAGGACATTTAGGATATTTTTTCGCCGATGGGTCGGCTTTTACGAGTTTCGCTATATCCTTGTTGTCCTTTTCGGGCTTACTGAGATTTATAGTGATTTCAAGGACGTTTTCGCCGTCCTTATATTCCCACAGAAGGTTTCTCGATATAGCCGTCTTTTGTATGTAATTGTTTTTTACGCTGAGATTATACAGATAGTCGCAAGCCGCCTGCGCGCCCATTTTCTCTTTCAGATAGTTGAAAGTAGTATTTATTTCGGAGGGCTTCTGAGTGAGTAATCCGAAAATAAACGAAGCGAAAAGAGTCGCCTGCGTTTCGTCGTCTGCAATACCCGCCTCTACCGAATAATCGGTGAGTTCGCCGAAAAGAACGTCGGGTACGGACATCTCTTTGATAAAGCCCAGATTCGGGACTTTGTCCATAGGCGACGATATTCTCATCATCGACATTAAGGTGTTGCGCATGTATATCTCGTCCGATTCTCCGAGATACAAAAACGCTTTCGCATACGCTATAAGTTTTTCAATTAAAAATTTTCCGTCAACCATAGTGAGTATATTATACCACCGATTATTATTTATATCAAGAAAAATCGGCGAAATTTGTTTTATTTTTGTTCGCTGTTTTCGATTTTGTTCTTTTTCGCTTTGCGTTTTGAAAAAAGAGATTTAAAGTACTTCTCAATTTTCTCTCCGTGTTTGTATATAACAAGGCACATTATCGCGACAGCGACGAAAATCATCACCCAAACGAGTATGCCCCACCAAGTGTTTACGGTATGAGACTGCCGTTTACCGAGTAAGACGAAACAACTACGTTTATCACCCTCGTTATAGTTATCATAACGAGATAATAAGGAACTCTCATAGTCGAAAGTCCCGCAACGAAACACAATACGTCGTCGGGGAAAAACGGGAACAGAAACATAAAAGTAAGTATTACGGTATCTTTTCCCTTGACGAGTTTAAGCCCCTTGTCGAGATTTTCGGCCCCGACAAGCCAACTTGCGACCTTATATCCGAATACTCTTCCGATAAAAAACGCGACTATCGAAGCGGAAACGATGCCTATTATGCTATAAAGCGAACCGTAGAAAGGTCCGAAAAGGGCAACGCCCGCGCTTATCGTGATAAACCCCGGGATAGGAAGAGCGACAACTTGCAAAAACTGAATTAAAATGAAAATCGGAACGGTAAACGCTCCGTAACTCGCAACGTAGTCGCGTAGTTTTTCAATGCTGTCTATTTTATCCCACAGCCCCGTGACTTTTACGACGTACAACCCCGCCAACGCGAACGCTATCAACGACAGGGTTAAAATAGTGATTTTATATACGAATTTTTTATCGGTAAGTTGACAAATGAGCGAAACTATCGTAACGAGACTGATAAGAATAGTTACTAATATTTCGAGAAGCGTTTTATGCTTTACAAGAAAAAAAATACCCGTAGCGTCCATATACATAAACGCGAAAGCGACGGAAACCGCCCCGAGTAATACTATGACGGAACAAGACAGTACCGTTTTCAATGTGTTTTTGACTTCTGTTTTCATACTATTAGTATATTATTTTTATCCAAGAATATTTTTAGACTTAAAATTTAATTTTTTACAGACTATCAGCCGCAAATGTTTCGCAAATTGAAAAGCGGCGGCATACTGCGTTATACTCATACTCTAAATTTTTTTAATGTTACGGGGAGACGCGATATTGCCGCTTCCCTGAAGGGAACCCTCGGCAAGAATTTGCTAAAGCAAATTGACGGTCGACGACAATAAATTGTCGC
>ERZ779875.1528-NODE-1528-length-14916-cov-3.173945_pt1 | contig 14916 bp, 15 predicted proteins | sample MGYA00511246_ERZ779875 | MGnify/ENA primary metagenome ERZ779875 (study PRJEB29588, sample SAMEA2155093) | human gut metagenome | biome: human gut; feature: human-associated habitat; material: faeces | place: Denmark | collected 2008/2010 ... | reverse complement strand
TTGATAATTCACAGACAGAGAGATACTATCCAGACAGCAGAATGGCACACTATTATAAACATCAATCAAAATCAGAAAGAAAAGAGGTAAACAATTTATGGAATTAAAACACGTTATCCCAAACATGGAAAAAACGTTCGGAAATTTGGAATTTGCAGGTGAAAATAAAGTGAAGCAGCGTCGGATCAACGGACGCATGGCGGTAGTTTCCCGTAGCTTCAACCTTTATTCGGATGTGCAGCGAGCTGATGATATTGTTGTGGCACTTCCTGCTTCTGCTGTTGAAAAAAATTTTGAGGTTGAGGAAAGAATCAAACTTATCAATCCGAAGATTACCGCCGAGGGTTACAAAATCGGCAACCGTGGATTCACAAACTATATCCTGTCTGCTGACGACATGGTGAAAGCATAAGGAGTTACAAAGAATATGAGATTATCAAATGGTATTATCTTTGATAAAGAAAAGACTTTTTGCGTATTGAAGTTCTCAGCACTGCGTCGTGAGGTTCATGTGCAGAACGAGGACGGGACGGTTTCGGAAGAAATCAAGGAACGCACCTACGATTTGAAGTCCAGAGGACAGGGACGCATGATACAGGTAAGTATTCCTGCTTCTGTTCCGCTGAAAGAATTTGATTACAATGCAGAGGTGGAAATCATCAATCCCGTGGCTGACACGGTGGCGACTGCTACATTCAACGGTGCGGATGTGGACTGGTATATCAAAGCAGATGATATTGTTCTGAAGAATAAAAATAACCAGAATGTAAACACTTCACAAAATACGACACAGCAGAAAAAATAATTAACTGGTTTGAAAGTATATTGTAGGTGCTTGTAAATCGAGATATAATGTTATTGATACTTAAAGCATAAGGGGTGTAGATAATGTCACAAACCATGCAAACAGTTTTATTAAGTTTAGCAACGAGCCTATTTGTCAGTATGGTGACTTTTATTCTTGGCCTAAAATCTGGGAAAAATCAAGCAGACCGTGCAAAACTACAAGAACTCTATAAAAATATTCATAGACATTTTTCTGAATTAAAGGAAGCATTGGCAGATGATTGTCCCAAATTATGGGAGCATTATAAAAAGAATGATGAATATCTGCCACTGATAAAAGAACTTGAAAGCACAGGAGATATTTTATTTATCAAGAAAAAAATAGCGAAAAGTTCATTAGATTTGGAAAAAAGAATTTTGATATATTCATGGAATTTAAAACGTCATATTCCCGATTTGCATAATGAATTAGTATCTAATCTTGATGTATACCGAGACGGATATTCCTTTAAAACTTACAATAGGTCTGAAGATGAAAAAGCACATTTTGAATCTGTAAATCCAACAAATTGTAGAACTTTTTCCCCTAGAGGTTACTTTATCCTCTATAACAAAGAAGCCACCAAAGCACTTTTGCAAAAGATTGATACCTCGTCATGTGCTGTGGAATTTTCGCTAGGAAATCCTATGAAATATACATTCAAAATTTATCCTGACAGTTTGAATGTAAGTGTGGAAGAATATATTGAATATATTTATGAAAGATTTAACAATAATATTGAGGAGTTTAATAGCTTGTGTGGAGAAAAGGACAGATTAATTGAAGAAATTGACAAACTTCTTAAAAAAGTCGAAAAAAGGGTTCGAGAACCTATTGGATTTTGGGAAACAATTATTGGAGCATTTGGCGATATGTTTCGGTAGAAGCACAAGTTAATATTGCTTCTGTGATAATATTCTGATAAAATTAGGATAGAATAAACGATATGAAAGGAGCGATTAAACATGATACAAATTCGACCTGTTTCAGACCTTAGAAATAAATTTCCAGAAATTGAAGCTATCGTAAACGGAGGGAAACCTGTATATCTTACAAAGAATGGTTACGGTGCTATGGTTGTTTTAAGTCTGGAAGAATATGCAAGTTTGACAGACAGTATAGAAATGAAACTTGATGAAGCTGACCGACAGGCAGCTATGACAGAGGAACGTCTTTCTCACGAAACAGTATTCAGTAATGTAAGGAGAGCTATACATGGAAAATAAATCCTATAAGCTGCGGTACTTACCGCTTTTTGAACAGGATTTGATTAGCACAGCGAGTTACATTACGAATGTTTTAAAGAACGAGGACGCAGCAATCCGTCTGGTTGATGATGTGGAAGCTGCTATACTGGAAAGGCTGAACAATCCTGTTGCCTTTGAACCATACCCATCCGCAAAAAAACGTGACTACCCTTACTATCGGATTTATGTACGCAATTACGTTGTTTATTATGTAGTGATTGATGATGTGATGGAAGTACGACGCTTGATGTATGGTGCAAGAGATACGGACAGACATTTATAATTAAATAACAGACATAAAGCAGTTAGTTGATGCTTCCACTTGAAGACATCATTAAAATCTATTTTCTTTCCATCTCTAAGTGAAGAGCCTTTGGGCTCTTTTTTACATTTTGTGTAAAATCAGTTATAATTAAGAACTGTAAAAGAGGTTTTATTTATGAATAGTTTGTATAAATCAAATATATACCAAAAATACAGAGGACTATTAATATCATTGATTGATGTGTGTATTGTCTTTTTCGCATATATCGTAGCCTTTTTAATTCAGAATAATTTTCTTATTTCAGGACGAGTCATTACTTTGACAAAAATCTTGGGATTAGGTTTATTCTTTTTATTGGCACTTCACTTTATGGTTTTGCGATTGTTTAAGACACAAATGTCACTATGGACATATACAGGTCCGAATGAAATTATTCGAACATTCTTTAGCTGTTTAGTTTGCTTCTTGATTATGTCTTACTTTGTTTTAAAGGTAGGCTTATTCAATATTGAGCTGATCGCATTAGCTGAATTATTATGTTTCGTGTTCTTGTTAGGTGCTAGAATGCTCTATCGTTTGGCTAGGCGCTATATTATGGATCTTGAAAGAGTCGAAAACTGCTTGATTATAGGAGCTGGAAATGGTGGATATTTATTGATGAATGAAATCTATCATAATATGGCTTATCCTTATAATGTTGTTGGTTTTTTGGATGATTTTAAAAAGAAGGGGACAATGCTAAGTGGTAAACCCGTTCTTGGAACGATTTCTGAAGTAGAAAAAGTATGTGAAGAATATAATATTCGATGTATCTTTATTACTATTTCTTCTGTTAGTAGTGAAAGAAAACAAGAAATATTAGATTTGTGTACATCCACTTCTGTACCAACAAAAATTATGCGCATATTAGTTGGTAATGATGCAAGTAATCATATTTCATTCGAGGATATCGACATCAAAGACTTATTAAACCGTCCTAGTATTGATTTAAAGATAGATGAAATTGGTTCTTATCTAACAAATAAAGTGGTGTGTGTTACAGGAGCCGGTGGATCGATTGGTTCTGAATTGTGTCGTCAAATTGTGCATTTCAATCCATCTAAATTGATTATGGTGGATATCAATGAAAATGCGCTTTATATGTTAAAACAAGAATTCTTAGTGATGAAAAGAAAACATCAAATGAATGATTCAATTCAATTGGAATCTTTGATTATTTCCATTCGTGAAAGAGAAGAAATCTATAAATTGATGAAAAGCTATAAGCCAGACGTAGTTTATCATGCAGCTGCACATAAGCATGTACCACTCATGGAAGATCGTCCTACTGAGGCTATTCGCAATAACATTTTTGGAACAAAGAATGTGATTGATGCTTGCTGCGATTGTGGTATTTCACGCTTTATTATGATATCTACAGATAAAGCAGTGAATCCAACTAACGTCATGGGTGCTACGAAGCGTATGACAGAAATGTATATGCAATCAAGAAATACCAATGGTAAGATTCACATGGCTGCAGTACGCTTTGGAAATGTTTTAGGATCCAATGGATCTGTTATTCCTATCTTCAAAGAACAAATTAAAAATGGTGGTCCTGTTACAGTAACACATAGAGATATTAAGCGTTACTTTATGACAATTCCAGAAGCGGCTCAATTGGTCCTTCAAGCTGGGTTCTATGCGAATGAAAGAGAAATCTTCGTATTGGATATGGGTAAACCTGTAAAAATCTGGAATTTGGCAGATAAAATGATTCGTTTAGCTGGACTTGTTCCGGGACGTGATATTGAAATTCAAGAAATTGGTTTGCGACCAGGCGAAAAGATGTTTGAAGAATTGACATTGGAAATGGAGAAATGTCATAAGACGGACAATAACTTGATTTTTGTCCATGAAAAGATGAATATTGATTCTAATGAAGTGGATGCCAAATTAGATGAATTAAAGAAACTAATGGCTCAAACAGATGATAAGGCTCAAATTAAAGAAGTCTTAATGAGTATGATCCAAGAATAGAGAATCGCAGGATTCTCTTTTTTAGTGCTATAATTAAAGAAAAGTCGAGGTTGATTATAATGCAGAAAAGGGTATGTCCACGTTGTGGAAATGAAATTCAAAAAGGAGAAAGCTTCTGTCGGAATTGCGGTAATGTTATGCCAAAAGAAAAAGATCATACGTACATTCTTGTTGGCGTGGCAATGTTTGTAGTGATTTTTGTTGTTATTATTGGACTAGGAATACTAGGAAGTGAATCTGATAAAACAAAGAATATCATAGTGGATGACTTATCAGAAATCGTGCAGGATGAAGATCGAGCAGAAGATTATTTGGATACAACCATTCATACAAGTGGCTATTTATTCCGCAAAGAAGATGAGTTAGATATAGATAAGGATTATGCGATTAGTTCAAGTGCTAAAAGCTTTAAAAAGAAAAACTATGTATTGATTGATTCGGATGAATTAAAGAATGTGGGAAGTTTAAGTAAGATATCTATGGATGGAAGTCTAGAAAAGAAATCTGGAAAGATTGTATTTAATGTAGATCGTGTTACTGTGGATAAAAAGCTTTCAAAAGAAGAGGGTAAGAAGGAATTAGATAAGAAGCTAGGACTTAATGAAGAAAAGAAGGTCGTAGTTAAAGAAGAGCCAAGTGATACTGTGAAGGAAGGTTCTACTGTAAGTGTAGATGATATATTAAGTGATCCAGAGAAATATGCTGGAAAGCGTTTAAAAATACATGGCATGCTTCCACAGTCTGTATTAGAAACATCGGATGGTAGATTGATTGTGACAGTTGATAATATGACTTTAGATAAACATATTGAAATACGTGGTGCTAGTCCTGACTTTGGTGGTTGTGAAACTATGGTTGTTGGAACTGTATTTTTAGAAAATGGTACACCCATTATTAATGCCTATTCATTTGAAGCACTTGGAAACACAGTGAGTGCAGATACAAGTGATGCTTATTATCCAATCACAGACGGATATACGGGATATACAGATACGTATGAAGCCAATTATGATATGGTCATTCGTAATGACTATTCTACGAGTGCTGCAAAGGTAGATCTATTAAAAAAGGGTCAACTTGTTAAGATTCGAGACATAAAGAGTACGGGTCAAGATATTTGGGGTTTGATTGAACATGGTAAATGGGTTTGTATTGAGGATTGGAGTAAAGGAATGACCTATTTAACGAAAGTAAACTAGAGTTTTTGATTTGAATCAAAGACTCTTTTTTTGTGAAAATTTAATAATTGTTAACACTTTTTAATTGCGTTGGGAGTATTATACAAAATATAAAGAGGGGTAAGTTAAATGAAGAATGTAAAAGACAAAATCATTATTACTGCAGCTGTAGGTTTTACAGCCACTTCTACAGTTACATCTATGAATTTAACACCCGTATTTGCAAAGGATACTACAAATACTAGTGTTGTTAAAGAGTATGTAGATGCTAAGAAAACAAAGAAAGAGAAATTAGAAGATTCTGTTAAGACGGCTAAAAGTAACTTGGTCGATGTAAAGAAAGTTACGGAAGAGAAGAAGGCAGATTCGGATGCAGCTAAGAAAGAATTGGATGCAGCCATTGCAGCACAGGATAAACAGAATGGTGTTGTACAAGAACAATATAAGAGTGTTTATGGTGCAAAGGATCAGGAGTATCAAAACTTATTGAAGTTAATGGGTAATCTAGAAACGGAGATTTCAAATAAACAAGCTGAATTGGATACTTATACAAAGAATGAGCAGGATGCAGCTAAGAATTTAGAACAGGCTAAAAAGACTTGGCGGATAAGCAGGCTAAGCTTGATGAAGTAAATGACGAGCTTTCTAAGTTGGATAAGAATGCGATGGATACCGATTTAGAAACGGCTAAAAAAGAACAAGAAAGTGCTAAGAGTGCTTATGATTTGGCTAAAGCAGCTAGTGATGCAGCTACTTCAAAATTAAAGGATGCTAGTATCGATTTAGAAAATAAGAAGGCTTTATATGATGCTGCAAATAGTGCATATAATGCTGCATATTTAGAAGTAACAAAAAAACAAAATGCTGTGAATGAAGCACAAAAGAATGTAGATTCATTTACGGGTAGTGATGCCCTAACAAATGCTCAGAATGAATTGAATCAGGCAAATGCTGAATTAACAGATGCACAAAATGCAGCCGCAAATGCACAAACAGCACTTGATCATGCGACTAAGGAATTGAGTGATGCACAATCGGCTCAAACAACAGCTCAATCTGCATATGATCAAAGTGTAAAGGGTTTTGAATCGGCTAGTGTTGCATTAGAAACAGCTACAAAGAAACAATCGGATGCTCAAAAGGCTTATGATGAAGCAGATACAAATGCTAAGAAGAATCAGAGTGTGATTGATGACTTAAATACACAAAAGGTACAGTGTGAAGCTGATGTGAGTGCAGCTCAAACAGCATTAACAAATGCGCAAAAGGCCTATGATTCAAATAAGAGTGAAAAGGAAATAGCTCAAGAAAATTTGAATACATTTATTCATGACAATCAGACTACAATTGATCAAATCAATAAAGGAACACAAGGATTCTTTGAATATGTAAGTAAAGACTTGTCAACATTAACCGCAAAAGCCTTTGATAAGAATGATTCTTATTACGGAAAGATTGCTCAATATGTTCAATTAGGACAAGAAGGCGATGCGACTACTTTAGAAAATATGGAAGCTGTTATTCCTTGGCTTAAGAAGAATAATGAATTACGTGCAAAACATGGTTTACAAGCTTTGAATGTTAGCTTATGGGAAATGGCTCTTGCACAGGCCAACTCAGATTGGGCACAGACACACATTGCACATTCTGGAGTTCGTGATAGTGGAGAAAACTTATCATGGGGTTATGATGATCCGTTTATTGGTTGGTATGATGAAGAAAAAGCGATTTGTGATACCTATGATGCTTCATTAAAGAAATTGTCTGCTTATGAACTATCCAAAAAATATCCTAAAGAATATTCTGCGGTAGGACATTATCTAAATATTATACATCCAAATTATACAAGCTTTGGAATGGGACATTCATCTAAAGGAAAATATGGATTTAATGATTCTCAAGATTTCCTATTTAGTCAACTTGATTCAAGAGATGTCATTATGACAGTGGATCAGTTTGAAACTAAGGTAAATGAATATAAGACTCAGATTGATGCAGTGAATAAGGAATATAAAGCTAAACAAGATGCTGTAAAGAATGCATCAGACAATAAGGATCATTCGGCTGTAGAAAAGGCACAGAAGGCTTTGGATGCTGCAAATGCAAAATTGGCTAATATTAAAAATCAATTGGTTACTCCAACTTCTAAACAAGTAGAATTAGAAGAGAAAGTAAACACTGCTAAGACTGCTCTTGACTTGGCAAATACAGATGTTGCATCTAAACAAGCAGCTAAGAATGATGCACAGGCTTTGAAAAATAAAAATTTAGCTGCTCTAGATATAGCTAAATCAAATGTTGAAACAAAAGAAAAAGGTTTAAAAACAGCTACATTAAATAAAAATACAGCGGATCAGTCTGTTGAATCTAAAAAAGCTAAAGTTAAGGAATTAACGAAGAAGATTAATAATTGGAATTCGAACAAGGAAGATGCAAAAAAACAATTAAAAGATGCCAAGGATGCACTCGCTTTATCTCAAAAGAAATTAACGAATGTTTCAAATGCATTAAAAACTGCTAGTGATGCATATGATGCTTCTGTTGTGGCAAAGGATAAAACCAAGGCTGCTTCTGATTCTGCAAATACTGCATTGGAATCTGCAGCTTCATTACTTGCACAACAGGATTTGGCTTTAAAGAATGCGAATGATGCATTATCTGCTTATAATGATGCCTTAAAAGCCGTTGAAGATGCGAATGCTGATGTAAAAGCCCAAGCTAAATTGGTTGAAAGATATACTGAGAATCAAGAAAAGGCAAAGGCTGATATGCAAAAGACTTCGGATGAAATTACAGAATTATTAGAAAACAAGAAGACATTGAATGCGAATATTGATTATCAAAAGAAAGTCTTAGCTGTTATCAATGAAGTAAAGGAAAAGGGTACTCAGGCAGATGTATCATCTATTACAGATGAAGAATTGTTGACATACCTTAATGCATTAGCTCAATCTGTTGATTCATTCGACAAGCTTCATGCGCAATATGCCAACGCAAACATCAAGTATGTAAGATTACTTGCGGTATATGAAGAGGCTAAAAAGGATGAGGCACAGGCACAAAGGGTTTATGATGATACAATGAAGGCTTTGGATGCGTATATCCAAGAAACTTCTAAGCATGCTGCAAAAACAGAAACTGTTTCATCACCTACAAAGAATAATGCGACGACATCATCTTCAACAAATACAGGAGTCAAAACGCAAGCTGGCTTAAATATGGCTATGATGGGTGTTGCAGCTCTAGGCATAGTGGAAGCTAAGCGTAGAAGTAAAAAACAATAGTTTATAATAGCTCGGGAATCTCTCGAGCTTTATTTTTTTGTTGAGTTATATTTCCATTCATTTTATAATAAGTATATTACTACGGAGAGGAAGTATTATTTATGTTTTGTAAAAATTGTGGGCACAAATTAAGCGATGATGCAAAGTTTTGTTCGAATTGTGGAACAAAGGTTGAAGTTGAAACGGAAGCTGAGGTTGAAGAAGAAATTGTTGAACCATTAGAAATTGTGGATGAGACACAAACTGAAGAGATGTCTGAAACTACAGAGACATCTAAGGATGAAGAAAAATCTGAATCATCCCAACCACCTGTATCTGAATGGTATTATGTAGAAAATAATGATTCTAAGGGATCTTTTACATTAGATGAAATGAAGGCGAAGCTTGAATCGAATGAAATTAAAGCGAGTACTTTAGTTTGGAAAGCAAGTATGACAGACTGGAAAAAGCTTGAGGATACAGAATTAGCTGAATTCTTACATGTAGATACAGAAAAAGACTGGTACTATGTAGAAAATAATGATTCAAAGGGACCATTCTCATTAGAAGAAATGAAGAGCATGATTTCACGTGGTGTATTAAATAACGATAGCTTTGTATGGAAGACTGGCATGCAAGACTGGGTTCGCCTAAAGAATACGGAGCTTGCTACTAAGAGCCCTGTGGCACCTGTATTTACAAATACAAATACGAATACAGCTACATCAACATATGCATATACAAATGTTAAAGAAAAGAATATTGGCCTATGCATCTTATTATCTTTTGTGACATGCGGATTCTATTGTCTATATTGGCTATACTGCCTGGCAAAAGATTTAAATGAACTATGTGAAAGCCAGGGACAGGAAAAAGGATCGGATGGCGGTCTTGTTCTTATTTTAAGTATTGTGACATGTGGCATTTACCAACTTTACTACATGTATAAAGCGGGTAAATTAATTTCAAGCCTAACACGCAGTAATGGAACACACCCAAGTGATGATAGTGTCATCTTATTGATTCTATCTATCTTTGGACTTCCATTGATCTCTTATTGCATCATTCAAAGTAATATCAATGACTTCGCAAAAAATTAAGAAATTAGGAATAGTTGTACTACTATTCCTTCTTTTATTCTTCTATAAATGTCCCTTTCAAACCATAACGGGCATACCATGTCCAGGATGCAATATGACAACAAGCCTCTACTATCTTCTTCATACGGATATTGAACGATCCTTGTACTACCATGCACTTTTAATACCTACCATGCTTGTTTTTGTGGCTTGTGTTTATTTTCGAAAGAATGAGAAGATCATTAAAATCCTATTAATAATATGGTGCATTCTTATGATTACGTATTATATTTATCGAATGATTATGTATTTTCCAAATAGTCCCATGGTATATGATCGAAATAGTTTGATTTATTTTATATATAGACATGTATAATGTCGATTAAAGGTATATGGTGGAATCAAAAGGAGGACAAACATATGTCAAACATGTATTTCACAATTACCGGATTCAATCATTATTATGGAGATTCATTTTTAGAAAGAGAAATGGTCGTATACTTAAAGAAAGAAAAGGATAATGAATACGATAAAGAAGCAATCAGTGTAAATTATCCTGGTTTAGGAAAGATTGGCTATGTTGCCAATAGTCCATATACTGTCATTGGAGAAAGCTATAGTGCAGGAAGATTATATGACAAGATTGAGGATGAGGCACAGGGAAAGGTATGGCTAAAGCTAGATAAGGGAATTGTTTGTGAACTCATAGAATAGGAAAAAAGGAAACATGAAAAAAGGGGTAATCTTATTATTATGCTTATCACTATTTGGCTGTAGTAAATCAATAGTTTCTACAGAGGGATCTGTAGATAAAACACTTTGCGAAAAAGTGAATGAACAATACAATTCATTGCCAGATTCACTAAAGAAGGAATGTAAATCCATTGTCTTATGTGATTTAGATTCATTTGAAATCAATGACAAAGAGATCGTGGATGGCAATTATAAAGACAATACGGTGATGTTGTTAGTGGATGAAAGAACAAAGTCCATCAAGGATTATAAGGCTGTATTAGTGCATGAAATTGGGCATATCTTAGATGAAATGTATCATTATTCTTCATCTAAGAAATTTGAAAAGCTCTATGAAGATAATGGTGTTGAATATTATGATTTGGGCATTCATAATGCGAATGAATTCTTTTGTGAGGCATTAAGCTTATATATCACAAGTCCTAAGGAGTTAAAGGATTGGAATGAGGATGTGTATAAATATCTGAAAACTGATATTTGTTTTTGATCTCATCCTTGTAGATGGGGTTTAAAGAAAAAAGATTGTAGATTATTGTTCCACAATCTTATCTAAGCTATGAATAAATTCTACAACCATCTTACGCTTGATATCATCGATTTTTACTAGCTTGTTTAAGGCTTCGATTTCGTCTTCATTTTCTAGACAAACGATTTCTCGTCTTAATCGGTCGATTTCATCTTCTAAACGATTTTGTTCTTTAATATACTGTTCATGAACTTGCTTGATTTGATTGTATAATTGATTCTCCATGTTTACACCGCTTTCTTTAATCATCATATAGTAAACGGGAGTAGAAAACAACTTATTTTTCAAAATGATTTGAGTTTTCACTATTTCTTTGATAAACTAAACTCAAAGCGATGACAAGAAGGAGTAATTTATACTGATTCTTTAGAGAGCAGGCGTTTGGTGAAAGCTTGTGTGTTGGGTAAATGAAGGTAGTCTTTGAGTTGAATTTATGAACTGAAGTAGTAAATTTCGTGACACAGCGTTAATGTGAATGAGAATAAAATTAGGTGGTACCACGTCAAGCACGTCCTATGGGGATGTGCTTTTTTATATTTACGGAAAGGATGATTGTGGATGACGTTGGAAGCAAAATATAATCATTTAGCAGTAGAAAATGATAAATACCAAAATTGGATTGAAAAAGGGTATTTCACAGCGGGCGATATGACAAAACGCCCATATTGTATTGTGATCCCTCCACCAAACGTAACTGGAAAGCTACACTTGGGACATGCATGGGATACAACTTTACAAGATATTTTATGTCGTTATAAAAGATTAAAAGGATACGATGTATGCTGGGTTGCAGGTATGGACCATGCGGGTATCGCAACACAGGCAAAGGTGGATGCTCGTTTAAAATCAGAAGGCATTTCACGCTATGACATTGGTCGTGAAAAATTCTTGGAAAGAGCATGGGAATGGAAAGAAGAATATGCTTCTACTATTCGTAGCCAATGGGCTAAATTAGGATTATCTTTAGACTATAGTCGTGAACGCTTTACATTAGATGAAGGATTAAGCCATGCGGTTCGTAAAGTCTTTGTTGACCTATATAATGATGGATTGATCTATCAAGGCGAAAGAATCATTAACTGGGACCCTGAAGCTAAAACTGCATTGAGTAATATCGAAGTAGAACATAAAGAAATCATGGGTCACATGTACTACTTTAAATATAAAGTCGTAGAAACAGGACAAGAATTAGTCATTGCGACAACACGTCCAGAAACTATGTTTGCTGACCAAGCTATCTTTGTTCACCCAGACGATGAAAGATATAAAGATATCGTTGGAATGCATGCAATCAACCCTGCAAATGGAGACAAACTTCCAATTATGGCAGATGACTATATTGATATGAGCTTCGGTACAGCCGTTATGAAATGTACGCCGGCACATGATCCTAACGACTTCGCATTAGCTAAAAAATACAACTTGCCAATGCCAATTTGTATGAATCCAGATGGAACTATGAATGACATGTGCGGTAAATACGCAGGTATGGATCGTTTTGAATGTCGTGAAGCATTAGTAAATGACTTTAAAGAAGCAGGTGTAGTTGATCACATTGAAGAACACTTACACCAAGTAGGACACTCTGAAAGAACAGGTGTTATTGTAGAACCATACTTAAGTAAACAATGGTTTGTTAAGATGAAGCCATTGGCTGAAGAGGTATTAAAAAATCAAGAAATTGAAGACCAAAGAATCAACTTCGTACCACCACGCTTCAATAAAACATTTGAACAATGGCTAGAAAACATTGAAGACTGGTGTATTTCACGTCAGTTATGGTGGGGACATAGAATTCCAGCATGGACAAACAAAGAAACTGGTGAAATCTATGTTGGAATGGAAGATCCAAAAGACATTGAAAACTGGACACAAGACGAAGACGTATTGGATACATGGTTCTCAAGTGCATTATGGCCATTCTCAACACTTGGCTGGCCAGAAACTACAGCCGATTTAGAACGTTATTTCCCTAATGATGTATTAGTAACAGGATATGACATCATTTTCTTCTGGGTAGCACGTATGGCATTCCAAACACGCTACTGCATGAAGAACCGTCCATTCAAAGATGTATTGATCCATGGACTTGTTCGTGATACACAAGGACGTAAAATGTCTAAATCATTAGGAAACGGAATTGACCCAATGGATGTGATTCAAGAAAAGGGTGCTGACGCCTTACGTTTCTTCTTAACTACAAACTCAACTCCAGGACAAGACTTACGTTTTGACGAAACAAAGATGGATGCAAGCTGGAACTTCATCAACAAGATTTGGAACGCAGCTCGTTATGTTCAAATGCAAATTGGGGATACAAAACCAGAACTAGACATGACAAAAGCCAATAGCGTAGACAAATGGATCTTAGCACGCTTTAACGAAGTCTTAGACCACGTTTCAACAAATATGGACAAATACGAATTGGCAATTGTAGGAAACGAACTATATAGCTTTGTATGGGACGATTTCTGCAGCTGGTATATTGAACTATCAAAAGCCACTCTATATTCAGAAGACGAAAGCTTAGTAGCCAACACAAAAGCCGTTCTTTATACAGTTATGATGGGAATTCTAAAAGTATTATCACCATTCATGCCGTTTGTGACAGAAGAAATCTATTTGAACTTGCCACACGATAAAGAAAGCTTAAACGTAGAAACATGGCCAGAAAAAGTTGAGTTTGAATATACAGACGCTGAAAAAGACGAAATGGCATTAGTCATCAGTGCTATTCAAACCGTTCGTGAAATCAAGGTTGAATATTCAATGAAACCAAGTGAAGATTTAACAATCTCACTACACAATGACAATGGATATGTAGCACTAAATTCAGAATCAACAGCCATCCTTGCACGTATGGCACACGCCACAGTAAAAGAAGACTTAAATACAGAAGATGTACTATCACGTACAATCGAAAAAGCTGTATTAACAGTCGCAATGGATGCATTAATTGACTTAGAAGAAGAAAAAGGAAAACTAGAAAAAGAAATTGCACGCCTAGAAAATGAAATCAAACGTTGTTCAGGTATGTTGAAAAATCCTGGATTTGTCAATAAAGCTCCAGAAGCTAAGGTCAATGCAGAAAAAGAAAAATTAGCTTCATACACAGAAAAGCTAGAAATGACAAAAACACAATTAGATAACATCCTTAAGAAATTAGGATAATACAAATTACGCTCAGATTTTCCTGGGCGTTTTTTTGGGTAACCAAATAATTTAGGGGGAAAGCCAAATTATTTAGGGGACAACTTTAGGGGTTTTAAGAAAACCCTGTTGAAAGTTAGGGGGCACTTTAGGGGGCAACCTAAAATTCAAAAGAAAATAAGTTTAAAGGAACAATCAAATAGGTTGTTCCTTTCATTTTGTCTAGATACATTTAACAAGTTATTTTTTAAATTTATATACTTCTTTTTTTGATTTAGGAATGGCTAAAATAGATTCATTTTTCCTGTTAGCCCAAATCAATCTGCTTCTTACATATTCAAAATTACTTAATCCTCTTGAATTTCTTTTGAAATCTTTAGGAGTCCTATTATATCCTTCCATAGGTCCATTAGATAGTCTTCGTTCATTTCCATTATTATCAGTTATATAAATAAATGAATTGATGATTTCTTGTTTATGAGCTTTTAATAGTTCAGAAAATTCTTTAAACATAATCAATGTCGAATGAGAATAACAATCAATAATATTGCTTAAAAGAGTATTGATTTTTTCTAGGTCCCTTTCTTCTGTTTTATTAAATTCAATATAT
>ERZ779875.1515-NODE-1515-length-14990-cov-2.934851_pt1 | contig 14990 bp, 9 predicted proteins | sample MGYA00511246_ERZ779875 | MGnify/ENA primary metagenome ERZ779875 (study PRJEB29588, sample SAMEA2155093) | human gut metagenome | biome: human gut; feature: human-associated habitat; material: faeces | place: Denmark | collected 2008/2010 ... | reverse complement strand
GATGATTCCCAGCGCTTCATAGTAATTGCTGCTCTTGTGGACACGATCCGCCATTTCGTTGGCCTGTTCGGACATCCCGGCACGTCTAAGCAGTCTTGCGGCATCCCCAAGGATTGAGAAAATATTTCCGTCATGCCCTAAGAGCTTAAGTTCTGGACGGGACGGCTTTTGTTCCGGCTGCTTTTCCTGCACACCGTTTTCCGGTGCTTTCACCTGTATCTGGAAATCCGAGCCGGCACCAACATAGAAATGTAAGTATAATTCACCACCGTCTACCTTGATCTCCCGCTGTTCCAGACTTTCTCCCCAGCCATCGCTGTACTGCCCTCTCAGATACTGCCCCACCACACGGTATTCCTCTGGTGTCAGATTCTCCCGGAGTGTCAGGTTTGCACAGCCATATAAAACGCCCTCCTGTTCCTTTACCGCCATTGTAATGCGTTCCACTTTTTCCTTAATGTCCTTGTTTTGGTCAAAATAATCGATCAGGTTGCATGGCTGGTTGTCAGGCATACCGAGCCGATTGATCTCGTCAACCTTTTCTGCGATGGATGTCTGATACTGCACCAGGTCAGGTCCTTCCAATGGCTCCGCATCATCCAGATTCACAATATCTGAATAGTCCGGAATAAACTCTGCCATCAGAGGTGACAGCATTCCCACTTCTATTTTATCTTTCAAAGCATCACCTCGCTTCCCTATTCTGCCGTTTCTCCGGTGTACGGGCAGCCATTTTTGCCATGTCTGCCCAGTCTGCCCCTTCGATTTCCGGCAGGTTCTCGATGATCCGATAGCTTCCCTCGTAGGCTTTTCGGATATGTTCACACGCCCACCGTCCGGCAAAGTCATTGTCGGTACACACTTCGATCTCGGTGATCTCCGGGTGCTGGGACAGAAAATGTTCCAATGCCTGCGGCTTTTTCATGCTCCGCTGGCTCTGCCCTTCTTTTGGTGCGCTGATCCCGCCAAGCTCCAGACGGTACTTATCCCGGCTTCCTTGTCTCTGTTCCAATGTCATGTGGGCAAGCACATCCACACAGGCTTCATAAACAGCAACCCGTCTGCATCCCGATTTCGCCGGAACACAAAAAGCGTATGCCTTTTCACTTCCGGCCTGTTCCATCTTAAAAGACTTTCCGCTGGCATCGTAAATCCCACGCAGGAAAGCATATCTTGCCACCTGGTTTTCATCCCGGCCTATGAACACGGCATTGTGGTAGGGCAGACTCTCATATAAGATTCCCAAATGAACACACCGCTGTAAGACCTCGCCACTGATGCCCCGCTCTTTCAGATAGCGGAACACCCTGCGGCAGTCTGGGCTGGCCGTAGGCAGGACAAATGGCTTCTTTGGCTTTGCTTCCACTGGAGGAGGGATATAGGTGGGATACTCATCTTTCAGCATTTGCACTGCCTCCAAAAAAGAACACCCGTCTACATGAATCAGGAAATTTAAAGCACTGGTGCCCCCGATATCTCTGGATTTCCAGTGCCACTGGCTGGTCTGCTCGTTGATCTTAAAGCTGTCGTGGTCTGTCAGCTCCCATTCATTTCTGGCTGAAGATTTTTTCAGACGGTTTGGCTGATATTTCTTAAGGTATTCAATGGCGGTGATCTCCCTTGCACGTTTGATTTCTTCTTCCGGAATCCACGGCATTACATCACGGTATCCCGGAGCTGCTCTGCCTTATCCGTTTTCTCCCACGGGAATTCCTTTCTTCCAAAATGCCCGAACACCGCACTCTGTCGGTAGATTGGCCGCTTCAGGTGCAGGGTGTCACAGATCTGGCTTGGGGTAAGCCCGAACACCAGAGGGATCGCTGCGGCGAGGCAGTCATCCGCACAGATCTTTCCCGTTCCAAAGGTATCCACCTGCACCATGACTGGCTGGGCAACCCCAATGGCATAGGCAAGGGACACCTGGCATCGGCTGGCAAGTCCGGCAGCTACCATGTTTTTGGCGATGTAACGGGCCATGTATGCCCCGGAACGGTCAACTTTGGAACAATCCTTCCCGGAAAATGCACCGCCGCCATGCGGTACCAGGCTGCCGTAGGTATCCACCATTAGTTTCCTTCCGGTCAGTCCGGTGTCTGCATCCAGACCTCCGCACACAAATCTGCCCGATGGGTTAATCAGGATCTTGGTATCCTCATCCGGTGGCAGCATACGGAGTGCCGGGCGTAACACTTTCTCCCGGATCTCATGCTCCAGCTTCCGAAGGGATTTTTCCTTTTCATGCTGGCAGGACACAATGACGGTATCCAGCCGGGCAGGTCTGTCATCTTCATACTCCACGGTCACCTGCGCCTTTCCATCTGGCAAGATTCCCGTGATATATCCGCTTCTACGGCTTGCAGACAGTTCCCTTACAATGCGGTTCGCCAGAACCACTGGCATCGGCATAAGCTGCGGTGTCTCATCGCAGGCGTAACCAATCATGATGCCCTGATCCCCGGCACCGCTGGCAAGTCCGCTCTGAACAGAAACAGTCCCTGCCCTTCGTTCTCTGGATCTCTCCACTGCCCCGGCGATATCCGGACTCTGTTTGTGGATGAGGGCATCCATGTGGATTTCCTCTGCTTCATAGCCTGCACTCTCCAGCACCTTTTTGATGATTTCAAACACCTGTGGCTCAAATCGGCTGGTGATCTCTCCTGCCACAATGATGTTCCTTTTGGTCGCCAGCACCTCGCAGGCCACTCTGGAATTTTCGTCCTCTTTCAGACACGCGTCCAGAATGCTGTCTGCGATCAGGTCGCAGAGCTTATCCGGATGTCCTTCTGTTACGGATTCTGCTGTATAAAATCGTTTCATAATCGTTACCATCCTTTCCAAGTAAATAATAACGGCAGGAAACGCTCCTTTCTGGAACACTTTCTGCCGGATCTGGGTTATAAGTTGTCTCACATTCTGCACTTTTCTGGTACTTTCAGACACTTTTTTCAACCTAAATACTACCAATGCACACCCTTACATAATCCCCCTGTTTTGAACACATCCCTGCCCGTGCGGTCATTATTTGTCTCATTTTCTGCACTTTTCGGGTGCTTACGAACACTTCTGACTCCACACTGCCCCGGAAACCGGCACCGCCAGGACGATGTTCCTGGCACCGCTCCATTCATATGAACACGTGACGAGCGTCAAAACCTTATCGTATATACACTTCAGGTAATCATCCCCGGTTTCGAACACTTCCCTCTGCTTAGCTGCTTTTAAGTACTCCTGCACTGCCGCCACATCTGGAAGTTTCTGTTGGAACGGGAACAAATTCCTGTCTGCTTTCAGCACCGTGACAATTCGGTATTCCTGAATGCTATCCTCTGTCTGAAGATAAGCAAAGGGATGCTCCTGATAATATGTTTCATCTGCATAGAAGTCCAGATTTCCGAACATTGCCCCACTGTTCATGTTGTGACCGTAAATGATAAGGTTCCGACTTTCAGACACTTTGCAGTCTGCCTGTAAAAACAGGCTTCCGTTGATGTCATATTCCTTTTTGTAATTCCGTTTCAGGTAAAACTCCCCATTCTCCTGTTCGGACTGAAGCACCGGATAATCGATTCCGGTGTCCGGTATTGTCAGCCATCCCTGCACATCTGGATATTGTTCCCGAAGAGAAACAAGGTCTACCGCAGCCACCGGGCATTTTCTTCCAGCTGGTTGGTCTTTCTTTTCAGAGCCTGAGGCTCCCGGAGCTTCCGGCTCCGGGAAATTCCCTTTCAGCTCTGCCACCAGCTTTTTGTTCTCCATTGGAAGATATACCATGTGGTAAATCAGAAACCCGGCACTTGTCAGCGTCACTGCAAGGCAGATGATCTTGAAAAACCTCTGTAAGATTCCTGTCTTTGGTTTTTTCTTCATCGTTCCTGTCCGGCTTTTCTCTGCTTCTTTGGCTGACTCTTCTGTGTCTGTCCCGGCACAGGCGGTTTCCTTGCTGCTTTCAGGATCGGCTCTGTCGGGATTTGGTTCTGTCTGCAGCCCTTTAAGATTCCGGTCAGGTACGACCGTCCGGGCGGATTAAAGTTCTGCATGTAATCTTTTGTCATGATATAGACAATGGCTTTGATCTCTCTTCCGCCTTTATTCTTGACGGTGATTTCCTGTTTGTCGTAAAAATCAGGATAGCCTTCATAAAGATCCAGGCTCTTTTCGCAGTCCCCGGTCAGTGACCAGAGGACGCCGTCCACATGGCTTCCCTCTTCCGGGAAGATGGTGGCAAGACCGCTTCCTGTGGCTGCAAAGGTCAGCCGATACCCCTCCAGGCGGACGGTTTCTACCACCTCCGCCTTTGGGCACCGATATGCCATCTGGTCCAGATCCATGTTGCTTCCATACGCAAAATATAATTGTTTCAGCCTATCTGCCCCCTTTTTTCTTCTTTCTTCTGGATGCCACACTCATACCAATCAGACCGCCTGCGGAAAGAATCAGGCACAGGGCCGGAATCCAGAGGTTGGTGTCATCACCTGTTTTCGGGTTGCTTGCAGACGGGGTATCCTCCGGCAGCTTCTCGTTCGTCACTTTCTGGATGACTTCGATTACCGGGGTTTTGTCATCTACATAGGTAAATGTCACTTCATGCTTTGTTTCGTCCAGCTGGTATCCTTCCGGTGCTTTGGTCTCAACCAGATAATAAGTGGCTGCCTTATCAAATTTGCCGTCCTTATAAGTTCCGATTGCAAGCAGTCCGCTGGTTGCATGGCCGTTTTCATCAGTGGTCATGGTTTCTACCACTTTGCCATCGGCATCCCTCAGTTCAAATTCCGCATCTTTCAGTGCAGCTCCGGTATCCTTATCTGTTTTCTCAATGATCAGACGTCCCTTTGCGGTATCATCTTTCATGGCTACCTTCTGGATCTCTGCGGTGTCTGCCACCTCGAAGGTGATCTCTTCCGAAACGACATAACCGTTTGGAGCCTGCTCTTCTTTCAGGGTGTATTTACCAATCGGAAGTTTTTCGATATAATGCGGCTCTTTACCGGAAGTCCAGGTTTCTACGATGTTGCCATTTTCATCTGTGATGGTCAGTTTGGCTCCTTCGATCTCATTATCTCCGGTAATATCCGTTTTGCTGATCTTCACTTTGGTCACGTCATCTTCCATTACCTGTTTCTGGATCTCCGCAGTATTCTCTACGGTGAATGTGATGCTTTCCGCAGTGGCATATCCATCGGCCGGCTTGTTTTCTGTCAGGGTGTAAGATTTTCCTACAACCAGTTCTTTGATGATGTGCGGCTCCTTGGTGGATGTCCATTCCTCAACAACAGCCCCGTTTTCATCCGTCAGCTGTAATCTGGCTCCCGGCAGTTCCTCGCCCGTGGTCAGATCGGTTTTGGAAAGCTCCACGGTTGTCGGCTCATCTTCAAATACAAATTCATAGGATGCTTCTGCTTCTTTATCCCCCTGGTACTCAAAAACAAATTCCTGCTCTTCTCCGGTGGTGACAAATCCATCCGGTGCATACAGCTCCTTCACATAATAGGTTCCGTCGATCGGCAGGTCTGCAATAAAGGAAATCTTTCCATCTGCATCTGTTGTTTTTAACTCGATCAGGGTATCTGCTTCCATCAGCACCTTTCCAGATGCGGACAGGATGTCGTTTCTGGTGTACAGTCCAAAGATGCCGCCTTTTAATACACGGTCGGTATCCTTTTCTTTCTTCAGGACGTTCACTTTTACTTTCTGACGGTTGTTCTGCCAGTCCTCATCGTATACGACAACCGGGGTATCCTGGTCACGGTAGGAAAGATCTACATATCGTGGTTCTTCATCCAGCACATAACCATATGCTGTGCCCACCTCTTTGACATAGTATTTTCCAACCGGAAGGTCAGATACTTCTGCAACACCGTTTGCATCAGTAGTCACGGTTGCCACCAGCTCGTCCTTAGCATAATAATCCGGGCTTACACCATCGGCTGCTTTGATATCCTCTGCAGCGTAAATCTCAAAGGTAACGTCTGACAGGCTTCCTGTGATGTACTCAAACAGATGCTCTACAACGCCTTTGACATTGTCCAGCAGGGTGATCTTATCAAGGAATTCACCCTTCTTGTTTACGATCAGCAGGGCTTTCGGAACATCGTCTTTCATTTCCACTTTCTGTACTTTTGCGGTATCCTGAACGGTGAATTCCACATCCGTGGTCTTTAAATAACCAAGCGGTGCAAGGGATTCACGGAGGATATAAGTTTTTCCAACAGTCAGATATTTGATCACATGAGGCTCATCCTTTACGGAAGTCCAGCTGTCGATCACATTTCCATCCTTGTCCAGAACAGAAAGGGATGCCCCGTTCAGCTCTACGCCTGTGGTCAGGTCGGATTTTGTCACCTCGATGGTGGTCGGCTGGTTCTTCTTCACAGATTTCAGCTTGATGGTCGGAATGTCCTGCCCCTGATAGGTGGCATCAAATTCCAGTATCTCGTCAGAAGATACAAAACCATCCGGTGCAGAAATTTCTTTCACATAATAAGTTCCAAGCGGCAGGTCCAGGGTGAAGTGTGCCTGTCCTTTTTCATCGCTTGTGATCTCCTGTAATAAGGTATCTGCTTTCACAATAATCTTGTCACCGGATTTGATCTCGTTCTTATTGTAAAGACCGAATGTAGCTCCAGCTACCGTGCTTCCTGTTTCTGCATCCTGTTTTTCCACGGTGATGCTTACTTTCTGGCGTTCATTGGTAAAAGTCACTTCTTCGTCTACGACTGGGGTATCCTGTCCGGCATAGGTAAAAGTTACTTCTTCGCCTTTGGCATTCCAGGTGTAGCCCTCCGGCGTTTTTTTCTCTTCTACACGGTATTTGCCGAGCGGAAGGTTCTCTACTACGGCACTTCCGGTTTCATCGGTTGTCACCGTTGCCACCAGTGTGTCTTTGGCATATTCCAGATAACGGTTGCCGTTCTCATCTTTCTGATGGTCTGCGGTATAGATATCTTCTGCGGCATAAACCTCAAACACGGCTCCTGCAAGGCTGGCTTCCTCATAGGTGAAATCCTTGTCAAAACCTTTGACTACTTCTCCTTCCTTGTGGATGGTCAGTCTGCCTTTTGCCGGGTGGTTCTCGAATTCCACCTCGATGATCAGGTCACCGCTGACCGGATCTTCCTGGTATGCAGTATCGCTGTCTACCTTGATTTCCACGGTATTAGTGCTGTGGGTGTATCCATCCGGTGCAGTCACTTCTTCGATGCGGTAATTTCCACAAGCCAGATTCTGTGGCAGGATCAGGTATCCATTCTCATCCGTAAAATAAGATTTATGTACCATAGTAGATGGGTAGGTGGTCACCTGTTCCACATATTTCTTGTTATCCAGATCGTATACTTTAAACTCAGTATTCGGAACCAGGACAGATTTCTTTGTCTCGTCATCTTTTTTGACGATCTTTAATTTTGCTTCAAACTCTTCGTCCAGAAGCACACGCCATACCTGCGGCTGATCCGGATTGTTTTCCGAGATCACAACCTTAAAGTCATCGACTGGTTTGAAGTTGTGCGGTGTGGTGGTCTCCCTTACAATGTAGGTTCCGTATGCAAGCGGAATGGAGCATGCATATCCACGCTCATCCGTGAACATTTCTGTCTGTCCGTCTGCGGTCAGTACAACCGGAGTTGCAGATGCAAAGTCATAGGAACCGTCCTTATTTTTCTTCAGGCTGCTCTCCAGATATGCACTGAATCCCACACCTTTTAACAGATCGGCATCGGTCTTACCATTGTTGGCTGCTTTAATGACCTGGAACGGCTGTTTGATCACATCTTCCAGAGAAGTTGCGGTACGTTCTACCGTCTGAACCAGATCTCCCTCGTCATTACACTCCAGATCATGTTCTTCCGGGTCTGCCAGATATCCAACAGGCGGCGTCAATTCTTTCACGTAATACTTTCCGAGATAGAGGTCTGCGATTTCTGCATTTCCCTCGGCATCCGTAGTCAGGGTTGCAATCTGCGTTCCTGCCGGGTAAAGGACACCTGTCTGTCCATCCGGATGAACGATATCCTCACGGGCATACAGTCCGTAAACCGCACCCTCAAGGGTTGCATCTCCCTGTGCGGTCTTTCCGGTTTCGGAATCCTCTTTTACCAGTTTGATCTTCGCATTGACACGCTCGTTCTGGAACGTGTGGCTGAAAGAAACGGTTGCCTCTTTGTCTGTGGTGTACTGGAACGTAAAAGAGTACACATCCTCACTGTTTCTGGTATATCCGGCCGGTGCAGAAACCTCTTTCATGTAGTAGCTGTTAGCGATCGGCAGGTCTGCCTGATATACGGCTTTTCCGTCTGTTCCGGTCACTACCTTCTCAATGAGGGTATCTTTTTTGACCACAACGGTTCCGTCCGCTGCTTTGATGTCGTTTCCGGCATACAGGCCATAAGTGCCGCCCGGAAGGTATTTCCTGGTTTCCTTATCCTGTTTGTATACGCTTACGCTTGCTTTTTGGCGGTCATTTTTGAATGTCACGCTTCCCATGACCTTCTCCACATTGCTTCCGGCATAGGAAAGGGTGATTTCCTGGCTTTCGCCTGTGCATACCAGATTTTGTGGTGCCTGCATTTCTTTTACCACATATTTTCCCAGATATAGATTATCCAGTGTGACACTTCCGTCATCCCCGGTAGTAAGTCCGGCTTTGACCAGTGCGTCTTTTTTATAAATGACGGTTCCGTCTGCGGATACAATATCCGCTGCGGCATAAACATTGTAAACCGCACTCTTCTGTTTCTGCTCGGTATAAACAAAGGAAACACCATCATCAGTTACCTTTGCTCCGGTCAGGACTTCTCCTAATTTATAAACAGTCAGGCTTGCCATCTGCTCTGCATCGGTAACGGTTTGTTTTACAGTATCTCCGATGACCAGTTTCACATCGTAGGCTTTGGTATCCAGCAGATATCCGTTTGGTACGGAGATCTCTTTCAGGTATACGGTATCCTGTGTTTTGGTGATCGTAACGCTGGAAGCTCCGTTGGCATCTGTGGCCGGCATCTTTGTGATCAAGTTCTTTCCATCCTTGTCACTGTAAACGCCATAAACTGCACCTGCGATGGCTTTGTTGCTCTTGCGGTCCTTCTTTACGATCTCCAGAGTTGCCTGTTTTACCCATGACACTTTAAAATCTACATACTTCTCATCGGTCACGCCCTCGCCAAATACCAGGGCAAGGTCCTGTGTCTCGCTTCCGGTTGTGATCTTGTAAGCGGAATAGTCTTTGATGATGCTTCCCTTCATGGTAACAGACCATTCCCCTTTGACATCCACTGCCTGTGTCAGCGGTGCAGATAAGTAGAATTTGGTACCGCCGCAGATCTCCACGGATGCACCTGCACTGCTTGTTTTTCCCGTTGTCACATTATGCAGTTTGACACCGGAAGGCAGTTTCATGGTGATGGTCTGCAGTTCGGATGCCTTAAAGGTGATCTCTTCTGTTCTCTGGCTGTTGCCGCTGATATATGCGGTAACATCTGCATTGGAGAAACTCATGTCCACTTCCGGTATCTCCGGCTGGCTCATGCAATAATTGTAGAGTTCCATTGCCAGAGCCTGTCCGGTTGCATTCGTACCGGAAAAAGCGTCACTACTGTTATTGGCATAAGACGCAGCCAGATGGACAATGATAAACTGTTTTCCAGCGGAAAAATCAGGATGTTTCTCTGAGAAAAATCCATTTTCGCCGGATGCTTTTGTGCCGTAGTAGCATACTTTTGCCAGTGCTTTGCTGTCACCCAGTTTGGTGATCTTATAAACACCATCCCCAGGTCCTGCTTTTGACGGCTGCACACAGTAGGCAGTTGCAGACACGTTTCCAAATTTTACGGTATATTTATAGGTTACATAAGAACCCAGACCGTAGTCTGCATAATAGTATGCAGTCCCTCTTGTCACATCTACATCCTGTGTTGCTCTTGTACTGGTATTGACTGCGGTGAAAGAAACGGTTTCCCCATCTTCCATTGCCATAAGGTCAATATCCTGTTCCCCTGCCTGCTCCAGAACATCGCTGAGTGTCAGCCCGGATTCTTCATCGGTTGTATTTTCCGTTTCGGATTCCTCTAATGCGGCATCAAACTCAGATTCAGAAAGTCCACCCTGAAATTCGGGTTCTGTTTCTTCCGGTTCTTCTGTTTCAGATTCAGCTGTCTCCGGCTCAACAATTTCTGTCTCTACAGGCACTGTCTCAGTTTCTTCCTGCGAGGCAGCTTCCTCATCATCAGAACCTGTATCCTCTTCGGTAACTGCCTGTTCTGTCTGCGGTTCACTCTGAGCTGCTGTCACAGGCTCTTTTACGATCAGGTTTCTCCCAATCTGATAAACCGGGTGGTTCTGGTTGACTGGCTCCACATAATAAACGGCATGGTAAGTGTCTGCATGGCTGGTGCTGAAGTTCTCCCCGGCGTCATTCTCTGCTTTCTGGAATGTCACTTTGACTTTGCTTTCGTCCTTGATTTCCAAATTTGTAAAATCCGTGGAAACATCAAAGTCCTGTCCGACTTCCAGCTCCAGATCGGTGGCTTTTACCACTTCATTTTCATCCAGCTGATCCTTTACGGATTCATACGCTGGCGGTTCCGCCGCTTTCGGCTCTTCCGAAGCATACACCGTCAGCGGTGAAATGACCGTGGATAAGATGGTGACTGCCGCCATCACCCCTGAAAGGATTCGCCTGAATCGATATTTACTCTTCATGTTTTCTACCTCTTTCTTCTTTTTCTTCATTTTGCATAAGAACAGCCGGATGTTTCCACCCGGCCTGTCTGTTCTCATTATTCTGTTATCTCGCATCATCTGTCCGTCTTGGATTCTGCAGACAGGCATAGGTACTTTTGTCATACCGCCATGCCTTATCCCCGTCCAGATTGGCAAGTAGATGCTTCCGTACATTTTTGTATTCGTCCCCGATCAATCCGAGGCGGAGCAGAAAGGTGCGGAACGTAAATGCCGGGTTATCCCCGATCTCCGTCTTTTTTGCATGGGTACAAGATTGGTTGATCGCCTGTGCGGATATGGCAAGTGCCAGTGTGATATTCGACCGGACTTTTCCTGCATGGAGGGTGCTTTCAAAACAACGCCATTCCAGTGTTCCCTTGGAAAAAACAGCATGTAGGTTTAAGGCATAATACCTTGTCCAGTTGTAATGCTCGGAGCTTCCGTCATTTCCCTCATACCATGCCCTTTTGAATTTTTCCATCGTGATGGTGCTGTTTGGCATCCGGCGGATCTTCTCCAATACCATAGGACGGACTTTCTGGCAATACTCATCTTCCCTTCTCGTCTGTACATTTAAGGCTTTGAACAGAATATCCTCTTTGCAGTACATGATCGTCAGTGCATTTTTCAGACTCCTTGGTGTATGATTGGATGCGTCCACATGGACATGCATGCCACAGGATGAATTGACAAAAGCACCTGCGTTTTTGACACACCGCACCACTTCCTGGAGTTTCCCCATTTCCGAATATTCCAATTTCGGGGATACCATTTCTGTCGAATAATCTCCATCGGCATCTATTACAGTACCATTTGCCAGCCTTTCACAGTCGATACTGCTGTCTCTTGAAAATTTCCACGTTTTTCCATCTGAATCTTTTACACACCAGGAATCGTAAGAACGGATATGATATGGCTCTGTTCCGAACATTCTTCCAATCGCAACAGCCGCATCATAGCGGCTGATACCTGTCATCTCAATCTCTGTACCAAAATACTGGTCTTTTAGGTCGATCTGCTTCACCCACCCTTCGCTTCTGGAACAGGTGAGCCGCTTTGGATCTCTTCATCTACTGCTTTCAAATTTCTGCCTATTGCTTCAATGACATTGACAGTGACACCATTACCGGCCTGCTTGTAAAGCTGGTTATCCGATGTTTCTTTTTCCATCTTGGAAATCTGACCATCCCGATATCCCTGCAGCCGCAGACACTCCCTTGGCGTCAGCCTGCGGATTCTGCCGTGGTAAATCACTCCATGACGGTCAGTTGCCGTAATGGTGAACATTGGCTCTTCCGGTTCTTTCATCCTTCTTCCATTCTGGCGGACTTTTTCCTTGGCCGGTGTCAGCACTGCCCTTGGCGGTTCTTCCACCAGCACCCCGGAACTTTCGCCTCTGTGGTTATGGATGCTGGAATCCTGTCTGGTATTCAGACATCTTGCAACGTCTGTCACCAGCGGCGGAGGGGAGATATCTACAAAATGCAGTGTTCCCTGCTGGTTTCCGGTCGTCAGGGTATGGGCGATCTCATGCCCGACTCTCCCCCTGCGACTGTTGATTCCCGGATATCCGAGATCGATGCTGTCCCCCTCGTAGGCCATCTTGTATCCTTTTCGGGTGTTTTCCTTGATTGGGATACCGACTTCGTATAATCCGGTCTTGCCGCCCATACCACCAGACCCGCTGGTCAGCGTGCAGCTCAGTCCTTCTTCTGCGTAGACTCTTTCTCCCTGTTTGCCAGCATGGACTTGTATAAGAGCTGTTCCATTTGCTTTTGGGAAAGGTAATATTTTTCCGGCACATCTTCCATCAAGATATCCGACAATATACACCCGCTTCCTTGACTGGGGGACTCCGAAATCCTTGCTGTTAAGCACTTTCCATTCGACATGATACCCCAGTTCAGATAGCGTACTGAGGATGGTGTGAAACGTCCGCCCTTTGTCATGCGAAAGCAGACCGGGTACGTTTTCAAGGAGAAAATACGCAGGTCGTTTGTCTGCAACCAGTCTGGCAACTTCAAAGAAAAGGGTTCCTCTTGCATCGGCAAATCCTTCCCTTCGTCCAGCGATTGAGAATGCCTGGCAAGGAAATCCCGCACATAAAAGATCAAAGTCCGGCATTCGTTCTGTTTCAATATTTCTTGCGTCATTGCAGAACCACTCTCCTTCCGTATCAAACAGCACCCGGTAGTTGTGGTCTGCATATGCATCTGCTTCACAGTGTCCGACACAGGTGAAGCCCCCTGCCCTGTGCAGCCCTTCTCGGAATCCTCCGATTCCACTGAACAGGTCAAAAAATCGAATTGTTCCGGCTATCAGCCTCCCTTCGCTGCGAAAAAAACAGTGCAGATTTCTCTGCACCGTTTCCGTCTCTTGGTTTCTGTTTTGTGATGTCTATTCTTCTGATTCCGCTTCCTCTGGCTCAGATTCTTCTGCTTCTTCGGTTTCCAGTTCTGTTGGCTCTGCTTCCGCTGGCTCTTCGTTTTCTGGCTCTGTCGGCTCTTCATCTGCTTCAGCTTCGTCCGGTTCTGTCATTTCTCCGTCTGTTTCAGCTTCCAGTGCTTCTGTCTCAGGCTCTTCTGCTTCAGGTTCTGCTGACTCTTCATCCGGTTCTGATTTTGCAGTCTCAGGATCTTCCATTTCTGATTCTGCTGGTTCTCCTTCTGTTTCTTCGGCTTCCTCTGACTCTGCTTTCCATTTGGCTTCTTCTTTTTCGATTGCATCTTCGATAAGCCCGATTAAGAAGTCTTTCTGTTTCATGCCATTCCTGGCGAGGACTGCTTTCAGTCTGGAAAATAAATCCTCGGTTACCTGTACTGCTACTGTTCTTAAATCTGCCATGTTCGTCTTTTCTCCTTTTCTTGTCATGTGTTCTTCGATTACCATTTCAAGGTATTTTGGTATGCTGATTCCTAACTCTTCGACTTCCAGTTTTAGCTTTTCATGCAGCTCTACCGGGATTTTTCCGCATATGTTTTTCATCTCCATTGTGTTCGTTCTCCTTTCTTTTTTCTACATACAACATACCCTAAAACGTGACAGAAAGCTATTCACAATACCCAACGAATATGAGGCTCTCAAAAGCTCCCAAAGGATGCAGATCCAATAACATTCAATAGGCATCACCCCTTTCAAAAATCCGTGATTTATACTAATTTGACTGCTTGAAATTTGGCTATTTTATCACCAGGAAAGACTTGACTTTTTCAGAATGCATCCTCAAGCCCGGAGAGAAAATCCAGCATCTGGGACGGGATTTCTTCCTTTTTTGAAACACTCTCCCCGGAGCCAGAAATGGAAACACCTGCCAGTTCTTCCCGGATTGCCTGCCGGATGCTTTTCTCCAGCTGGTTGTTTTCCTGATCTTTTAAAATTACCTGAACCAGATAGCTGCTCTTCTGCCCATCCGGAACACTTTGCAGGATCTCCCATGCCTTTTGGTGATCTGGGTTATCAAGGTTCAGGCGGAACGAGAAAACGGGCCTCTTTACTTCGCGCACATCTGCCCCACAATCCGCTCATAGCCGGAAGCGTTGGCGTGTACGTCCGTCAGGTAAATCTGCCGACACAGCCCGTCCTGCGGTGTCACGTGCCGTTTCAGAATGCTGGCTCCGCCGCCCATGATCACGGACGGAATCGCTTTCAGATCGAACCCGGCCTCCATAATTGCAGACAGTATTTTCTCCGTGTAGAGCCTTCCCTGCCGGACAATGATTTCTTTTGCGGCCGGGTCCATGCTGCAGCTCTGGCCGTTCAGAACACGTTCGATCTGAATATCCGTTACAGACAGTCCGGTATTTCTGCGTACCTGCTCGGTGATCTCATCCACGCACCGGATCACACCAAGTTCCAAGCTGCGGCAGGTCGCGGCGTTTGGAACACTGTTGTCCAACCGCATCAGGTCAACGGTCCACCCGCCGATGTCCATGAGCAGGATAGAGGGTTCTCCACGGATAAGCTCCGGATGCATGGCGATAGCGGAATACCCTTGTGGGAACAGCTTGACATCCTCAATGGTCACCTCATAGGGCACCCCTTCAAACCGGAAGCAAACCGGATTTACCGGCTGGGAAGAAGAAAGAAGATATTCCCGGAACGCTTTTTTCTCTCTGCCAAAGCCTGTCAGGGGAAGTCCTGCGCCGATGGTCACTGAACACCGAGGTTCCTCCCCACGGTATCGGATTTCTTTGGCTGTCATGTGTTCAGCGAATCAGTCATGAAGCAGAAGCTGCCGAAAGAGGTATTCAAGGACGTTTATGCTGCCATTCACGAGG
>ERZ779875.1498-NODE-1498-length-15097-cov-2.746310_pt1 | contig 15097 bp, 8 predicted proteins | sample MGYA00511246_ERZ779875 | MGnify/ENA primary metagenome ERZ779875 (study PRJEB29588, sample SAMEA2155093) | human gut metagenome | biome: human gut; feature: human-associated habitat; material: faeces | place: Denmark | collected 2008/2010 ... | reverse complement strand
CAAAGCGCAAATCTTCTGGGAACCTTATTCGCTCAAATCACGGCTTCCCCGAGCATGATCTACAGCCAAAGTCCCAATAAACGCTTGATCGAACAAATCAATCCATGGCTTATCCAATTCGAGTTCTTAGGAAAAGCCGGTACAAGCGCTCTGCATATGGCGCACGCTTGGTATGAGAAAGACCGGTCTTATACGTGGCAACGCTATCTGGAAACATCCGCTTTGCTAGATAGCATGAAACTGATAAACCGCACGCTGAACCAGAAGGCGCAGCCTAAAGGCGTGAAAGTCGGATCGAAAGTCTTACACCCTTTCATCGTAGATTTATACCGCCAGACAGGTCGTAACCTGCTATCTACGGACGGTATCGCCCCGGACGAGGTGAAGGTTAGCATCCCTTCCATATTCACGAATATCGACCAATTGAAGAGCCAGCCTTGTGCCAAGGGTGACAATACGGTCGGTTACGTCCCCCTATTCGAGGTAGTCAAGGTACAGCCTAATCAATATCTGGGTATCGGCTGGGAAATCCAGAAAGAAGCGGAATCCTTCTGTTTCAATCTTCCGAAAAGCAACCAACCCGGACGGGTATTCGAGTGGTCCGCCGACGGAAAGAGCTGGAGCTTAATCCCCAATGTTTCCACGGAAAACGCTAAGGATACGATCCGCACCATCGATCCGAAAGCCCGTTATATCCGTATGCGAAATAACTCGGATCAGCAAATGGAGCTATATGTACTAGGATTCACGGCGACAACCCAACAAGACCCGCAAATCAATGAGGCTCTTATGATGTACGATATGAACCTAGATACGTATAAGAACTTGAATCCGGGAGAAATAATTCACATAAAATGCGATGATATCAACGCCGTATCTTTCTTCCTCTCCGGAAGTAACGAGAATCTGGTATCCATCACCGGCCTCTCCCAAGATGGCGAGAAAAACATCGTCTATCAAGGAAACGTAGGCTACATCAAATTAAATAAAACCATGTTCGAGGATTTCTCTTCTTTAGAAATCACCACAATAGGAAAAGAACCTATACATATCCACCAGATCGTTAGGGAATAAGAAATAAAAAAGTACCGATTTCTTTCTCTCTTAGATGGAAGAAGGAGATCGGTACTTTTTTATTTATTCGTACAATTCGGGAGTATCTTATTTTTGGCACATCTCCGCTTGTATATTCCTTTTAAAAGTTATACCTTTAGGATGCGAAAAATAGAAACCGAAAAAACAATGCGAAAAGAAGAAAGATATAAAGGCGTATTAAACTGGTTTAAGGAAAACGTACCGGTAGCCGAGACTGAACTACATTATGACAATCCATATCAATTATTGATAGCGGTAATCCTATCCGCACAATGCACGGATAAGCGAGTGAATATGATCACTCCTGCCCTGTTCGAGGCTTTCCCTACTCCCGAGGTAATGGCAGCTAGCACACCAGAAGTCGTCTTTGAATACATACGAAGCGTATCTTACCCGAACAATAAGGCTAAACATCTGGTAGGTATGGCGAAGATGCTGATAGAGGACTTCAAAGGCGTGGTTCCCTCCGATATTGACGAGCTACAGAAACTTCCGGGTGTAGGAAGAAAAACTGCGAACGTAATCGCATCCGTTGTATATGACAAGCCAGCCATGGCGGTAGATACGCACGTATTCCGTGTCTCCAACCGGATCGGCTTGACCAATAATAGCAAGACACCCTTGGAAACGGAAAAGGAGCTAGTGAAGAACATTCCGGAAGAACTGATCCCCATCGCCCATCACTGGTTGATATTACATGGAAGATATGTTTGCCTCGCCCGGAAACCGAAATGTGAGGAATGCGGATTAAAGCCTTGGTGTAAATACTTCCTAAAGCAAACATGAGGATCGGCAAGAAAGACATAATGGCATTCATTGTCTTGTTTTTGGCTACGATCGTTTGCGTGAGGTACTTTTACAAGAATATGAGCGACGAGCAATTTGTCGCCACGGTAGATCCCTATAGCTTGGTCATCCCGACCCCCACAGCAATTTTTGCTATCAATCGTCCTCCTGTATTCGAGAAGATGATATTACCCATGGAGAATATACGCAAGGCGTTCTCGGATCATACGCCCGCTATTTTCCTCTCTTTAATACAGCAAAATCCGGATTTATCGTCTTTCTTGATCGCTTATTATCCACAAGGGGATATCTTGTACGCCCCTATGGATAGTCATACGGCAGAGCGTATTTTCAAGCAACTGGACGCTTCTTTCACTTTTCCTGCCCAGCAACGAGAGGAAGCTTCCGTTCCTGTTAGATACTATCCGGATGTTGATAAGCATTTTCTAGGTTGTTACTACCACGAGGGTATATTCGTGGTGTCCTACAATCGAAAATTATTGGTAGAGACAGCGAAAAAGCAACAGATGTACCCCGCACAGATCATTCCGGAATTAGCTGATCTAATTAGTAAAAAAGGCAAGAGTGGCGCGATGAATCTCTTCATCCAAAGCGCCTCTTTAGATTTACAGGTTCAAATGAATGACTCGACGGAGTGGAAAATGAAAAATCAATGGTTGGCAATGGATTTATTCTATAATGAAGGAAGCCTTTGCTGCTTCAATGAGCAGCCCTATGAAGAAACCTTGGAGAACTTTTACCCCAACTTATGCGATACGATAACTACTCGGATCAATCGGCTATTCCCACAAATAAAAACCACGGCACAAGTCAGTCATGACGAGGCCGTGGTCTATTTTACGGTTTGCGGGAATTAAGCTTCAGTCCCTTCTTTCTTGAATGCTGACACAAACATATCTTTTACGAATAAATATCCGATACATCCGAATAAAGCGAGGAAGACAAAACCGACCAAGATAAGTGCCTTCTTAGGAGAAGATGCTTTCAAAGGTACGGTAGCCGGCTCGATTACGGTATACACCGGAGTTTCTTCCTGTACACGCAATTTATCTTGCTCCAACTTCTGCGCCAACGTATTGTAAACATTAAACGTAAGGGTCATCTCATTCTTCAAACGTTCCTGCTCCGTACGGTAGCTGGAAGAGATAATATTACGGTTGGCATCCTCGAAAGCAGCGTACGCACGTTGCGCTTTATAATAAGCGTCACGTGACTCGCCAAATACCTTCTGGGTAAATTCCAAATCTTGCTTTACTTTCTGCGTACGATAATTCGTAATATAATTCTGGAGGTTTTCCAAAACGACCTTTGTCATCGGAGCGGAAATAACCGGGTCCTGCATCTGTACGGAAGCCGTGATAACCAAGGTCTTCTTGTCCACGGAAACAGAAACCCGCTCCTGCAAGGCCTTCACCACCTCTTCTTGATCCTTTGTCAAATGGTAAGGATTCAAGCCCTCAGACTCTTCCTCGTCACCGGAGATTAAACTCATTACCGCACCCAACGCCTTGAATGGAGCGGAGACAATATATCCCCACCAAGCCTTACGTTGATGTTCACTCATATAATCATACAATGTAGTGCTTAACTCCTTTTCCTTATCGGTAACCTCTACCGGAAACAATTCCAACAGAAACGGGGTACTCTGCACCACATCCGGATACAAATCCGGAGAGATCGCGTCCGCACCGGCAGCGGCATTCAGATTAATCCCAGCCATAGCAGCCAAACCGCCAAGACTAGATTTTTTTGCCGCATCCTGTGTCTCTGGTGCCAATTTCACCGTAGTTGTATATTCCTTGGGAATACTGAAAGCTACAATCAAACCTACTACCACCGCAATACCACAGCCTTTCAATAAGAACTTACGCTCTTTCCACAGTTTTTGCGCCAGTTCGATTAAATCGATCTCCTGCTCCTCAGGTAACTCTTGTCTTTTTATCTCGTTTATCGTATCCATGCCTGATTAGTTTTTAATCATGTTAACAATAGAGGTAATCATCGCGGCCATAGAGGTAGCGGAGCTACTGATACTCATGATCTCAGCCAAGCTTCGGCGCTCACGTTGCGTCTTCGTCGGAACTACGATCTCACAGCCCGGCTCCACTTTCGGATAACGCTTGAAAAAGATAGCGGTACGCTTCGTCGTAGCGACCTTACCATTCATATATATTACGATCGGATACTTACGTGCGATATCATTATAACCACCGGCTTGAGACAAGCAATCCGTAACTGACATACCTTTCGTGTAAGTCACGCTGTTCGGATAAGTCACGGCTCCACTCATCTTCACCGTACTTTGCAACTGCGGAATATAAAGTTCATCACCATCACGAAGCACGACATCATCGATACTGCCCGGATTTGCCAACGCTTTCTCTAAATCAATACCTACGGAATAGTCCTTCACATTCATCAACGCTACACCGATGGAATCCCGGCTTTGCTTATTCGCCTCACTTAAAGCCAGAAGGGTCTCCATGCGTTTCAATTCATCTTCTGTCAACTGACGTTTCAAGCTGGCACCTTTTACATAAGCCTCTGGGGTAACGCCTCCCGCTTTCGCGACAATGTCACTCAAACGTGCGTTCTTCGTAGCCAATACATAGCTACCGGCAAAAGTGATCTCGCCGTTCACCTTCACGACCTGTTGCTCATGATACCCCGGGGAGAAACGAACATAAACTTCATCGAACGGCTCCAGCGTAAAGATCGTATCTCCCGCATTCAACTTGAAGTCCTCACTCAACGAGAAGTTATATACATCAGCGATCCGGTTGACATTCTGATTGGAACTAGGATCCTTCACACGACGGGCTACCTCTACATTAATAGAAGAAGCGGACTCTCTTAAGCCACCGGCCATCATGATAGCGTCCTCTATTGTCAAATTATGACGATACGGAAGCACCGTATCCGGATAATTCACGGCTCCGCCAACCTTGATCGTATAAGGTTCGCGCAAATCGAATAGGGAAGGAATGCTTAATTGGTCTTCCGCTTGCAACTCCACATCTGGAGCGGTACCGTTCAAGATACCACGAATATCCACGGCGATCATCGTAGTCGTGAAATCCGGATTCAAACGGGTAATCAAGGCACGGCCGGCGAACTCGTCTCCTTTAAGACCTGCGGCCTGTTTTACCAATTGCTTTACCGTACGAACCGACGGACTTAACTCATATTCTCCCGGACGCCATACTGCTCCCGTCACGATCAAACGATTCTCATAAAAAGGAATAACGGAATCTACCAGCAAAGAATCGCCATCCTGCATCACGAAAGAAGCGAACTTATCTTCCGAAACCGTAGAGATCTGGTAACGACTATCTGATTTACGCTTCACTTGTACGTCCTTCGTATAAGCGTCGCCGGTAAATCCGCCGGCCATATCCAGCAATTGCTTCAAGGTCTCACCCTTGCGCAACTCGAAAATACGATTACGTTTCACCTTACCTCGAACCACCGCTAACTGGTCGTACGGGCCTACCATAATCATATCGTTCTCTTCCAAACGAACATTCGTTGTGTACTTTCCGTTCAATAAATAATCATATACGTCGAGATTAGCGATTTCCTTGCTATTGCGATATACCTTGATGCTACGCAAAGAACCGATCTTATTCACACCACCGGCGGCATACAACGCATTAAATAATGTGGCGAATGAAGGTAATGTATACGTACCGGGAGCGACTACCTCGCCGACAATATTCACCTTCATGCTACGAATCTGGCTCAAACTGACGGAAACAAAGGTATTCCCCTCTCCCGAACCAGACAGCGTAGACATAATCTGGCTCAACTCCTGACGCAGACGAGTCTCAGCGCCAGCGATCGTCAATCCACTGACCGACACCGGACCTAAATTTGGTACAAGGATCGTACCATCCGGAGAGATCTTTAATTTCAAGTTTAGCTCGGAATCTCCCCATACATTAATCAATAACTCATCACCAGCGGAAAGCACATAATCCTTAGGTGTAGGGATGTTTAAATCTGGGGCAAAAGATAAGTTCTTGTTTGAGAAGATTTCATGCCCGAATACGGTATTCTCCATGGCTGAAGCAGGAAGATTATTTCTACGTTGGGCTTCTAAGGATTGTCCTTCATCGATTACCGGCATTACCCGGTCGCTAACCTTCGCATCGGTAGCGGTAGCTTGAGATCCGACTGATCCCCCTTCTTGTTTCATACGCTTGGCTAATTCCTGCTGGATCTGCGTATCCGACATTCCAGCGGCTTTCGCCTTGTCAATCAAGTCTTGCGGAACCTGTGCATACACAGATCCCGACAGCAATAAGCAACATACGCATAGTACGTTCTTAAACGATAAATTCATACAGTCTATTATTGTTTTTTATTATATACCACTCCTGCTATAAGCGACTAACTTAAAAAAGCAGCTATTCTCTAGATTTTCAGCTGGCAAAGATAAAGAATCTTTTCAATATATGACTTAAAAAGTCACCGTTAATCCATCATATGAGTAATGTACATGCGGAGGCAACTCTTTTTCAATGACCGCATGCAACCCTATGCGATGACTCATATGGATTAAATAGGCCTCCTTGGGCTGGATACGGGATATATTCGCTAAGGCTTCCTCCAGACTCTCATGCGATTGATGCTCTCCTTTCCGAAGGGCATCAATAACCAATACATCAAGGTTTTCCAACTTAGCGTACTCTTCTTCCGGAAGATATTTAAGGTCGGTCAAGTAAGCCATATTGCCGATACGGAAACCTAAGATCGGCAGCTTAGCGTGCATTACACGGATCGGAGTGATCATGACACCGGCGGCCTCAAACGGTTTCGTCCCGATCGTATGCAAAACCAAATTAGGCACTCCCGGATATTTATGCTCCCGGAAGACATAAGGGATGCGAGTCTTTATCGCCTCCACGACATTGTCTTCCGCATAAATATCCACATCTTTATACCGGCCAAAAGGACGTAGATCATCTAAGCCACCTACATGATCGTAGTGCTCATGAGTTACTAAAACGGCGTCAAAATAGTAAATCTTATTGGTTATCATTTGCCAACGGAAGTCCGGACCACAATCGATCAATATCCGTTTCCCTTCCGTCTCTACCAAGATCGAAGCCCGTAGACGCCAATCACGGGGGTCTTTACTAGTACATACCTCACATTGGCAACCTATCTCAGGATTGCCCGTAGACGTTCCTGTTCCTAAAAAAACGATTTTCATTATCCGACATATTTAACCTCAGGCATAAGCTCTATACCGAAACGATCTTTTACGGCGGTACGAATGCTCTCCGCGACCAACGCGATCTCATGCCCCCGGGCATCTCCTAAATTCACTAATACCAACGCTTGTTTCTCGTAAACACCTACCGGCCCATGGTTTTTACCCTTAAACCCACATTGCTCGATCAACCAACCGGCCGGAACCTTGATCTTTCCTTCCGAAGCGGGATAAGACGGGATTTCCGGGAATTGCTTTTTCAATTTCTCAAAATGCTCTGCCGTAATTATCGGGTTCATAAAGAAACTGCCTGCGTTGCCTAATACTTCCGGATCGGGAAGCTTCTGCCTGCGAATTGTTATGACAGCCTCACGGATCGTTTCCAAAGTAACTTCCGGATATTTCGTCAACTCCTCCTTTAAGTTCCCATAATTAACCGAAAAGCTAGGGTTCTTGGATAGTCGAAGCGTAATATAAGTTATGATGTGGGGGTCATGATGCTCATTCTTGAAATAACTATTACGATATCCATATTCACAATCCGTATTCGTAAAAGTCCGTTTCTCGAATGTCAACTGGTTATAAGCCTCCACGCTCTCGATCACATCCTTGATCTCCATACCATAAGCCCCGATGTTCTGGATAGCGGCAGCGCCCGCCTCACCGGGTATTAAAGAAAGATTCTCTATACCTCCCCAACCTTTCAATACGGCGTATGCCACGACATCATCCCAGATCTCCGCAGCCCCGACACGAAGCGATACATACTCGTCCGTTTCCGCCGAGATAGAAATCCCCTTGATTCGGGAATGGATGATAATGCCATTATAATCGTTGATGAACAATAGATTGCTCCCGCCTCCTATATGCAAGGATAAACATTCCTGAAAGTATTCATCATGTAAGATTCGTTGCAACTCCTCCTCCGTCTCATACTCCATGAACCAACGTGTCTTTACTGGGAGATGGAACGTATTGTGTTTCTCCAACGAATAATTCTGCTCTATTCTCATCGTCTATTTTATTTTTAGGGCAAAAGTAGTCATAAATAACTCATCCGCAAATTATGTAGTTCCGGATTTTTTCAGTAGATTTGTATATAGAGTTGATCGTATGGATGAGAACACGTCCGGCCTATCCGGTGAAATACAGAAGATGATCCTCGACAAGTTAAACACGTTCAATCGAGGAAAAACGTCAGACAAAGGGCGGTACTACATTCTTTTGCCTACCTCAAAGACCTTATATTATACGCTTTGGTTCTTTACGCCTTCGGCCACTTATCATCCGACGGTCTATTTGGCGAATCTCGACTTGAATGCCATCAGCTCGGTGAATAAGGCGATTAAGATGGTAAGCAACTCCTTTCTACCTTTATTTATAACGACAGATATCAAAGACTCTCCCGATAATGGAGACGATATTATTTCTTTCGGTAAATACAGAGGATACCATTTGCATGACATCTATACGATCGATCCCCGATACGTCGTTTGGATAGCCGATAAATATGAGCCTCACGTAAAAAGCGAGATGCGTTTTAAAGAGTTAGCGGTGACCTACAGTAAAATCTATCTCGACCTACAGACCCGTAAGAAATATAAAATGCCTGTAAGCCGCTTTGTAGGAACACCGGGAGAAAAATTGAGCGATTTAAAGTTAACAATCACAAAAGTCCGCATTGAAGACGATTCTTACAAGACACAGATTATCCGTGGTACCGAATATTTCTATGTAGATCAATTGCTCACGGCCGTGGACATCGCCGGAAATTACTTTTTATTGAGGATAAAAGCGAAAGATCGTAGTCTTACCACGCAAACGTTGCCACCGGGCGCTCATGCTTTCCAAGTAGGGGAAAAATTGACTTTGACTTCCGCTAAGGTCTTAAAACATATAGAATCCCGTACTATCAAGTACACACGAATCGGGTATATCAAGATTCAATAAATGTTTCGAAATTCGCAAACTGACACATTATTAACATTTTTTGTTCTTAAAAATGTAACAAACATCTGTAGGCCTTGTTTAATAAGAAACTCAAATGCAAATGTATCTTTGCAAAACGTAACTATAAAACCAGCTTCAAAGTGTACATTTGTAGTGTTTAACAATTTAAAAAATTTGCATTTATGAACAAAGCAGAACTTATAGAGGCTTTAGCAGACAAGACCGGGTTACAAAAGCAAGAAGCAAAGAAAGTATTGGATGCTTACATCGAGATCGTAACTGAGCGTATGTCCGAAAATGAGGAAATCGTACTTGTCGGATTTGGAACACTGATCCCAAGACCGCAAACACAGCGTCTTGCCAGAAATCCTAAAACAGGTACTCCGGTAATGATCCCCGCTCGTACGACTGTAAAATTCAAACCGGGTAAATTCCTCCTTGAGGCGATGAATGCCCACCTGAAATAATAAAGTAACCGAAAACGTAGTAAAAATATCCCCGGTAAGGGGATAAAAAATCATGAGTATGAAATCTTTCATTTATAAGTATGAATGAAAAATTTCATACTTATGATTTTTAGTGTCCGGAAATGATTACTTTTGGACTCAAAAAAAAGACTCATGAGAATCGTCAATCTTGGAGACACAAATTCCATATTAAACAAGTTTGTTGCAGAACTTAGAGATGTAGACATACAAAAAGACAGCCTTCGTTTCCGTCGCAATGTTGAGCGTATCGGAGAAATCATGGCTTACGAGATCAGTAAGGAATTTCATTACAGTACGAAAGACATCCAGTCCCCGCTAGGTATAGCCCCGATGAATACGCCGGACGATCAAATCGTGATTAGTACGATCTTGCGTGCCGGGCTTCCATTCCACCAAGGTTTCCTTCGGTATCTGGATAATGCGGAGAACGCTTTCGTATCCGCTTACCGCAAATATAAAGACCGTTTGAATTTTGATATTCATATCGAATATATCGCCTCTCCTCGCTTAACAGGTAAAACCTTGATCATATCCGACCCGATGTTGGCCACCGGAAGCTCTATGGAATTGGCGTATGAGGCCCTGCTGACCAAAGGAGTACCCGACCATGTACACGTAGCCTCCATCATCTCAAGCAAACAAGCCTTGGAATACTTGCAGAAGAAAATGCCGGATGACAAGACTACAATCTGGATCGCCGCATTAGATAATGACCTCGACGATCATTCTTATATCGTTCCCGGATTAGGCGATGCAGGAGATTTAGCATTCGGCGAGAAGGAATAGGGATGTGTAAACCAAAACGTACTGCCTTTGCCCAACTCGGAATTTACACCGATCCGACCACCTAGCCTATTTACGATGGTCTCGCAAATAGATAGCCCCAAGCCCGTACCTTGTTTAAACGTATTTCCTTTATAGAAACGATCAAAGATATGGGCTTGTATCTCTTGGCTCATGCCATCCCCCGTATCAGTCACGGAGAATTTTATCTCATCACCTATGATCTCGTAAGCTAAGGTGATACAACCTTCGCTCGTATACTTGATCGCGTTGTTAAGGAAATTGGATATTACCTGCGTCAGCCGCATACGATCGCTATAGATTTGGCATTCCGGTGAATCTTGGGGAGCGATCAGAGCTACGTTATCGGGCATCTTGATACGGAATGAGGTCACGATCTCATTGATCACCTCTTTTACGTTCATATCGGCGAACTTGAAATCCATCGTACCGGATTCAATTTTTGCCAAGTCTAGAATATCACTGATCAATTGAAGCAACATCCGATTATTGCTATCGATGATTTCCACAAACTCATGCCTCTCCTCGGGATCATCCGTTTCCGCCAATAATTGAGAAAAACCGACAATGGCATTTAATGGCGTACGAATCTCATGACTCATATTCGCTAGGAAGGCAGACTTCAAACGATCCAGTTCTTCCGCCCTTTCCCTTTTCAATTGAGAGTCCTTTAACTCCGTGATATCGTAATTAATACAGATCATCTCCGGTTTATTCGGGTCTACGCTTTGAGGGTTACGGGTGATATTGGCGCAAATCCATTTCCATCCGTCACCAGACTTCACACGCACTTCCCTACGGAAATGATGCGCTTTACCCTGTTTCACCTCCTCAAAGAATGAGTTTATATATCCAGCGTCGTTCGGATGAATATAAGAATAAATCCCAATAATTGGGGACAAGGGGGTTCCATCCTTCTCTCCCATATTCTCATACCATTGCTTAATGGCATAGCCCTCAAAGGTATATAAGTCATAAAGGGCATAACCGACTTTAGCGTATACGCTGACCAAGGTAAATACATTCTCAAACTCAGAAATACGGTTATAGGCGATCATCTTTTCCGTATTATCCAAATTAATAAGTAAATAGCTGGAAGGTTCACCTCTTTGGTCATATAAAATACTGGCCTTGGTAACGATATCCATCTCGCCTACTTTCGAGGTGTTATAATAATCATCGACCTTCTTAAACGAATAATTCAGCCGGAAATTCACGGATTTATTCTCCTTGAGTTTCTTGATCACATCTTTAGGCAGAATCGGGTTGCTAAAAATATTGACTCCTAAAACGTCCTTCTTTGACCGGATACCGAATATCTCCATATCCTTTGCGTTCAGGTCAATCAAGTAACCGTCCCTGTCATAAAGCTCGACCCCCACAGGTAAATTTACATATAGCTTTCGGAAGATCATCTCATTATGATCGATCATCTTACTAATCTTTTCCTCTTTCAGTTTGAAATTAGGTAAAATCTGTAATATGCCCAACGCTTTTACGCACACTCCATTATTCAACTTACGCTCACATAATCTGGAGCGTACCCATTTTTCCCCAGTCGGTGTTATTATCGGAAATATCTGCTCATACGTATCGACAGATTGGATCGATAAAAAATCCGTAGTAATCAGATCCCTAAAGTCTTCCCGGATTATATAGTAAAATTCAAAAAAAGAGAGATTATTCCCCTTCTTCCCAAATATACTCATTAAATAATCGGAACAGATATAACCTCTTTGAACAAAATCGGCTTCCCACAAGCCAACTTCCGCTCTATCTAATAACAATTTACATTGATCCAATTGAGTCTGTATATCCTCCATAAAAATATCCCTTCCGATAAAATTACACTATGATTTCACAAAGATATAATTTAAATAGTATAAATCCCCTATAATAAAAAAGAGATTGTCTCGAATCACTCAAGACAATCTCTTTATATATTCAAAGCCTGATATAAATTATTTCAATTCCTTGATACGAATATTGCGGAATTTGACAGGGGAACCATGTCCTAAGAAACCTATATGACCTTTTTTGTTAAACAAACCCGGATGCTCCTTTCCATCCGGCGTACCATTCTTCACGGCATCCCGAATATTTCCATCCAAGATTACGACTCCATTCACCGTCACACGGATATGATCGCCATCCGCCATGATCTCTTCCGTATTCCATTCTCCAACCGGCTTGAACGCTTTCGGATGATCCTCACGGGCGGGAATGATACCGTATACGGAACCATGATGTTGCAGCGGAGTGATGTTTCCTTGGTAAATAGGATGTTCACAATCCAAGACCTGCACTTCCATACCTACATATGCTGCGTCTCCTTCCATCGGCGTACGGATACCGACACCGTTATTAGCTCCCGGGGTTAACTGGAAATCAAAACGATAGATAAAGTTTCCGTATTCCTTCTTGGTGTACAGATTACCTCCGAAACTACTGCTTGGAACCATAGAGATACAGCCGTCTTCCAAGATATAATCAACCGTGTTTCCAGTCCATTCATGCATATTCGTTCCGTCAAACAAAACCTTGAAGCCTTCTTTTTCCTCTTCCGGCGATAATTTGAACGGTTCTTGTTTTTCCAATTCCTTTACGTAGATATTACGGTAATAGACCTTGCTGCCATGAGCTTGCATCTCGATTTGCTCTACCGGGAAAATCGGAAGCTTGCGATCCCAATAGTTTTCCAGAATCACGTTATCTACCACTTTTTCTCCGTTCAAGACAACCGTCACACGGTCGCCAACCATCTTAATATAGAAGGAATTCCATTCACCCAATTTATTGTCGGCCACTTTCGAAGGCTTGCTCTCGTTTACCTGATTGTTGTACAAGCCACCGGAACCTACTTGCGCACCTACATTTACCCGAGAAGTATCCCAGATCTGGACTTGAGGAGTACCACGCAGATAAATACCGGCATCAGCCTCTGGTCCTTTCGGATCCAACATCCAATCAACATACATCTCGAAATCACCATATTGCTTTTCAGTACATAGGTTATCGTACCCAGTACCGTCAAATACTAATAGGCCATTCTCCACTTTCCAGTCACGACGCATATTCTCATCCGCCTTTTCCTGCGCTTTCGCCAATTGAGCCGGTTTCATTTTGGCGCGGGCGATCGGATTCTCGACCAAACCTTTCCAACCCGTTAAATCCTTACCATTAAAGATAGAGACAAATCCGACCTCGTCCGGCATCGCATCCAAATGTTGCTTCAAGGCATCGATATCATAACGAGCGTCTTCCCCGTCGAACATGGTCAAAACACGTTTCAAGATTGCCTTCACATTGTCACCCTTATATTCCGGATGGTTACGAGCGATATTCCAAACCGCATAAACAGCCGCAGAACGAACAGCCGCATCGCTTGAATCCAAGAATTCCGACGCATACATCAATGCCAAGAAGGTATCCGCCCGTTGGATCTGACGTAAAATAAGAGCCTTTTGCTCGCTCGTCCGGGCGATCTCCATGACTTTCCGCAAGCTCAACAAACGATTCTCTCTCGTAAATGCCGGATTAGATACCAACTGCACATAACGCTTTAACGCCCTATCGAATACTTGATCGGAAGCGGCGGATTGGCAAACCGTAAATAGTTCATCGGCAGCCTCAATACCCTTCCACGCCAACAAAGCGTCAAGAGCCGCATCCTTGGCCGCTCCATTCCCTTTATTCAATCCTTCCACGATCGTAGCCAAAGCCTCTTTCTCGCCAGTCGCTGATAAGACCTTATAATAAAGATATCTCTTGCTGTCTCCCGCTTGTATCATACGGCGATTCACGTTAGATACTTGAGTTGCCGCCGGTTGTTTAGAGATAGCGGCAATGATCGCATCTTGAAGCGGAGCGACAGCTGAAGCCTCCGCAGTCTCCAACATTCCGCACAATAAAGTGAAATCTTTCTCGGATACTACATCTTTCAATGCGGTATAAGCGGCTTTCTTCACCTCTGATGAGCCGGATTTAATCTGATCCAGTACCGTATTTAGATTCGCGTCGGCCATACGTATCGCCAACAGCTCCAAACCAGCGATTTTCCCGGCATCGGAAGCGGACGGGATCACTTTAGCGACCGCTTGATCAATATCGCCGTTAAATGCCATCAAAGCATCTTGACCCAATAATATCACTTGCTTGTCATTGCTCTTCAACAAATCCGCCAGCACAGGAATGACACTCTTATCACCGATTTTAACCAAAGCCCAAACAGCGGCCTGTTGCACATAGAAATCCTTATCTTTCAATTGGTCCAAAAGAACTTGTCTCGCTGGTAGATCAAAACGAAGTTCCAGATTCTTGATCATGTCATGTTTAGACGGGCATTTGCTTTCACGGCCTATCCAGTTCAAGATATCCACCTTGACTTCCGGCTTCGCCTTTAACATGTGTTTCATGACCTCGATATAAACATTTTGATCAGCGAAACCCGAAGCGAAGTTCAAAGCCGCATTACGGTATCCCTTATCCGTATCTTTCAAAGCCGATAATAAATTCTTCGTAGCAGCTTCCGGCTTAGCGGCTAATAGAATCTGAAGAGCGGCCTCACGGGTCTGTGTCATGCCCGCTTTCGTAGACTTCTTCAATAAATCATTCGCTGCTTTCTCCGCATCTTTGGTATCGCCTTGCTCAAGGACACGTTTTATCAAAGCGATATATGCCTCATTCGCCCCGGTCTTTTCCATTTTATAACCGACTTTCTCCGCAGCGGCGGCCA
>ERZ779875.1494-NODE-1494-length-15114-cov-19.676406_pt1 | contig 15114 bp, 13 predicted proteins | sample MGYA00511246_ERZ779875 | MGnify/ENA primary metagenome ERZ779875 (study PRJEB29588, sample SAMEA2155093) | human gut metagenome | biome: human gut; feature: human-associated habitat; material: faeces | place: Denmark | collected 2008/2010 ... | reverse complement strand
CGCAGCCGCCGGAGCGGTGCTTAAGCCGTAAGGCGGGAATTGTGCGGTGTTGCCCTAAAAATAAATTGGAGTAGCAAAGCTTATGCGAACCATTGCCATCCCGCAGCTGTACTGCGGGGCATCCGGCAAAAAAGGAGCCTATAACCGGCAGGAGGTTGGCCTTGCACGGGCGTTTGCCGCCCTGGGCTGCCGGGCTGTTGTACTGTACCCGGACCCGGACGCCGCCCCCGAAGCTGTGACCAGCGAGGACCTGGAGCCCAATGTGCGCATCTATTATGTGCCGGCCCGCAAAGCCGGGGTCAGTGCCTTTTACCGCACCTGGCAGCCGCTGCTGAACGAGCATGTGGACGCCGTGCATGTGATGGGGGATAACGCCCTCAGCGTGCCGGGGCTGTACCGCTTTTGCCGGGATCACGATATCTTTTTCTACAGCCAGCTGGGGGCCATCAAAAGTACGTCCGAAAACCCGGTTATGCGGGCTGTGATGGACCTTTTGTGCCGCCGCAACCTGGCTATCTACCGCAAAACCCCCACCTATGCCAAAACCCCCGCCGTGGCCGCCCAGCTGGAACAGCTGCATGTGCCATGCGCCGGGGTAATGCCCGTTGGGCTGGATACCGCCATCATCCCCAATGCAAACGGGGAAAAACATGAACTGCGGGAATTTTTGAAGCTGGACCCCAAAGCCAACTATCTTGTTTTTGTGGGGCGGCTGGATTCCTACAAGCGCCCGCTGGACCTGGTGCCGGTACTGGAAGCACTGCCCCGCAGCTGGAACGCGGTGGTCATCGGGCAGGGGAGCCTGACCGGGGAACTGCAGGATGCCCTGCGCACCCACAAGCTGGAAAACCGCTGTACCTGCATTCCCCAGCTGCCCAACGCAACCGTGCAGGCCTATTACCATGCCTGCGATGTGTTTGTGAACTTTAATGACGGCGAAATTTTTGGCATGAGCCTGCTGGAAGCCATGTATGCGGGCTGCCCGCCGGTTGCCCGCCATGCGCCGGGGCCGGATTTGATCATAGAGCCCGGCACCAGCGGCTATTTTGCCGATACCCCTGCCCAGTTTGCTGAGGCCATCCAGAAAGCAGCGGCGGACCCGGCCTGCGGCCACGCTGCCCAGCGCCGCGTGAATGAACATTTCCTGTGGGCAAACAGCGCCGAAACCGCCCTGGCCATGCTGGACAAACAAGGAGGAAACCGCCGTGGATAATGATGGAGCCTTGCTGGAGGTACTGCGCAATACCTATAAAGGGCTGCGCTTCCGGTGGAAATACCGCGGCCTGATCATTCTGCCCGCGGAACAGGGCAATGCGGCTGCTGCCGATGCCATCCGCGCCGGGCAGCCATTTCTGTTCGGCCGCTGCGGTGCAACCGAGATGCGCACCGTGGCCGAATATTTGACCGGGAAATATACCGAGAAAACCAGGGGTGAGATCAACACCCTGTCCGGTGTGTTTCCCACCGATGATAAAGCGCTGAACCGCTTTTGCAAGCTGTATACTTCCTGTGCTCAGGGGGCGGACCTGCTGGCGCTGTGGGATGTGGGGGCCGAGCGGCAGGTAATCGATGGCTGCCACGGCACCCGCTTTACCCAGCTGCGCGCGCTGGAACCATATTATTATGCCAACCCCTGGAGCGCCGCACTGGCCGGAAAGCATGTGCTGGTGGTACACCCCTTTGCGGATACCATCCGCGCCCAGTACCAAAAGCGCGGGGAGCTGTTCACCAACGCCCCCGGCGGGGTAAACACTCTGCCGGAACTGGCCTCCCTGACCGTCATCCCGGCAGTGCAGGGCCTTGCCGGGCAGAAAACCGGGTATGATACCTGGTTTGATGCCCTTGCCGCAATGGAAAAACAGATGGATGCCTGCGATTATGAGGTTGCCATCATTGGCGCAGGTGCTTACGGCCTGCCGCTGGCCGCCCATGCGCGGGACACCGGCCATGTTGCCATCCAGATGAGCGGCGCTACGCAGCTGCTGTTTGGCATCAAGGGCCGCCGGTGGGACACCCACCCCCAAATCAGCAAGCTGTATAACCCTGCGTGGGTGCGCCCCGCCCCCGCCGAACAGCCCGCCAACAAGCAGGCGGTGGAGGGTGGCAGCTACTGGTAGAACCTGCGCCCCTAAAATTACGTTATAACAAACCGTCCGCCCGAATCCAGATGTGCAAAGGAGCCGTATCCATGAAGATCCTGATGATCAGCAACCACCTTGGCGTGCAAAGCGGGGTGCAGCGCTATGTGCAGAACCTTCTGCTCAATCTGGACCTTACCCGCTACCAGGTGGATCTGTTTGTCGGCCTTTGCCCGCCGGATCAAGCTTCGTGCGCGCCGGCACTGGAAGCAGCCGGGGTGCATATCATTGCGGTGCCGGACAATAAAAAAGCCCGTATCCGCGCACTGTACCAGCATCTGAAAACCCATAAGGATTACGATATCATCCATTACCATACTGCCAGCAAAATCGGCGCGCCCGTCTGCGGTATGATGCGGGTGCTCTGCCCCCATGCCAAGATCATTGTGCACAGCCATATCGTTTACCCGCCCATGACGCTGACCTGGCGCGCCGCCCATCTGGTGTACCAGCTGTTTGCAGATTACTTTCTGGGCTGCGGCGTGGCTGCGGGCCGGTTTGTGTTTGGTGACCATATCGACCGCAGGCCGAACTTTTCCGTTGCCTGCAATGCGGTGGACCAAACCCGCTTTTACCCCAACGCCGCGGCGCGCACGGCAATCCGCGCCCAGTACGGCATTACCGGAACCGAGCGTCTGGCCGGGTTTGTAGGGAGGCTCAACCACCAGAAAAACCCGCTCTACCTCATCCGGGTGTTTGCGGCTATGGTTCAGCAGGACCCCCGCTGGAAGCTGCTGTTGGTGGGCGGCGGCGAGCAGGAACAGCCCATGCGGGAACTTGCCGCCCAGCTTGGCGTGGCGGACCGGGTGCTGTTTGCCGGGGTGCAGAACAATGTGCCCGACTATATGAATGCCTTTGACCTGTTTTTGCTGCCCAGTAACTTTGAAGGCAGCCCTGTTACCCTGGTGGAAGCCCAGGGCTGCGGCGTGCCCTGCCTGGCCTCCACCAATGTGCCGGGGGATGGCTCGGTGACCGAGCTGGTGCATTTCCTGCCGCTCAGTGCCCCGTTTGAAGAGTGGGCCAAAACGGCGGATTCCATTGCTCCCGGCGGGCCGCACGCGGACTATTGGCCCACGCTGGCCGCTGCCGGTTATGAGCTGAAAACCGCTGCACACCGCATGGAGCAGGTGTATGATAAAGTGGCAGGGGAGGGCGCACGATGATTTACGCCGAACTTTCCGGCGGGCTGGGCAACCAGATGTTTGTGTATGCCTTTGCCCGCGCCATGGGCCTGTGCTGCCAGGAGCCTGTCACTTTGATTGACCGGCAGGACTGGAAAACCGGCTCCCCGGCCCACACTGCATTGGCATTGCAGGCACTGCATATCAGCTCAGAGGTGCAGTTCATCACAGATGCAGGCTTTGCCAAGCAGCATCTGCCGGTGCAGAACGCCGCCAAGGCCCTGATGATCCGCCACGAACAGCGCGCGGGCCTGATGGACCGGGACTGGCACCCCTTTGAAGCCCGCATGGCCCCTATGCTGAACGCCATCGGCCTGCATTTTGCGACTGAAGGCTTTACCCCTGCCAAGCGCGGTCACGCCAAAAACTTTCTGGCCTGGGGGTACTTCCAGGGGGCAGATTATTTTAAGGACCAGGCTGAAACTATCCGGGCGGAGCTGCTGCCCATTGAGAACCCGGAATACGGCTTTACCGCTGCGGCCGCCGCCTTTGCACGGGAAATTGAGGCAAGCCCGTTCCCCGTCTGCCTGCATTGGCGCTGCGGGGACTATCTGCTGCCGCAGAACGCGGCCCTGCAGGTCTGTACGCCGGAGTATTACGCCGCCGCCTGTCGCACGGTGTGCCAAAGCCTGCCCCAGGCGGAACTGTTTGTCTTTTCAGACGACCCCGCCTATGTGCGGCAGCATCTGGACGCTGCGGGCCTGCCGGTGCATTACAGCACCGGGGCAAAAAGTGCCGCGGCGGACCTTGCCCTGATGCGCCGCTGCCGGGCGTTTGTGCTGAGCAACTCCACCTTCAGCTGGTGGGGGCAGTGGCTGGCCGGTGTGCCGGGCCGCTGTGTGATCGCGCCGGACCGCTGGTACGCCAACGGCAAAAAGACCGCCCTGTATGACCACGACTGGACATTGATCCCGACAAAGTAAAGGAAACAACTGCGATGGAACGCACAGGAAACATCACATTTTCGGTCATTGTGCCGGTGTATAATGTGCAGGCTTATCTTTCTGCCTGCGTCAAAAGCGTGGTGGAGCAGGCCGGCCCGGCGGACTGGGAGTGCATCCTGGTGGACGATGGCTCCACGGATGCCTGCCCCGCCATGTGTGATGCTTTTGCTCAGCTTTGCCCCGGCGTTACGGTCATCCACCGCTCTAACGGCGGGCTGGCCGCCGCGCGCAATACCGGCATCAAGGCCGCCAAGGGCAAGTGGCTGCTGTTTTTGGACAGCGACGATTACTGGCCGCCCCATATGCTGGAAAAGCTGCGCGCCGCCCTGGCCGCCGCACCAGGTTACCGCTGGTACGTCTGCCGCTATCTGGAGCAGGACGAAAGCCAGGGGATGGATGCCAGGCCTTATCCCGGCCCGGTGGAGCGGTTCACCCCCGGCCCGGATGCCGACCCCGATTACGCCGCCCGCGTGGCGCGGCTGTATGCCGCGGGCCACTGGGCGGTCTGGCGCTTTTGTATTGACCGGGAATTTCTGGTTAAGTATAACCTGCTTTTCTGGAATGAGGTCCGCTGGGCGGAGGATTATCCCTTTGACCTGGTGCTGGCCGGTGCCTGCCCCAAGCTGTATTACCTGGATGTGGAGCTGGTGGTCTACCGCGCCAACCGGGCGGGCAGCCTGTTGAACGCGGGCCTTGCCAAACATTTTGCGGGCATCGCGGCGGTCATCCAACGGTTTGAAAAAATGTTCGCCGCGCCGGACTGCCCCTGGACCCCGGCGGAGCAAGCCGAGATCTGGCGGCGCACCGCCAATGTGTTCTGGCCGCAGGCCCGCGGCGCTGCCTGCCGTGATGCCGAGGTACGCGCCGCCTGTGCCCCCGGCCTGACCGCCTGCAAAGCACTCTGGAAACTGGGGGACGAGAACACCCGCCCGGACTGGAAGCTGTTTGCCTTCCTGCTCAACCACTTCGGCCCCCGCTTTGCCCTTTGGGCGGCCGGGCTGCTGAAACGGAAATAAAGCTCTGCACCCATTGTAGGGGGCGGCGTCCCCGATGCCCCATGAACCTCTGCCGTAAATGCCGGTTTCGGCTCCATGCCCCGTAGGGTGGGGTCACTCGACCCCGCCGCCTTTCCGCGCCTTGACCCTATCAAAACACCTAGGAGAACACCTGATTGCGTACACAAAAAACAATTTTGAACCTGGTCTATGCGCTGGGGTCCAGCCTGCTGCTGATGTTGCTGGGCTTTGCCACGCGGCGGCTGCTGGTATTTAACTTTGGCAACGATATCACCGCCGCATCCCAGGTGGTGGATAAGCTGTTCAACTTTTTCTCCATCGCGGAATTCGGTGTTGGCAGCGTCATCAGCTACCGCTTGTACGAACAGATCGCCGCCAAGGATACCGAGAAGATCAGCAAATATATGTCCATGTATAAATGGGCATACCGCGCCGTGGGTGTGGTTATCTGCGTGCTGGCGGGCATCGGGGCGCTGGCCCTGCCATGGATCATGCCCGGCGTGGCCAGCATCCAGACGGCCTATACCGTTTACCTGCTCAACACCATCTCCACGCTGTCGGGCTATTTCCTTGTCACCCGGCGGCTGATGTACACCTGCACCCAGCAGGGGTACCTGTGTACCCGCATCGACTTCTGCTTTAATGTTGCCAACTATCTGGCCCGCATTGCCATTGCGCTGTGGCTGCCAAACTATATTTTGTATTTCGGCGTCAGCATCCTGTTCAACACCGGTGCCAACCTGGTGGTGGCAGCGCGGTATAAAAAGGACTTCCCCGAACTGCACGAGGTCAAGGTTACTTTGCGGGATTTCAAGGATCTTGGCATCTTCCATGACCTCAAGTATTACCTGGTTCACCGCCTGTCCAACACCATTTACGGCTCGTCCGATACCATCGTCACCAGCCGTATGGCGGGCAGCGCTATGACGGCTAACCTTGGCAACTATACCACCGTGTCGGACAGCGCCACCAACATCGGCAATAAAATCATGGACAGCTTTGCCGCAGCCATCGGCAATATCGTGTACGATAAATCCGCCACGGCCAACGCCCATGATAAACAGGTGTTCTGGGGGCTGGATCTGTTCAGCTATTTTTTCGGCAGCTTTGTGGCAACGGCATATCTCTGCCTGTTCCAGCCGTTTATCAGCCTGTGGATGGGCAGTGACCGCCTGCTGCCGCTGGGCTTTGTTATTGTGTTCAGCCTGAACGAATATGTGGGCTGGAACCACCGGATGCTCGGCTCCTACCGCGCCGTGCTGGGCCACTTTGAGCAGGACCAGTGGTTCATGGTCGCCTCCGCCGCCACAAACCTGATTCTAAGCTTTGCACTCTTCCCGGCGTTTGGCATTACCGGCATTGTGGCGGCTACCGTTGTGGCCCACTGCATCATGTGGGTGGGGCGCGGCATTGTGGTTTGCCGCCAGTATATGCGCGGCAGCGGCTGGCGCTACCTGCGGGTGCAGGCGGTGCATCTTGTCACCCTTGTGGTACTTATGGCAGGCAGCTACCGCGTGTGCGCCCTGCTGCCCGGCGGTATTCTGGGGCTGCTGGGGCGGGCTGTTGTGGTCTGCATCCTGCCCAACGTGCTGAACCTTGCGTTTTATATCTGGACCAGCGATGCCGCCTATCTGCGCACCCAGGCTGGCCGCCTTTGGCAAAAAATTACCCATCGTTAAGGGGGAAACACAACATGGCAACCATTGGCATGCTGTATATCTGCACCGGCAAATACACCGTGTTCTGGCCGGAATTTTATGAAACTTTCAGCCGGAACTTTTTACCCGGCTGCAAAAAAGAATACTTTATCTTTACCGATGCACCGTCCATCGCTCACGAGGATGACCCCGCTGTGCACCGCATTGACCAGCCCGCCTATGACTGGCCGCTGAGCACCATGAAGCGCTTTGCGATTTTCCTAACCCAGGAAAAGGCGTTGGAACAGCTGGATTATCTCTTCTTTTTCAACGCCAACCTGACCTGCCGGGAGGTCATTACCCCGGAAGAATTTTTGCCCCGTCCGCAGCAGGGGGAACAGTTGCTGCTGGTCCAGCAGCCGGGGTTCTGGAACAAAAAGCCGATGTTTTACAGCTATGACCGCAACCCCAGATGTACGGCCTATATCCCGTACAACTGCGGGCGGGACTATGTTTCCGGCGGGCTGAACGGCGGTACCTCCGCGGCATTCCTGGCCATGTGCAAAGAGCTGGACCGCCGCACAGAGCAGGATATCCGCAACGGCGTGGTGCCCCTGTGGCATGACGAAAGCCAGCTGAACCGCTATGCCGCCGAACACCCCGGCAGCTACCGCCTGCTGCCCCCCACTTACTGGTACCCGGAGGGCTGGCAGATGCCCTTTGAGCAAAAAATCATTGTGCGCAATAAATCCCGCTACTTTGATGTGGCGGCGGTCAAACACCATTCTCAGCACACCCGCAGCTGGCTGCAATGCAAATGGGAAGCCTTTTGCGAAAACTACCTGCCGTATTTGCTGTGCGCAAGGGACAAACTGCTGCAAAAACACCTGTAACCTAATTAGCAATTAGAAATTGCAGAACTCCCGTAGGGGCGCACATTGTGCGCCCGTCGCTTTGCCTTACATGAAATCAAACAATAGAGGAGGGGCGGCCTATGCCGCAAAAAAATGCACAGGACCGCCTGTGGAAAATTTTAACCCCGGTGCTGCTGGTTCTGGCGGTTCTCGCCATGGCCAAAACGCTGTTTGTGGGGCTGGAAATTGATGAAGAATATGCGTTCTCCCTGGGCTTCCGCCTGGTAAAGGGGGACCGGCTGTTTTATACCATGTGGGAGCCGCACCAGCTTTCGGCCTTACCGGCAGCGCTGGTGCTGGCTCTGTATACCGCCATTGCAGGCACAACCACCGGGGCGCTGCTGTTTGTGCGCGCTGTGGTGCTGGTCTGCAAAGCGGCCATGAGCGCGGTATTTTACCGCGATTTCAAGCAGACCCTTGGCCGCCATGGGGCGCTGCTGAGCGCGGTGGTGCTGTTTGTCTACACCCCCAAGTGGTTCCTGGGGCCGGATTATATCAGCCAGCAGTTCCACTTCACCGTGGCGGCATTTTTGTGCTTTTACCATTATTACACCCATGGTTTCCGCCGCCCATGGCTGGTAGTGCTGGGGGCGATGTGCGCCTGCTTCAGCTTTCTGGCGTTCCCGCAAAGCGCACTGGCGGCGGCGGTGATTTTTATCGGCATGGTGTTGCTGGGCCGCCGCGGCAAGGAGCCGACGATCTGTAAGATCCCCCGCGGCGCGGTGCTGTTTGTGCTGGGCTGTATGGCCTGCGCGGCAGCGTTTCTGGCGTATGTGCTGCCCGGCATGGGGCTTACCGCGTTTTTGCAGCGCGTCAGCCTGATCCTGAACGACCCGCAGTATGATTTTACCACAAGCCAGCGGCTGGCCCTGTTGGCAAGCCAGGCACTGAACACCGCCAAATTCCTGGCAAAGCCGCTGGCCGCCAGCGTGGTGCTCTGTCTGCTGTGGTGGGCCAAAACCCGCCAAAAACGGGATTGGATCGGCCTTGCCCTGAACCTTTGGGTCATTCTGGCGGCTCTGCTCTGCGCGGTGCGTGCTGTGGCGGACTCCAGCTCCGATGAGCGCTATTTTATGCCGGCGCTGGTGCTGGCGACGGCCTGGGCGTTCCGCAAGGGGCGCGGCACAGCGCGGGAGCCGCTGTTCTGGCTGGGCTTTCTGCCGGGCATGGCGGCGTATGCGTTCATTCTGCGCTCTACGCTGCTGGGCTTTTCGGCGACCTTTATGTATCTGACCTGGCCCGCGCTCTGCGGCTGCTTTGCCATGTTGGCGTGCAGGCAGGAGAATCCGGAGCAGGGAAAACTGCCCCAGGGCCAGTGTGTGCTGGCGGCGCTGCTGGTATTTTTGCTGGTATGCCGGTTCTGGTGCGTTCTGGTAACGGGTTGGAAGCCTGCCAATGTGGCAACAGCCAACCTGAAGCAGATCACCGCGGGCCCCGCCGCAGGGACCTGGGCGGACGAAAAAGCCGCCGATATGCAGATGGCCCTGTACGAAGCGCTGGAACCCTTTGCGGGCAAGCAGGTGCTGCAGGCTATTGGCGAGCAGCACGGCCTTGGCTTTATGATGGCGGGAGGAACCTTGACCATCGGTCAGGCGTCCGTCATCTCCGGTACCGACAGCGACCCGCGGTTCATCCAGTATTATGAGGAACTGCCCGAGAAGCGTCCCGATGTGATTCTGTATGATGAAGCCGAAGTGCGCGATATGGCCGCGTTCCATGCCTGGATCGAAGAAAACTTTACCATCACCGCCCGCTACCCCGTCACCCACGGCACCGCCCACCTGCAAGTGCTGGTAGTTGATTGAGTTTTCCACAAGCACAGGAAAAAATGTGGAAAGTTTGCGGGCATTTGCAAGGGAAACGACCCCACTATTATTTTTGAGCCGCGCGCCGCGCGGCGGTCCACCAACATTATTCTTTATTCTCTATTCATTATTCATTCAAATCGCATGATTCGCCTGGCAATCATGCGATTTCGTTTGACCCCCCGCCCCAAATATAGTATTCTATAATCAATCAAAATATCTTGTTCAGGAGGCTTGCCCTATGCCGGAACGCTTTCTTGTTTTTATCCCTGCCTATAACTGTGAAAAACAGGTGCCCCGTGTGCTGAACCAGCTGCTGGACCGTCAGGTGGCCGCTATGGTCACCGAGTGCATCGTGGTCAATAACCGCTCCACCGATGGCACCGAAGCCGCCGTGCAAAGCTGGATGCAGGCCCACCCGCAGGCCCCGGTCCGCCTGCTGCGCAACGACCAGAACTATGGCCTGGGCGGCAGCCATAAAGTGGCATTCCAGTACGCCGTTCAGCATAACTTCGACTACCTGATTGTGCTGCATGGCGACGACCAGGGCGACATCCGCGATGTGCTGCCCCTGGTACACAGCGGCCGCCACCGTAAGTATGATTGCTGCCTTGGCTCCCGTTTTATGCCGGAAAGCCGCATCAAGGGCTACAGCACTCTGCGTGTGGTAGGCAATTATGGCTTTAACTGGCTGTTCAGCCTGGTGGCCGGGCACAAGATCACCGACCTGGGCAGCGGCCTGAACCTGTACGCAGTGCCACCGCTGGCAAACGGTTATTATAAAAAATTTCCGGATACGTTGTATTTTAATGACTGCATGATCCTGGCCCTCTGCCACCTCAAGCAGAAAGTCCTTTTCTTCCCCATCAGCTGGCGGGAGGAAGACCAGGTATCCAACAACAAACTGACCAGCTTTGGCGTCAGCCTGCTCAAACTGTGCGGGCGCTACCTGAAAAACAAAAACGAGTTTGTGACCCGCGAATGGCGGGAAAAACCAATCGAAGAATATACAAGCACCATCATTGCTTCCAATCTGTAAAGGGGGATGTTGATTATGAAGGTTCTGGTAACGGGTGCTGCCGGGTTTATCGGCGGCCAGCTTATGCATGCATTGTGGAAAAACGGCCATACCGCCATTGGTGTGGATAACTACAGCTATGGCAGCGCCGATAACCTGCATTTTGACGACCATGATTTTTCCGCCGATGTCATCAAGATGGATATCCGCGATAAAGAGGGCATGAAAGCCCTGTTTGAGCAGGAAAAGTTTGATATCGTCTATAACATTGCGGGCATTGCCCCCCTGCCGGACTGCCAGAGCGACCCGGTGGAGGCCGTCAGCGTCAACACGCTGGGCCTTGTCAACGTGCTGGAAAACGCCCGCCGCACCGGCGTTAAGCATGTCATTCAGGCATCCACCAACGCGATGTACGAGAATGAAACCGAGTTCCCGACCGTGGAATCCAAGTTCAACCCGCCCACGCTGATCTATCCCAACACCAAATACTGCGGCGAGCGGTTCTGCCAGAGCTTTGCCGATACCTACGGCATGAACATCACCTGCCTGCGCTTTGCCAACGTTTACGGCCCGCACATTGACTGCCTGCGCAAGCAGCCGCCATTTGTGGGCTATATGATCCGCGAGCTGTACTATGACCGCGTGCCGGAGTTCCACTCTGACGGCAACCAGCGCCGCGATTATATCTATATGGATGACCTTATCGACCTGGCCATGCGCGTGTGGGATCAGCCGGGCTTTGATGCCGTCAACGTTTCCAGCAACAAGAACTACTCCGTCCGCGAACTGTACGCCACGGCCTGCGAGCTGATGGGCAAGCAGATCGAAGCCAAATACTGCCCGTCCAGCCACTATTGGGCCAAGTACCCGGAGCTGTACGGCGGCGCTTACGGCATCAAGCCGGAAATTCTGGACCACGAGGTCAACAAGTATTCCCTGTGCGATAACACCCACGCCAAAGAGTGCTATGGCTGGGAACCGAAGATCGACATCCGCGAAGGCCTGCGCCGCGTGATCGAGAACGAGTGCGCCATGCTGGCTGCCCGCGATGCGAAAGGGGAATAACATGGCAAAGCTGCACCTTGTAATGCCGATGGCCGGACGCGGCAGCCGCTTTTTTGAAAACGGCTTTGTGATGCCCAAGCCCCTGATCGAGATCAACGACCGCCCGTTTTTCTATTGGGCAACCCAGAGCATTGCCAAATTTGTGAACTGTGCCGATATCACCTTTGTGGTGCTGGAGGAGCATATCCGCGACCATGCCATTGACCGGGAAATCAAAACCTATTACCCCGATGCCAAAATCGTGGCCCTGCCCGAAGTGACGGAGGGCGCCGCCATCACCGCCCTGCGCGGGGCGGAAAGCCTGCCGGACGATGAGCCGCTGCTCTTTAATGACTGCGACCACCTGTTCCTCTGCAAGCCGTTCAATGAGTTTTGCAAGGCGGGCGATTTTGCCAACGGCCCGGACGGCGCACTGCTGACCTTTGCCAGCGACTCCCCGGCCTACAGCTACCTGCAATATGGGGCCGACGGCAGGGTGTGCCACACGGTGGAAAAGCAGGTCGTCAGCCATGATGCCATCTGCGGGGCGTATTACTTCAAAAATAAGCAGCTCTATGCTTCCGCCTGTGCAGAGTACCTGCACCACTGCGATTATAAAGAATTTTTTGTTTCCGGCATTTACAACGTGCTGGCCGCCCGCGGGGCGGACCTGCGCGGATTTGCAACTGATCTGCACCTGCCCTTTGGCACCCCGGCGGAGTATGCCCAGGCGGAACAGGAAGCCAACAAGGCCGCGTTTGAAATGCTGATGTAAAATCCCACCAATAAACTAACTGATTCAGGTGACCGCCGATGCAACCTTTCGGAACCATTTTATTATTGCTGCTTTCCTCCGCGGCATTGGTGCTGCTGGGGCATGTGTTCCGCCTGCTCCGGTGGGAACAGTTCATCCGCATTTATGAATACCCCCAGCGCCGCAGCCTGCTGCGCGCCATGGCCGGGGGCTATGCCGTCAACTTTCTGCTGCCATTCCATGTGGGCGATTTTCTGCGCGCCGCTCTGGCTGGCCGCAAAATGAAAACCGGAACAGGCTTTGCTTTTGCCACTGTTATCATGGATCGCTTTCTGGATGTGTGGGTGGTGGCGCTGCTGTTCGGCGGGTTCCGGCTGGCTGGGCTGGGCGGCGCTGCGGTTTTGGGCGCAGCGCGGTATTATCTGGTTTTTGCGCTGCTGCTGGCCGCCGCCCTGGTGCTGGTGGTGCTGCTGCGGGACCTGCTCAAGCGGTGCTGCCTGGCCGTGTGCAGCATTTTCAATGATACCATCAAGCTGGACGGCCTTGTGTTCTGCTGGAGTCTCATCAATACCTTCAAGGATCTGCGCCGCGTCAACCTGTGGCGGCTGCTGCTCAATACGGTTCTCATGTGGGGGGCCTACCTTGCTTCTTACGCGGTGCTGGGGCAGGCAATCATTGCCTGTGGCGGCGCTGGCGGCAGCTTTGGCTTGGTGGAAGTGTTCAACATGCTGTTCGGCGTCAAGAGCGTGGATGTGACCAGCCTTGGCGTGGCGGGCTCCCTCGGTTTGAGCGATGCCGCCCGTGGGCTGGTGATCGCCTGGTTCCTGCTGCCGCTGGCGGTTATGTTTGCGGCACCTCTTTTGCCGGAACATCTGCGCGCCGCCCTGAACGGTGCAGCGGAGCCGATCGCCAACCGGGAAGCCGGGCAGGAAAACTACCTGAACCTGCTGCCCCAGGTGGACCCGCGGGACCGCGGCGCATTCCTCAACCAGTATTTCAGCCTGCAGAACAAAGCCTATGTGGCCAAGTTCATTGAGATCAACCAGAACATTACCATTTTGCAGGATTATTCCGCCGGTTCCAACGCAACTACCATGCTGTGTACCGATGGTGCCGCGACCTTTTACCGCAAATACGCCTTTGGCGCGGACGGTGCCAAACTGGCCGAACAGCTGGCTTGGCTGCGCCGCAACGCCGCCCGCCTGCCGCTGTGCGAAATTCTGCGCGAGGGCACCGGCGAAGGCTACTGCTGGTATGATATGACCTATTCCGGCAGCGCGGTGGGGCTGTTCCGCTATATCCATTCCAACCCGCCGGGAAAAAGCGCAGCCATCCTGCGCAGTGTGCTGCGGGCACTGGATGAACAGCTCTACCGCCCCACAGCCCGCCCGGCGGATCCCGAAAAAATAGAGGAATACCTGAACAAAAAGATGGATGCCAATCTGGAAAAGATCCGGGACGCCCGCATCCTGAAAGAACTGTGGAACTATGACCGCATCTGGATCAATGGCCGCAGCTACCGCAACCTGAAAGAGCTGGGCCGCCTGTTTGACCACAATGCGCTGCGTACCCTGTTTGCCGCAGACCCCGTGGCGGATATCCACGGCGATCTGACGGTGGAGAACATCATCTGCCGCACCGATGTGGAGAACCCCGATAAAGCGTGGTACATCATTGACCCCAACACCGGCAACCTGCACGACAGCCCCTACCTGGATTACGGCAAACTGCTGCAAAGCCTGCACGGCGGCTATGAGTTCATGATGATGACCCCGCGCTGCACTGTGCAGGAAAACCATATTGACTTCCAGCTGACCCGCTCCGCCGCCTATGATACGCTGTTTGAAGCGGTCTGCGATGACCTGCGTGCCCGCTGCGGCGCGGCAGGGCTGCACAGCATCCTGGCGCACGAGCTCATCCACTGGCTGCGCCTGATGCCCTACAAGCTCAACAAAGATAAAAAGCGTGCCCCCATGTTCTATGCTGGGCTTGTCATGGTGGCCAACGACCTAAACACATGGGAAAACGAGGGAAAGTTTGATGAAAAAGCAAGGACTGATCGCCGTTGATCTGGACGGCACATTGATTGATACGGTTGCCGTCAACGCTGAAAGCTACCGCCGTGCGCTGGAGTCGTTCGGCTTTACGTTGGATTATGATTACTATGCCGCTTACTGCAACGGCAGTCATTACCGCGCCTTTTTGCAGCCGCTGATGGGCGGCAACCCCTCTGCCGAGGATGTGGAGCGGGTGCATGACCTGAAAAAGCAGTATTACGCCGCCAACATGGACATAGCCCGCAAAAACGAGGCACTGTTTGTCATCTTGGAAGCCCTGCGCCCCACCCATTACCTGGCCGTGATTACCACAGGAAGCCGCCAGAACGCAACGGAAATGCTGGACCACTTTCACTGCACTGACTGGTTTGACCTGATCCTGACCCAGGAAGATGTGGTCAACAATAAGCCGGACCCGGAGGGCTACCTGAAAGCCATGGCCCACTTTGGCGTGGACGCCGCCCACACCATGATCTTTGAGGACAGCGCCCCCGGCCTTGCCGCCGCCCGCGCCACCGGAGCCAGCGTGTTTGCGTGCAATCAGTTCTGACCTAAGGCAACACCGCACAATTCCCGCCTTACGGCTTAAGCACCGCTCCGACGGCT
>ERZ779875.1491-NODE-1491-length-15131-cov-2.726254_pt1 | contig 15131 bp, 21 predicted proteins | sample MGYA00511246_ERZ779875 | MGnify/ENA primary metagenome ERZ779875 (study PRJEB29588, sample SAMEA2155093) | human gut metagenome | biome: human gut; feature: human-associated habitat; material: faeces | place: Denmark | collected 2008/2010 ... | reverse complement strand
GTATCTGTGCAAGGTGGCAATGGATATTGTGGCCAAACATAAAAATCCAGATGAAAATGGGGTTCGTGTTGCGGCTTTAAATGAGTATAGGTATCGTAAATTGTTGTGGAATCATAAGCCTTTGACTGATTTTTGGCGTGTTGGTAAAGGGTATGAGAAAAGATTGCATAAACTAGGTATTGATACAATGGGCAAGCTTTGTGCCTTTAGCTTGGAACATGAGGATGTTTTGTTTAAAACATTTGGTGTAAATGCCGAACTATTGATTGATCATGCCTGGGGATACGAGCCTTGTACAATGGAAGATATTAAAGCATATAAACCAGAGAAGAATAGTATAGGATCGGGTCAAGTCTTATCTTGTGGGTATGAAAAAGAGAAGGCTAAGATCTTAGTCAAGGAAATGGTGGAATCTTTAGCTTTAGATTTGGTGGATAAGCATTTGGTGACAAATAAAGTAGTTCTTACCATTGGTTATGAAGCAAATGAGTCTTATACGGGTGAAACAATGGTTGATTTTTATGGTCGTGTTTTACCAAAGAGTATAAATAAAATTGTTCATTTGCCTCAAAAGACAAATGCGAATTCAATCATGATTCAAAGTATATTGGATGTTTATGATCGGTATGTGGATTCTAGTTTATTGGTGCGAAGAATCAATGTGGCGGCTGTTGAAGTAATAGATGAAAAGAATCGTGGATTTGAACAGATGGATTTATTTTCTTATGTGGATGAAGAGGATTTAAAGAAGGAAAATGATCTTCAAAAGGTGACTTTAAAAATAAAGAACAAATATGGAAAGAATTCAATCCTAAAAGGAATGGATTTTGAAAAGGGTGCCAAGGCCAAAGAGAGAAATGCACAGATTGGAGGGCATAAGGCATAATGGATGAAAGATGGTATACGATGGATCGTCCAAAGAGTAAATATCCAAAGATGTCCATGTCGGATCGTGCCGCTCAATTTGCGCCTTTTGCGGCTTTAACAGGTCATAAAGAGGCGATATTGGAGCAACAAAGAATAACTCAGACGAAACGTATTTTATCAAATGAAGAAAAGCTTAGAATCAATGAAAAGATTGTTGAGATGGTGAAGTCGAAATCGAAATGTAGAATCACTTATTTTGAAAAGGATAAGACAAAAAGTGGTGGCCAGTACATGGAGAGTGTTTTATCTTTTAAGCGTATGGATGAATTAAATAAGACTCTATTTTTTAAAGAGAATATTCAAATACAAATAGAGGATATTGTAGATATTGAAATATTGGAACATTGACTTGTTCCTTTTTCTTTTGTAAACTAGTACACAAGTAAACAATATGAAAGAAGGTAAATTATGAATATACTACTTGTTGTTTTAGTCACGTTTTTTGCAGGTATGGGAGCTGGATTAGGTACTGGTTTTGCGGGTATGAGTGCTGCTGCAGTCATCAGTCCTATGTTGATCACATTTTTAAATATGGATCCTTATATGGCTGTAGGAATTGCTTTATCGAGTGATGTCTTGGCTAGTGCAGTGAGTGCTTATACGTATAAGAAGAATGGAAATCTAGATGTAAAAAATGGTGTTATTATGATGATTACCGTTTTGATTTTCACTGTAGTTGGAAGCTATATCTCGAGTCTAATCTCTTCACAGACAATGGGTTCCTTTTCGGTCTTTATGACATTCTTGTTGGGAATTAAATTTATCGTGCGCCCTGTCATGACAACGAAGGAGAGCATGGAGGCTATAGATTCAAAGAAAAGAGTAAGACAATCTATTTTATGTGGTATGTTGGTTGGCTTTATTTGTGGCTTTATAGGCGCTGGCGGAGGCATGATGATGCTTCTTATTTTAACGACTGTTTTAGGATATGAATTAAAAACAGCTGTAGGAACAAGTGTGTTTATCATGACTTTTACAGCCTTAACAGGTGCGATTTCGCATTTTTCAATTGGTGGAAGTCCAGATTACGTTGTGATGGCATTATGCATTTTATTTACTTTCATTTGGGCTAGAATTGCCGCTAAATTTGCGAATAAGGCAACGCCAAAGACATTGAATCGTTTGACTGGAGTTGTGCTTGTTGTATTAGGTGTAGTGGTAATGGGCTTTAATATGTTATAAAAAAAACAGCCAACGGCTGATTGTTAGAGATTGCGTTCAAATTTAAAACAATAGCTATTGTTGTCTGTCTTATGAAGTTTATGCCTGACTATTTTTTTAAATCGAACACTTTGTACTGGAAAGATGATATCATTTGGATTATGCGATATCGAACATGAGTATCAGATACAAAATCTTCTGAATACATTTATTCAGGCATTTAAAAAAGTATATGGCATATCACCAAAGAAATATAAAATGATGGAGGATCAAAATGAAAAGGGCAGTTGAAGAAATCTTAAAGTTTAATGAGGAAAGAGATTGGGATCAGTTTCATAATCCAGAAAACTTGGCTAAATCCATTAGTATTGAGGCCGGAGAGTTGTTGGAATGTTTTCAGTGGAACAATGAATATGATCAACAGCATGTTTGTGAAGAGCTTGCGGATGTGATGAATTATTGTATTTTAATGGCGAATAAACTGGGAGTGGATATGGAAGAAATATTGTTGATGAAATTAGAACAAAATAAGAAGAAATATCCCGTAGAAAAGTGTAAAGCATCTTCTAAAAAGTACACAGAACTGATAAAATAAGGGTATGTTAGATGTCGAGCGATTACAATTCTTAGATTTATACAGCTTTGAACTGCGATTGGATTATTTTGAGAAGATTCTAGAATTCACGAGTTCTTCTTATTCTTTCTATTGGTTAGAGGCTATATTAAATTTAATGATTTATAAAGATACAATTGAATTTGATGAAATTTTAGATGAAATGATTTCTTTATCCTATGAGGATGTGGTAGAAAAAGGGTATCATTTGGGTCCGTTAATTCATCAAAAGCGTACAAACGCATTGGAAAATGCGATTTTAAGTATTCAAAAGTATTTGCCTGAAAACTGCTCGAAACAAGAAATTATTATTTGTGTAAAGCAGCATGATGAAGCTTTAAAAGAATACAAGAAACTATTGATTATGCAGACACCGTATCGTTTATTATCGAGCTTTTTGGTGGATGTAGGTGGCAATGATCCAATTTGGAATCGCCCAAAGGATATTATAGAAACAATCAAAGATTATAATGAAAAATATAGACTTCCGTATATTATAGAAAATGACAGGGGTCTTAAAAGAAGAGTTGTTGTTCAACCAGAATGGAGAGATTTCTTAATGACTAATTATCGTGTCATTATGGAATGGGTTCATGATGAAAAGATCAAGTATCTAGAAAAGCGAAAGATTGAAGAAAGTGCATCTTAGGATGTGCTTTTTCTTTTGGTTAAAATAAAAAAGCCTATTGCTAGACTTACTTTTGTTTGTGTTTTAGATACATCGCATAAATAAATTTTGCGATTCCAATCGCAATAAAAAATATTCCTAATTTTAGTAGCATTATAAAAGTTCTATCCTTTCTGTTTTTAATATATGTTACATAATTTTGTATATAAAGAATATAATTCGAATACAAAAAAATAAAAACTCCTTTATGTAAAGGAGTAATTGTCAGATGGTAGCGCGTACGGGATTCGAACCCGTGATACAGCCTTGAGAGGGATGTAGTCACAATCAAAACCTGCTTTAAATAAAGTGTAAAAGCCTATTTTTTATATACCATTTTTCATTTGGCACACATTTGGCACATATCCTAGTAATGTACAACATGTATTACCTAATAAATGTGAAGCCTTAAAGAGTTACTAATCTCTCTAAGGCTTCTTGCAATGACTTTAATTCTTAAAAGTGTTACGTATAGCTTTTTGTTTCTCAGCATTCTCTGGATGCACGTAGATATCCAATGTCGTAGATACTTGAGCATGCCTAGCAAGCTCAGATGCTGTCTTAGGAGAAACGTTATGCTCTAACAAGTTTGTACTAAATGTATGACGTAACATGTGACTGCTAAACTTGAAACCGTACTCATTAGCAATCTTATTGGTTACTCGATCCAAGTTTTCATAGCGAATGTAATCACCATTCTTTTTACAGCAAATCAATTCATGCTTATTGTAGCCAAACCATTCTTCTAGAATCTCTTTTAAAGGTTCGCACATCGGTATAGATGCTCTAGAACATTCGGTTTTCAATTGAGACGTTACATATAAGCCTCTTTGTAGATCCTTTGATTCTAGACGTTTTGATACAGAAATCAGATTGTTTTCAAAGTCTACATCCTCTTTTTCTAATGCCAGAGTCTCAGAGATTCTTAAACCGCAATAGTATCCAATATATAAAGCAATAGCATATGAATAGTATTCAAATGCATCAGCTTTTCTTCTGTGTGGATCTATCAATGACGAAACAAGTGATTCTAGTTCACACTTAGATATCGTCTTCTTTGTGTTTTTGTTTGCTCTTCCTGTCACTTCAACAAATAGTACTGGATTTTTTTCAATATATTCGTTTTTAATAGCATATTTAAACGTCACTTGAAAAATCTTCTTAATATCCAAGTTAAGTGCCTTTGAATTAATGGCTCCTAATATATTGAAATATTCTTGTATCTCTTTGTAACTTAATGAGTAAAGCAAGCATTCTCCAATTGAGTTTTTTACATGTTTCTCAAACTTAGCCATATAGGTATTGTACGTTGATATTGCATAACGATGTTTTCCAACTACTTCCATATATTCTAAAAAGACTTCATTAAAAGTTACATTTTTATGAACCAATATTTCAGCTTTTCCGGATTCTATTAAATTCAATACTTCTCGTTCGTGACGTTGAGCCAATCGAATGCCTGGAAATCCTGATTTAGAGTATGATCTTTTTCGACCATGTTTATCTACATAGCGAATGTACACTTGAAATGAAGTACCATTTTTATTTTTTCTTTCCCTAATCATTTTAATCTCTCCTTTCCGCTTTAAACAAATGACAAGCTAGAATTGCTTGCCATTTCACATAACGATTTGATTTTCGTCTAAATATCGTAAAAATTTGTCTTTCTTTATACGAATTGTTGAACCAACTGTAATAATACAGTCATTACACTCTTTAGTTTTCTCTATGTATTTTCGCAAAGTATGCGAACCAATACCCAAAAGAAGCCCCATTTCATTTATAGACAAAGAATACTTTTGACTCATCGGAATCTTTAGTGTTTCATTCATGATTTATACATCCTTTCGTTTTAATAGATATGAATTATCTTCTTTAATTAATTCTAGAGGTATAGTTTGCTTGATTAATGCTTTTCTTATTTTTTCTAGAGATAAATCCCTGTTATTTCTGTGAGATTCTTCTTTATCTTTGCCAAATAACTTCCAATAAGATACTGAAAAACAGTGTTTGAATTCTTCCAATTCTTTTTTAGAAGTAATTTCACTGTCTATATAATTAGCTAATTCTTTGATCAACATAGAAACTTGACAACTATTTGATTCTTCTTTAGGAACTGAATGTACTGCCTCACAAATCCATTTTCTCTTCAATTCAAATTGTGATTCTGCATCAAGCAATTTTTGAAGATTATTTTTTTGATCTAATAGGGAATAGTGTCCAAGTTGACTGGCACAAATTGTGTCAAACTCCGGTAGGTAATAAATGAAATTTCTATATGAAGTACCGAATTCGTTATTAGCTAAAAACTGCATATTGGGCTTTCTAAAAAAATTTAAATCTTTTTCAGCTCCAAAATATATTTCAAGTTTTTCATCTATATAGTCAAGGCGACTAATCAAACTTTTTTTGCTTTTAGATGCTAGGAAAATATTAACCTGATCATCTTCATCTATACATCTTTTACGGCCAATCATTTGCAAAATCTCGTCCTTATCATCATGATAAATTATTATGTTTTTAAGCTCTCGATCAATGATGTTCACACCATTATCTATCACTGAAGTAGCAATCAAAACATCTGCTGAAAATTTTTCATTTTGTATTAATTCTTCAAATGTTTTCTTTTCAACTATTTCTTCTGATTCTTTGGATTCACTTGTAATTAGTGCGACTTTATTAAAAATAGGTTCAAGTTGCTTTTGAAGTTTTCGTCCATATTCTTTTGAATCTACAAAGATTAAAGTTTTGCCAGTCAACTCCTGCATCAAAAAAAAGATCAACTTTTTGTCTTTAACTTCTTGTATGGATTGGATGTAAAGTTTTGATTTTGTCATATGATAGCGAATTGCTGATCCAAAATAAAACTTGTTTAAACTTGCTAAAATTTGAATATATACAGACTCAAACTTATCGATGGTAGCAGACATGAAAATCTTTGTCGCATTACAAGCTATAATTTTTGCAAGGCTTACATTTGATTTGGGATTAAACGATGCATCTTTTAGAAAATAATGAGCTTCATCCACGACGATATGACTGAATCCATTCAACCATTTAACGTCCATTTTTGGGTTGCTTTCCAGCTGCTGGTAAGAAATTACGCAATCTCCAAAAGGATTAACGCCATCTCTCCACGTATACGCTTTATTTCGAGTCTGCTTCAAATTTGCTACTCGATTGCTTAAAATTAATGTTCGTCCACATGTAATTTGGCTTAATCGTGTTGCAAATGTCGTTTTACCTGTTCCCGTACCACAAGATACAAAGATATTCATACCTTTAGGCCATCTTCGTGCATGAAAATTGAGAAAATCTGACACATAATCATGCTCGTCGTCAACTAAATCAATAACTGAATTTTCGAAATCAATGTTACTTTTCATTTTTTGTTCCTCCTTGTTTGCACCCCAAAATTATCATTTCTCTAAAAAAATATGCGTACAACCAACAGACCATATGGTCCAAAAGTTGTACGCATAAAAATTTAAAATTTTGATATAAAAGAAAAACGTATACTGGATGTATAATGTTTTTATAAATTTAAATCGAAAAAAATTTTTGAAAGGATAAAAATATGACATCAAAAAACAATGAAGAGAAAAAAGATAGAAGTGAAAATGATATTTTGAAAGATGTTCAAACTCTATTTGAAAATCTTAACTCATATCAAGACTTTTCTAAATCTTTAGTATTGAATAGTTTTCATTACAAAAATCGAAAATATGATATATATGGACTTGATAATCCTCATAATCATTTTTTTACTAGCGAAAAGTTACCAACATCTTATCTGGATAGTAACAATGTTTATGAATATCTTGCAATTAAGATAAAAGAATATTTTTTTCAAAGATTATTAAACCAGTTGTTGATATGGTATGAAAAAGATAGTGATAAAATTTGCTTAAAAGTACATCTTACAGATGCAACTGGCGGTTATAATAACTCAGAAAATAATTTTCTAAACGAGCGTGAACAAAATTTTGATCTCGAACAAATCAGCACGCGAGGACAAATAAAACGTGCTAAAACAAAATATGAAGATAGTTATAATCTAAAATATGATTTCATAAAAAAAACAGAACCTTTTCTTTCGTTGAAAGATTCATTTAGATATACTCTTTTTACACCATTTGATAAACATAGGTTTTTAAAAACGGATCCAACACTTCTTCATTGGCAAATAAATAGAAAATCAAAAGATGAAAATTTAAAAATTACAATTCCTGATATATACAATAATTATTTATCATCTTTGCTTTATCATTTATGTATATTAAATGATAAAAACATTTTTTCTAAAGCTTATGAATCCTTAGAAAGCAAAGTCTCAACAAAAAAAGCTAATAACAATCTGAATAGTATAATAGATACATATAATTCATTAATTAATATATCTTCTAAAAACTTGGTAGACCACAAATCTCTTGAGAATTCTATAGGTAGAAGCGAAATGTCTTACAGAGATAAAGAATTATATATACATTCTGTGTATTACAATTATTTCTTTCTATTAAACAATATAATTGCCAATGATTTTTTTAAATCTATAGATTCAGATTTTTTCTTTAACATTGTTAAAAACATTTCGTTTCGTGAACTATACAAATTAGAGAACACATACGATATAGAGTTAGGTTATTCTTTGATAAATTTTTTGGAATTATTAGCAACTTTTAACATCGATACTCATAAAATTGATGTACATATAAACCATTTAATTAGCGAAGAAGAAACTTCATTTAACGAATCTATATCCTTCTCTAACACATATGCAAATCCTTTTTTAGCACAAATTTCAAATAACCGTCTTATTACAGATAGAATTGTTGAATTCATACAGGATTTACATTTCTTTTTATTAAATTCTATTAATTCTGTTATTGATTCTTGCCAATATTTTTATAAAACAATAGTTGATTTACAAAATGAACTCATAAAGAATAAATGTAATCAAGACATTACCTTACCATTTATAAAATTAATAGGAAATGTATTATCAGGTTATGTCAAATCAGATTCATCATTTTACACTATTCCATATAATGACAAAGTAAAAGATAAATTTGGTCCAAATGAAAAATTATGTATTCTTTATCTTTTTCACTACTTGTCTATTCATAGAGATTTACATGATCGACTTGTACGCCATGAGACGTTTAGGGATAAAAAAAAGCGGTAAATTGCTTATATAACGCAATTTACCACTTTTACTATTTTACTTTAATTTTGAAATAGCTCTCATTTCTAAATGGTTCTTCCTCTCTGTCATCTGGAGAAACCAAATAGTCTTGCTTTTTTGTATACCTATTTGCAATTCTATAATCATATAATTCAATTATTAATGTTAGCGGCGGTTTTTCATTACTAAATTTAGCTTTAGCTCTTGCACACCAAGAAAAATATACAAAATCATTACAAACCCAGGAATCATCTTTTTCATGATAATTATATCGATAATCATTCCTTTCAAATACTTCAGAAAAACAGTTATGAATATCTATACAATTCCACTGATATAAAAGCGTCGGATAACTAAAAAAAGCTGTATCTGCAAATAGCCAACAATCAGACTTTGCTTTATTTGTATATACACCATATGGAACTGTATCCAATACTTTTACTTTATCTTTAAAATAGTATTTAATACGTTCGATATCATATTTAAATACATTTGTACTAACTGGTTTTGCTTTTCGTAATTTTTTTCGAATTTCAACCCATGTAGAGCCTCTAACTCTAGATTGTTCTGTCATAAAAACTATATCTGAACGTCCATTTTCTGGATTCGGTGTTAAATAACGTGGAATCAAACAGTCTTTGACTGGTAAATACATAATTACGTGTGGATTAAATCCCATATATGCAAAGCATGCGTTTAATAACTTTATTCCTCTAACAGAGCCATCTATAAAAGTTCCATACCACCAATCAGCCCAATCAACTATCCATAAACAATTTTCTACATTCATTGGAACCATTACGACATACTGTTTATGATTATGAGTGATTACATATTTTTTAAATCTATATTTAACAACGTTATTCATACATATCTTCTCCATTTTCCATTAAACTATAAACAGAATCACCTGCTACAATGACATGATCGAGAACTGGTATATCTAAAAATTTTCCGATTTTTGCCAATTTAGCAGTAATTTTAATATCTTCTATACTAGGCAATACAGATCCACTAGGATGGGTATGACACAGTATAATTTTTGAAGCGTTTGAAACAATCGCTGATTTAAATACCTCACGACAATGTACTAATGCTTCAGAGAGTGTCCCAATACTACAAATCTGTATGGAGTTTGGTACACATCTATTATTTAAATTGATCACTAATAAATATTCTCTGTCTGTATCTCCAACAACGGACTTTACAATTTGTCCAATATCATTAGGTTTTAAAATTTGATTAAAGTTATAATCAACACATTTATCTCTACACACCTTTAATGAAATTACATCAATTTTTTTATTACACATTATTTTCTTTCTCCTTAACTCTTCTATAAAACGTAGACTTAGACCATCCAAGTCTATTCATGGCTTCAACACCAGAAATTTGCTTGCTAATCCATAATTGGTAAATTGAATCAAAATTTGAATCATCTAATCGAACTCTTCCTTTGTACTTGCCATTTTTCTTTGCAATCTCAATGCCTTCTTTTTGGCGTTGTAAAATATATTCACGTTCTAATTCGGAAACAGCACCAAAAACAGTCAACATAAATCGACCAGTAGGAGTTGTAGTATCTATCGCTTCTTTCTTTGAAACGAATTGAACATTCTTTTCTACTAGTTGATCAATTAAGTTCAATAAATCCTTTGTATTTCTGGCAAATCTTGAAATACTTTCAACAATTACCACATCTCCACTTCTAGCAAATTGCATCATTTCTTGAAGTTGGACACGGTTTGTATTTTTACCACTCATTTTATCCATAAATACTTTGTCTACACCAAGTTCTTCCATTAACACTTCTTGACGTGCAATGTTTTGATCCAGTGTACTCACACGTATATATCCTAATTTCACATTCGATACCTCCAATGTCTCATAAAGTTCATTTGTCTGTTGGGACGTTTCAAAATTGTCATTACAACTCTATTAAGACGCAAAAAGGGTGTACCACTGAGGTACACCCTAATGAATTAATATAGTTTTATTCAGCATTCTCCGTATTTATAATAAGATGATCTGCAACAGATTTAATTATTATATACAATATAAAGCAGAATATATTCGTTGAAAATGTAGAAACTACATCACTTGTATTGCCAAACGCAATTACTCCATACCATTTTACTGCTGTTAAATTAGATACGGAAATAAATACACCCAATGCTTTTAAATATACGAAAAATGCAACCACTTGTAATGTAATATAAATGTATGCATTTTTTTCTGTCTGAATTTGATTTCGCTTTAAAATTAAAAAATCTTTTGCTACAGAAAATGCAGCATATATGACGAACCATAGACTAAAAGCAACTAAAAAACGAATTATATAAATAGAGAACTTATAAGTTACATCTAAATTGTATTCTTCATATATGAATAGAAGAATTAATATTGAAAAAATAGCTACAATCCCTTTATCTGCAATTTTTAAGGTTTTAGCAATAAGTTCTCTATATGGCCATTTTTGACCAAAGAAATACTCTGAAGCTTTCAATCCTTCTGCTTCATTTGGATTACTGTTTTCTTTTTGAATGTTTGCTTTTGATGTATCGATACACTTACTTGTATTTTCTTTATCTGATATCTCATTATTAGCAACATTTTCATAATCTATTTTTTCACCACAGTAAGGGCAAAATTTCATATCACTTTTAATTTCTTTTTTACAATGGCTACAAATTTTAGTTTCAATAACAATTGTTTCTTCGACTTTGCCAGGCTTTTCATTTAAATGACTCTTATAAATAACCTCACTTGGCTCATTTGTTTTATCAGCTAATGGAACTTTTGGCATATTACTCTCAATTTTTTTACCACAAAGTGGGCAAAACTTTGCATTATCTCTTATTTCTTTTCCACAATGAATACATTTCATACTAATCACCACTTAAATTTGTCAGATATTCTTCGTCAGGGTTTTCACCATGAATACATACCCATTTACCATGTTGAATTAATCCCCATGTTTCAGAACCTAAGCCACCTTTAATATCTCTTATTTCTACATATTGACCCTTTTTTAGAGTGTCTACTTTGGTAGCTGTAGTACTATAATCATCTCGAATAGCCATATTGTAATTAGCTACGTATGTATCAGTATATCCCGTATAACCATCTGTGATTGGATAGTAATCTGCTGTACCAACTGCACTATATGTTTCATTAATAGATTCGAAAGATGTAGCATTAATAATAGGGGTTCCGTTGTTTAAAATAATATTTCCTGTGACTATACCTTCACAGCCTCCAAAATTAGGACTACCACCTTTGATTTCAACATATTGATCTAAATTATCATTGTTAATTGCGACAATATCTCTACCATCGCTTGATCTTGCTAAAGCTTGAGGAAATTTTCCTTTAATTCTTAGTGTCTTTCCAGCATATTTAGTTGGATCAGCTAATAAATCATCTACAGTAATTGTATCTCCATCTTTTACATCATTGCTTTCTTCAGTAGAACTGTCAGCTTTTTGTATTTCATTTTCATCGATTCCTAATTTCTTATACAAAGCAGTTTTTCCTTCTTCTTTAGTCAATTTTTTCTCAATAGATATTTTGTCTACATTAAAAAATATCATACCTGATTTATGCTTAACTAATTGACCATTCATTGAAAGTTTACTTAGAGTACCTACATTTTTTAATTTATTCATATGATCTGATTCAAATAAAACGATTTTACCTTTAGTAAAACTTTTTACACTTGAACAAAAAACATAATTCGAATCTGTAAGCTTATTATTTCCGTCTATTACATCATCTTCTCGAAATAGGTATCCAGTTGTATTGATCGGTGTATCAAGGTATTCCTCTGCCTTATCATCATCAAACATGATATCCGACAATTCATCTGCTTTTAGATTTAACGGTTCTGTTGATTCACCACCAAAAATTCCGATACCAACTACAAGTACTAAAACACAGGCAATACCTAGGCCAATCATTTTAAAATTCTTTTTTTTCTTTTCAGGAATTTGTGCTCCACAATTATCACAAAACTTATCGTTTTCCTGAATTTCATTTCCACAGTTTGGACAAACTCTCTTCTCCATAATACTCTCCTAATATTTAAAAAAAGTGTACACTTTAGGTACACTTGAAACACTGATATATGATAATTTATTTTGTCATTTCTTTTTTTCGAGCTTCTACCTGCTTATTTACTTTCTTTTCAAATTCATCATGTTGCTGTTTAACGGTCTTAGTAACATTGTTAACTTCTTTATTAATCGTTTTTGATACGCCATTTTCTTCAACAGATTGTTTAACTTCTTTACCTTTTGAAACAGCAAGTCCACCAAAAATAAGGCCTGCAATAATATATTCAATCATATTTTTATACCTAACACTAACCAGCTATTCTTTCAAAATATCTAACTGCCTCTGCTACATCATCACCTTCTAATCTAGCTACCTGCTGTACCTCTTGAATTGCTCTGTCCCAACTAATTTCATTATTGTCGTAGGCGATTTTAATTTCTTTTACCTCTTGTTCAACACTATAAATCATAGTTAACCCTCCATTCTTATCGATTAAACAATACATCTATTGTTCTAGAATGTCAACTTGAACTATATGTCAATTCATAAAATATTACCTTTCCTTTATATTCTACTTAAAGAATAGGAGACTTACCTATGAACTCTATAATTGATTACAAAATAATTGGCTCACGAATTAAAAATAAAAGACTTGAATTAAAACTCACTCAAGAACAAGTGTCTCGAGAAGCAAATATTACAACATTTTATCTAAGTAAAATTGAAAATGGTAAATCTACCACAACTCTAGAAACATTAGCAATTCTAGCTAAAGTCTTAAATGTTGATTTAGGATACCTAGTTTCAGGAACTTCAAAAATTGAACAACAATATGTGGATCAACGCTTGGTTGAAATCTCAAATAAAGCTAGTGAATCTCAAATACAATTAATCATAAAAATCAGTAAGGCTATTCTTGATGAATAGCCTTTTCTAAACTCTGTATAATTGTTTCTATTTTTTCTAAAAATACATTTGATACTAAATTAATTGATTTATAGTCTACATTTTCGCCTAGACTAGATAGAATGTCTATAAACGATTGTATTTCTTTCAAATCATATAATAGCATGCTCAAATCTATTGAATTATTCATCTTCGAAAATGAACTCCAAAATCTCCGTGACTATAGTAATTATTAATTTACCCATTCATGCACCGCCTTTAATAAGAAAATTTGAATCTTTGATTCGATGAAATTTTCAAAAATGAATTGTATAAAGGACCGTATACCTGTTTAAAACTCTTTGTGTCAAACCTTTTAGATTCAACTGTAAAATATTGTGCTTTTTCGTTATGTGGTCCAATTAGTTCTTCAATTTGATAAAATGTCATCCATTCTTTGATACGTCTTTCATACTCTTTAATTTGAGCATCCAGCTTTTCTTTTTGTACATGTAGCTCCTTTAAATACCCTAAACTTTTTTGAATATAAACATCTTGTCTTTCCATAATATTTGTACCTCCTTCTTTATATTCATTGATATAATATATAATTGAAAATAGATAAATTAACACCCAAGGACACATTCAGTCCTTGGGTACTTTGTTAATATTCAATAAAAGACTTTGAATAGAAGTGTAGGGAATTCGATAGCAATGACCTAATTTAATAGCTGAGATTTTATGTTCCTTTATAAGCTTTCTTATGGTTTGTTCAGATAAAGACAGCAAATCAGCTACTTCACTAATTGTGTAAAATCTTTCTTCCATATATTTTACTCCATATAAACGTATTTCCAATTTAAATTTTTCAGAAAATAATCTCTTTTTAAATCCAATAGTAGGCTATTTAATAAATTTTTAACATCTTGCATTCGATGCCCATCTCTTCCATTAATTGTATTGACAATAAAATGAATATGCACATTAAATGGACCTATTTCTGCCTCATATATCTTATTTCTTTTTGCATGGATAAAACCTATACTTTGAAAACCTATATCAGCTAATTTATATCCGACTTTATACATCACCTCTTCTGCATACCAAATCAAGTGAGACACATCTAAATATCTATTCGGTTTGATACTAAAAATAAAGTGTTGTACTAGTTGACCTGTTTCCTTGTGAAACTTATTTCTAATAATACTCATAGATTCTACTGCATGCGTTAAATTCAGAACATTAGTTCCAAATAACGCATAATTTTGAATATATTTTGAACCAATACAATATTCAATTAATCTATCTATATCATCGATAGAGTTATAATGACCGTTTACTTTCTTAATAAATGACATGTTCAATTTCTCCTAAGGTTTCCAATAACTCTTTTCTACCTTTAAAATTAACATCTCTTAAAATATCGTATACCATTCTCCATTGATCATATAAACTTTTTTGCTGTGTTGTTATTATATTAGAATTTACAACGTTATAAATATGATTTGAAATATCTTTACTCATGCTTATATTCATATCTTTTAGTTTAGATTGATATTTTCTTTTTAAAACTGGATTAATTCTGACTATAATTGATTCTTCCTTCATGATATTTCCTCCTTAACGGCAATAGCCAG